>Ga0315298_1006815_pt1 | contig 15380 bp, 16 predicted proteins | sample WHS_1_MG_FD_203077 | JGI IMG/M metagenome (GOLD analysis project Ga0315298, IMG submission 203077) | Extremophilic microbial mat communities from Washburn Hot Springs, YNP, Wyoming, USA - WHS_1_MG | ecosystem: Environmental > Aquatic > Thermal springs > Hot (42-90C) | place: USA: Wyoming... | reverse complement strand
CCGTCTCCAGAGCATTGTCCATGCCCCCAAGGATACCACTGATGTCAACACACAGTCGACCTAACTGCTGGATGCTACCTCGCCAACTGATGGAACTGTGAACAGTTACGTCCCTGGCTGTACGCATGGTTGATCACCATGTCGGAGTGTTCCCAATCGAAGATACCCTTGGTTTTCTCGATGTAGCACCAGGGGAAGTACTCAGTCATCCACTTTGCTCCCATTTCTCTTGCCATGAAGACCGACCTCTCGATCTTCCATTCCTCAACCTCGTCGGTCAAGCGCGTGTGGACGCCGATTACTGGGTGGTGCGTATCTGGCAGCATTCTAAGTGATAGGTCGGATCCTTGCTTTCGGGCCGGCCGGACGCCCACGATGATCATCAGAAGCAGTATCCCCAAAAGCGCTCGCCAGCAAAACCGCGAAATCCCCAAGCAGCGTCTCCTGAAATCAATGTCAAAGCGCCCATCTAAACTAGCGCTTTCCGCTGTATGTGGGCCGCTCTGCCTTGCATATGGTACGCACATTGTGAGGAGGACACACGGAGGGTTCCCGTGAGACGGCTCTTTCCTCTTGGCGTCGTCTTGCTGATTCCTTTGGCATTTCTGGCTCGCAATTCGCTTGTGCCTGAAAACGTAGCTGGCACGGCCACCGCCGCGAAAGGCGCGATCATCTAAAGGCAAGGCGCATCCCTAAGCGTGTTCTCTGACGCGGTGCCATCTGGAGTGCGCGTCTCTATGCGAGAAGACCGGCCCGGGGCAAGAGCAGAAAGTGCCGCAGCGGCACGGTCTTTCGTTCTGGTTAGACCCCTCTGGCATCTGAAGTCAACCGGAATGTCTCTCCGACATCCGGGCGAACTCGGTCTTGCTTTCGCGGATCTCCCTGCGTCGGCGCTAGGACCCGGCTACCTTCTCATCGCCGGCTGGAACGGTGCTACTTGGGAAGCCCTCGATAATGGCTGTGGGGACGAATACTCGCTTTACCCTCGCCACTAGCACGCTACGGCCCACGGATACGCCAGCATTCAAACCCAAGAAGTAGGCAGGCTGGCCCGCAAGAGCGAGGTCTCCACCTGCGAGACTAGCGTCAACAATACGAGTGCTAGTTTGTTCAGGTCAGCGCGCGAGGAGTTCGCTAAGTTCGACCAAACTGTAACCCTGCGCCCGCAACGCATCGATGAGCTCAGGCAAGCATTTTGCCGTCGCCTGGCTGTCGACGTGCATCACGATGATCGCGCCTGCAGACGCATTACCTGTGACCCGACCGAACACCCCTTCCGGCGTAGCGTCTTCACGCCAGTCGCCACTGTCGAGGGTCCAGTAGATCGATCGATAGCCAAGGCTCTCCACTACTCCGATCACGCGGTTGTCACGGGCACCAAATGGCGGACGGAAGAACGGTTTGGTTGTGCCACCGATAGTGGCTCGCACCAAGTTTTCTGTTCTCGCCAGTTGGGACTCGATCTCTGCTGTTGAGAGCGTTGTGAAATCTGGGTGCGAGTACGAGTGGTTACCAAATTCGTGACCGTCCTGAGCCATCTGTCGAAGCGGGCTAGGATACTTCTCTACCCACTGACCAGTAAGGAAGATGGTGCTCTTGACCCCTTTATCCCGCAAGGCGGCGAGAATCGCGGGCGTGGCCAATGCGCCCGACCCGGCGTCGAACGTCAGGGCGAGCCGCGCTGTGGACGCATTGCCCCGCGCAATCTCACCTTTCACCGGCACCGGTGGACTGGCCGATGGCTTTACAGTGGCAATTGGCAACGCTACAGGGGCAGCGGTTGCCGTTGGCGTAGTCGTCATTCTTGTCGGCGAGGGGGTCGGAGTGGTGTGTGGTTGTTCTGCCTGTGGAATCGTCGCCGAGGGTTGCACAACATGCCCTACGAATCGCTCACCACCTGTGTGGACCGGCAGGGAGGAGCAAGATAGCACCATCAGTGTAAGGCAGACGAAAGGCAAGACCGCAAGGGCTGCGAGGTTCCTAAGTCCTGCAGGGAAGCGCTCTCGAGGCCACAGCAAGGCGAATGGCGATCGGCAATGCAAACGCACAGACACCCCAGTCGGATCCGGGCCGATGGAAGGCTCGGCAATTTGAACAACTGTGCCAGAGGGAGACTGGCAAGGTGATCCTAGAGGATATCGTCGCCAAATGCAAGCGCACGGCTGCCTCGGCCAAGGCCCTATCCGGTCGTCCTTGTCCTCCGCCGTAGGCTTAACGCTCAAGTCATTGGGAAAGTTGGGGGAAGATGGTCGGATAGCTACCGCCGGCCTCCGACCCCTGGCCACCATTCGCTGCCGATGGCTGACGACCTCGCCGGTGCAATGGCTGGCGGTTGAATACCAGAGCCAAATGGTGATATAATCAAGACCAAGAGGAGGAGCTAGGGGGGCCATGTTAGAGGGGGCTTCCTGCGCGGGAAATGCTCCGATTCTGGGTCAGGCGGCAGCATCGGCCGGGATTCGTATCACGTTGTGGAACACCGAGAGCGTGCGATGGGCCGAGGGGTGAGGTGGCTGCTGGCCCGTCGAAAAACACTTCATAGGCCGTACGGCCATCGCTCTCTCGAAAAGGTAAGCGCCGGTCTCCCATCTGTCTGCCTTCTGGCGTGTTCCTCCCTCTCCGGAGAGATGGATGTTCCCACGTCTTCAGTGCCATCGCATGGAAGGAGGTGACCGGGATGCCTGTGGTCATTGGCTGCATAGTCCCTCATCCACCGGTAATGATCCCTGAAATTGGGGGCCAGCGGGCCAACGACGTGGCCGCGACACAGCGCGGCATGCATCAACTAGCGAGCAGGATGGCCGTGACGAGACCGGAGACGATTGTCGTCATTAGCCCGCACGGCCAAGCCCATCACTCCGCCATGGGAGTTCTCACAGCCTCAACCAGTTTTGGCGATTTCTCCATGTGGGGTGCCGCCGGCCTCAACTTTGAGTTCAGGAACGATCTGGACTTCGTGGAGGCGCTGCAGGCCGAGGCACGGCACGCTGGCGTGCCCCTCAAGACTATTGGTGAGATGGCGTATGAGCTCGATCATGGGGTCCTAGTGCCAATCTACTTCTTGACCCGCGGGATGGACCAGGCGTCATTGGTCCCGCTGACCTTTTCCTGGCTAAGCGTAGAGGCGCACTACGCCTTCGGTCAGGCGCTCGGGCGCGCGGCAGAGCGATCTGGAAAACGCGTGGCGGTTGTTGCCAGCGGGGATCTTTCCCACCGGCTGACCATTGATGCGCCCGCCGGGTTTGACCCAGACGGCCAGGTGTTTGATCAAGCCATCGTTCAGATAGTCCGTAAATGGGATACGCAAGCCCTGCTGGGAATGGACCGCAACCTTCTCCATCACGCCGGCGAATGCGGTTATCGTTCTGTTGTGATCCTCTTTGGAGCAATGGATGGCCTGAAAGTCGAACCTACAGTTCTGTCCTACGAAGGCCCATTCGGGGTTGGCTACATGGTCGCATCGGTGGAGCTTAAGGCTGCGACCAGCGAGCAAAGCGTGGCTACAGTCGAAGCGCCAGTGATGCACCCGGTGGTAATGCTCGCAAAAAAGACCGTTGAGAGCTTCGTATCGACCGGACACGTTGGCGAACCGGAGTACACCTGCCCCGAGATGAAAGAAAGGGCTGGTGTTTTCGTATCACTGAAGAAGGGCGGCGAATTGAGAGGATGCATTGGGACATTCGAGCCTACGCGGCAGAATGTTGCCGAGGAGATTATGCAGAACGCGGTCAGCGCGGCCACGCGAGACCCTCGATTCCTTCCCGTACGGGTCAACGAGTTGCCAGATCTCACCTACAGCGTGGATATCCTCAGCGCTCCAGAGCCGATCGATAGTTTGGAACAACTCGACCCCCGACGCTACGGAGTGATTGTCTTGTGCGGGGAGCGAAGAGGGCTTCTACTTCCAGACCTTGATGGAGTGGACACGGCAGAGGAACAGGTCGATATTGCTCGCCGCAAGGCCTCTATCGGGCGTGACGAGCCGGTGGCACTATTCAGATTCGAAGTCAGGCGGTTCCATTAAGTGGCTATCAGCCATAAAATATCATTCGTTCCCGCGAAAGCGAGAACCTATAGGCTCGACACGACCTGGGTAGCGGCATTCACTGGAATAACGCTTAGGCCCAGCGGCGGATGGCCAACAACTAAGGCTGATAGCTGATGGCTGGTGGCGGAAAGCTGCACGCAGCACCATTTGCCAGCGTGGTCGCAACCCGTTATACTACTTCAACGAAAGTAGTAGAGTATGGACTTGAATCGCATCAGCTTGAAGAGCCTTGAGACGCTGGAGTTCCCCAAAGTCCTCCAGCGTCTTGCGCAGTACACCGCTTTCTCTGCCAGCCGTGACCTGGCTCTTGCCCTCACCCCAAGCGCCGACTACCACCAGGTCCAAACGTGCCTAGCGAGAACGGCTGAAGCGCGTCACCTGCTTGCCATCAAACCCGGTTTCTCGGTGGGCGATGCGCACGACGTTACCGCGGAAGTGAAACAGGCCACCATGGGCACGATCCTGACGCCCGATGCCCTGCTCCGGATCGGTGACACGCTGACCAGCGCCAGAGTAGTGAGGACCACCCTATTGAGGCTCGCCGACCAAGTGCCGGAACTGGCACATGTCGCTCAGCAGATGGTGGAATGCACAGCCCTTGAGCACGAGATCACGCGATGTGTGGACGAACACGGCAACATTCCGGACAGAGCCTCGCCACAATTGAAGAAGATTAGAGAGGAGATCAAGGTTGCTCACGACCGGCTGCTCACTCGTCTGAATGAGATGCTGGGCTCGGCTACAGGCCGTCTCGCCGTGCAGGAGCCGATTATCACTGTGCGAGAAGGCCGATACGTAATCCCGGTTAAGGCCGATTTCAAAGGGCAGATCAGGGGGCTAGTCCATGACACATCGGCCAGTGGTGCCACACTCTTCATCGAACCACTGGCCGTTGTGGAACTGAACAACCAGTGGCGGCAGTTGCAGATCGAGGAAGAGAAGGAAGTCGAGCGAATACTGCGTCACTTGAGTGGCTCCGTTGGCGCCTTGGCCTCGGAGATCTCGGCCGACGTTGCGGCGCTGGCAGAGATTGACCTCGCCCTGGCCAAGGCGAAATACGCCGATGCCACGAAGGCAATTGAGCCTCAGGTCTTAGACGGTCAACGTCCTCAGCCCCCGAATCCTCGGACGCGTTTGACTCTGCTCAACGCCCGCCACCCCCTTCTCTCCGGCAAGGTGGTACCAATATCCGTCGACTTAGGGGATCAGTTCACCGTCATGGTGGTGACCGGCCCCAATACGGGCGGCAAGACGGTCGCGCTGAAGACCATGGGATTGCTCGTGCTGATGGCGCAGGCCGGCCTAGCGATACCCGCCGACGAAGGGAGTGGCCTGCGCCTGTTCGATCACGTGCTGGCAGATATCGGTGATGAGCAGAGCATCGAGCAGTCCCTCTCGACCTTCAGCGCTCACGTCAGCAACATTGCTGAGATCCTACACAGCGCCACAGGGCGCTCTCTCGTGCTTCTCGACGAAATAGGAGCAGGTACCGATCCGGCCGAAGGTTCGGCGTTGGCGAGGGCGATCCTCACCCATCTCCTCGAAAGGGACACCCTTACAGTTGCGACAACTCACTCCAACGAACTGAAGGCCTTCGCCCACATTACCGACCGGGTGGAGAACGCTAGCGTAGAGTTCGACCCAGAGACTCTTGCCCCTACCTACCGGCTGCTTGTCGGCCTTCCCGGTCGTAGTAATGCACTCGCCATTGCCGAGAAGCTGGGGTTACCCAAGAGCATCACGGACACTGCCAGGCGGATGCTCTCGCCGAGTGAGGTCCAGGTCGAACAGCTGCTGGCGACGATTCAGGTGGAGCGCGCCGAGGTTGAGGTACGAGCAGCGCAGATTGAAGAGCGCCAAGCGGAACTGCAGGTTCTGCAGCGAGACCTGCAAGACCGGCTCAGGGAGATCGAAGAGGAGAAGATAGAAGCGGCAGAGCAAGCACGGCGAGAGACCCTCGCCGAACTCGCCGACCTGCGCACTCGCATTCGGGAGCTAAACGCCGCCATCGTTGCCAGGTCCATGGATCGCACGCAACTCGTGAATGCTGCACAGGAAGTCGAGGCCATGCGACAAGATGTGATGCGCCGCACGCCTCCGTCGCGCCACCGGCGCCGGACGGTACTCCCATCGGCAGAACAGAGCGCTTCATTCCGCCCCGGGTCAACCGTATTCGTGCGACACCTTAGGCAAACGGGCGAACTCCTGGGCACGCCAGATGCCAAGGGGGAAGTGGCAGTCCAACTCGGCTCCTTCAAGGCCAGGGTTAGCGTGGACGACCTCGAGCCCCGACGCCATATTCCGCACCATTCCGGGTCAGAAACGCCACGAGTCGGCTACATCCACGAGAACAGCTCCCAGGGAAGATCGACCGTAGGCCTCGATCTCGACCTACGAGGAAAGCGAGCGGACGAAGTAATCCCAAAGCTAGATCAGTACCTCAATGATGCTTACCTCGCCGGTCTGCCATTCGTGCGCGTGATCCATGGCAAAGGCACAGGCGCGTTGCGTCAAGTAGTGCGCCAGCAGCTCACCGGCCACCCTCTAGTGAGGACCTATGCCACCGCACCACCGCAAGAAGGCGGAGAAGGTGTGACCATAGCCACTCTCGCCCAATAGGCAAGCATGAATGGTTGTCGATTGTTCCGGTGCGATTTGATTGACATCTCGCACCCCTCTGTGGTAGATTTCACCCAAGCGATACGGTTTCTCCCTGGTACTCCTCAATCTGTTGTTAAGGACGGTGAGGTCGATGCTTGTTCACGACGTTTTAATTGTGGGGGCCGGTCTGGCAGGCATGAGAGCGGCCATTGAGGCCTCCAAGAGCGCTGACGTGGCCATCATCAGCAAGGTGCACCCTTTGCGGAGTCACTCGGGGGCGGCTCAGGGCGGGATCAATGCTGCACTCGGCCCTGACGATTCGGTAGAGAAGCACGCCTTTGACACAGTCAAGGGCAGCGACTATTTGGGTGATCAAGATGCTATTGAGGTGATGACCAGTGAGGCGCCTCGGGATATCATCGCCATGGAACAGATGGGTTGTCTCTTCAGCCGAAACCCAGATGGCCGTCTGGCAGTCCGGCCCTTCGGTGGTGCCGGCATGGCCCGGACTGCTTATGCTGCCGACATCACCGGCCAAGTCCTGCTGCACACCGCCTATGAGCAGGTGATGCGCCACCGCATCAAGGTATACGAGGAATGGTTCGTCACTTCCCTCGTGATCGAAGACGGGCAATGCTGTGGCGTCACGGCAATGAACTTGCTGGATGGGTCAGTCGAAGCTTTCCGGGCCAAGGCGGTGATCTTTGCAACCGGCGGGGCAGGCCGCGTCTACTACAAGAGCACCAACGCGCTGATTAGCACAGGCGACGGGATGGCTATTGCCTACAGGGCAGGCGCTCCGTTGATGGACATGGAGTTCATCCAGTTCCATCCCACGGCGCTAATGAGCAATGGAGTGCTGATTACCGAAGGTGCCCGAGGTGAAGGCGGGCACCTTCTGAATGCACTAGGCGAGCGCTTCATGGCCAAGTATGCCCCGGAGAAGCTTGAGCTGGCGAGCCGGGACGTTGTTTCCAGAGCCATTCGCACAGAGATCGAAGAAGGGCGTGGCATCGACGGCTGCGTGCATCTTGATATTCGTCACCTCGGGAGGGCAAGGATTATGGAGGCACTGCCTCAGATCCGAGAACTGGCGATCGACTTCGCCGGCGTTGACCCCATTGAAGAGCCGATTCCCATTCGTCCCGGGGCACACTACACGATGGGAGGGATCAAGACCGACCTTAATGGTGCTTCGCCAGTGCGAGGATTCTATGCCGCCGGAGAGTGTGCGTGTATCAGCGTACACGGAGCAAATCGGCTGGGTGGCAACTCGCTTCTGGAAACGGTTGTCTTCGGGCGACGCTCTGGTCAGGCCGCTGCCGAGTTCGTGCGGACCGCCAGCTTGCCAGATTTCCCATCTGGCGCGGTCGCCGAAGTGGAAGCGAGCATTGCCGAAATCAAAAATCGCAAGAACGGGGAGAGCGCGGCAGCAATCCGTGACGAGATGGCAATCACCATGAACGACAACGTGGGTATCTTCCGCGACGAGGCACGGATTAGCGACGCGGTAGCCAAGATTCGAAAGCTCAAGGAGCGCTACGAACGAGTGTCGATCATGGACAAAGGCAATGTCTTCAACACGGAACTCGTAGAGACGATAGAACTTGGCTACATGCTCGACCTAGCCGAACTGATCGCCGTGGGTGCGTTGGCCAGGCAGGAAAGCCGGGGCGCCCACTCCCGGCTTGACTTCCCGGCTCGAGACGACGAGAAATGGCTTAAGCATACTATGTACTATCGCGTGCCGGAAGGGAACAAGCTTGCGTATAGCGACGTAACAATCACGAAATGGCAACCGGCAGAGAGGAGATATTAATGCAAGCCAAGTTCAGGGTAAAGCGTTTCAGCCCGGAAGCCGACAACCGTTCATGGTGGCAGGAATACGATCTGTCCGTCCCTGAGGGAGCCACTGTTCTCGAAGGACTAATCAAGATCAAGGAGGAGCAAGACGGGACGCTTGCTTTCCGGCGCGCCTGCCGCAGTGCTATCTGCGGTTCCTGCGCCGTCCGTATCAACGGACGTGCCAAGCTTGCCTGCAAGACGCAGATCAGATCACAATTGAAGCGCGACGGAGTGCTCACGATCGAGCCATTGCAGAACATGGCCGTGATCAAGGATCTCGTCGTGGACATGGAGCCCTTCTGGCAGCGGCTCGAAAGGGTGCAGCCTTGGCTGACCCCAGCGGTCTTCAACCCTGACCCAGATCGAGAATTCATTCAGCACAAAGAAGAGGTCGATCGATACAAAGGGGCAGCCACATGCATCATGTGCGCCAACTGCTATTCAGATTGCACCGTGCTCGAAGTAGACGAGAACTTCCTGGGGCCGGCAGCCTTGGCCAAGAGCTTCCGCTTCGCGGCTGATACGCGCGATGGGATTGCTCGCCGGCGGCTGCGCGGTGACAGTGACGAGGCCGGGATCTGGAAATGCGTACGCTGTGAAGCCTGCGTAGAGGCTTGCCCCAAGGACGTGTCGCCTATGGATCGGATCGTCGCCCTCCGAAGCGCCGCCATAGCCGAAGACTTCACCGATAACGATGGGGCCAGGCACGCTGAATACTTCTTACGTTCTACCCGTGCCACTGGCCGGCTGAATGAGACGCTGCTGCCTCTGGCGACGGCCGGCTACTCGCCAAATCGCATCCTTGGCATGGCACCCACTGGCATCCGCCTAGCCTTGAAAGGAAAGCTGCCTTTCCCTATTCAGCGACCTATCCCCGGCATCGACGAAATTCGCCGGATCATGGAACTGGTGGAGCAAGAACCGGAGGTCGAAAGCAAATGAGATATGCCTACTACACTGGGTGCGTCGCTAAAGGAGCCACACCGGAACTTCACTACTCGACCGTAAGAGTGGCTGAGCGTCTGGGAATCGGGCTTTCGGAAATGGAGTCAGCCAGCTGTTGCGGGGCCGGTATGATCACCGATGCCAATCCAGAAATCAATATAGCCCTAAACGCCAGAACGCTGGCGCTAGCCGAGCGGGATGGGCTTGACATCCTGACGATCTGCAACGTCTGCACCCTGACGCTGATGGAGGTCAACAAACGATTGAAGGGAGATGCTGGCCTCCTGGAGGAAACAAACAAGGTTCTGCGGCGAGTCGGACTAGAGTACAATGGGACGGTGGAAGTAACCCACTTCCTGTGGGTCTTGGCCAAGGACTACGGCGTGGAGCATCTACGGCAGCACGTGGCTAGGCCTCTCGCCGGCTTGAAGGTGGCGCCTTTCTACGGCTGTCAAATCCTGCGGCCGTCTTCCATTCTTGGTTTCGAGGACCCCACCAACCCGACGTCGCTGGAGAGCATCATTACGGCAGTGGGCGCCGAGCCAGTGGATTACCCGGGAAAAACGCGATGTTGTGGCTTCTTGGTTGTATCGTACCATGAGGACACCGCCGTGGACATGACTGGCCTGAACATCAAGCAGGCGAAGGACGCCGGTGCGAACTGCATGGTCACACCTTGCCCGCTCTGCCACGTAAACCTCGACGCCTATCAGGCCAAGGCCGCAAAGGCCGTGGGCACCAAGCTCGGCCTGCCGGTTTTCCATTTGACCCAATTGATCGGCCTAGCGCTCGGACTCGAGCCAGTAGAAGTCCGCGCCACGAGAAACGTTGTGTCTCCATACAAGCTAATCCACTCCATCGGCATCTAGAAGGTCCGTTTGGCGGTCAACGAAGCACAATGAAGGCCTGGACGCGTATCCAGGCCTTCATTGCTTGATAAGGCTGCCAGACTGTGGCGGCCTACTCCCCGCCAGCGAAAGAGGATGGCGCCAACCCGTCATCGATAATGTACTTGCTCCCGGCCATGGCCTTGGCCGCCTTGATCAGTTGGCCGAGGGTATCTACCAGAGCTAGGCGGTTGCCGCCCCTGAACAAACAGCTTGTTGTAGCAGCGATGCTCAAGGTCGTCAGCGGACAGTCTGAGGCCCGACGCTGATCTTCGTTGTATTCTTGCGCTGGAAGATTCGCGTTGTACTGCAACGAGACATGAGTATCAAACGCGGCAACGAGCTCCCGGCATAAGGCGTCCACCCGCTCTGGGATACTGACCACCACAAAATCGTCGCCGCCGAGATGACCCGCAAAGTCCTGCCCACTTCCGTGCCGCTCCAAAGCCCACCTCACCATACCCCCAAGTTCCTTGATCAACTCGTCTCCAACTGCATAGCCATAGTAGTCATTGAAGGCTTTAAGTCTATCGATGTCCAATTGTAGCACAGCCCAAGGAATGTCAGGACGGCCAAGCCGAGCATTCAAGACTTCTTTGACCACAGCCCGACCTGGCAAGTGGGAAAGAGGATCAAACACCTCACAGAGTCTCGCCTTTTCCAGTGCATGCTGGACGGTGAGCAGGAGTTCTTCTAGCTCAAACGGTTTCGTGATGTACCCATCTGCTCCGACACGTAGGCCAGCGATTCGATCGGCAATACTCGCTTTGGCCGTGAGCATCACGACAGGCGTGTGGCGCAGCAGGGGCTCTTCGCGAAAGGACCGGCAGATGGTGTAACCGTCCACGTTGGGTAACATGACATCAAGAAGTACGAGGTTTGGTCTAATCACGAGAGCCTGACTCAAGGCTAGTGCGCCGTCAGCGACCAGGTCCACTTGATAGCCTTCGCCTTGAAGCAAGTACCTCATTAGGGTACTCTGAGTCGGATCATCCTCGATGATGAAGATCCGATCAGCTGGCGATTCGGGCTTTTTCTCCAGGCGGCCTCGACGTGCCATGTGTATCTGTCCCTTCGCCCTTCCCTGGCCTCACAGGTCCAAGTGATAAGAGGAACCCATTTTATCCCACAGGATAAGCTTTGTGCGTGAAAACGAGGTGAATCTGACTTCCCTGACGAATGACTCTATTGTCACTCTAGCCCTTCCGAGTGGTCCATCTAGCCAGCACACCTGAGAGATTCTTCACCTCTCAGACAGCCTATCGTAAGGAGCGCTTTGGCGGTAGCTTGCTTAATACCTAGTGCTAGTATGGTCGAGTGGCACGTTTCTTGCAGGAGCCAGAGGTTTGATAGGCTCCCTCCACGGCGGCACATCACGCCATCGCCGATGACTCGCTAGCGCCCGGGCTGTAATCGAATCGTTTCGGTGGCAACCTGCGCTAGCCTCGGAACATTGAGGTGATGTGGGCGATAACGCAGGACGCCATCCGACCACCGATAAGTTGACAGATTCCTACTCTGGCGCACCCACCAGAGTGAGGAATGTTCGTAGCGTAGCGCGGCAATTCGAACCTTAGGGTCCAAAGGGAACAGGAGAGTTAGCATGCGGATCGTGGTGGTCGACGATGACCCTCCGACGGTGAAGATGGTTTCTTTTCTGCTCCGGGAAGAGAACTACACCGTATCGTCGATATCCCAGCCCGTTGCTGCCCTCGAACTGATCGAGAACGAGCAACCAGATCTCGTGATTCTGGACGTCATGATGCCAAGGCTGGATGGACTGGAGTTGACACAGCGCATTCGCCAGATCAGCAGCGTGCCAATTCTGATCCTTTCGGCGAAAGGGCAAGTCGCCGATAAAGTAAGTGCCTTATCGGTGGGCGCCGACGACTACATGGCGAAACCATTTGAGCCAGCGGAACTATTAGCAAGAGTGAAAGCGATCATCCGCCGGTCCTCGCTCGCCGCCTCGTTAGAGGTGAAGACCAAACTCAACGTCGGCGATGTGGAGATCAATACTGTAGAGGGAAAGGTGAGGATAAAAGGACAGCCTCCAAAGAGCCTAACGCCGACAGAAATGCGCCTACTCTACTGCTTGATGCGCAATGCAGGGCGGATCCTGACGAGGGACGTACTACGACAGGCGGTATGGGAGTACGATTACGAAGGCGACAGCAACGGCGTCGATGTCTATGTCAAACGGCTCCGCACGAAGCTCGAATCCGATCCGTCCACACCGAAATTGATCATCACCGTGCGCGGCTATGGCTACAAATTCGTACAGCCGGCGGCCGCCCTGCAACACGAGTGATACCCTAGACCTGTGGGGCCACTGATCGCCTCAAGAAGGAGGTAAGTCGGTCAGCATGAGAAACTACTTAGACACCCTGGCACAGCACAAGCTGCGTGCCATCATCTTGATCCTATTGATCCCCGGGTCTGTGGCTGCCGGAGGCTTCTTCTATCTGCAATCTTACCTATCCCAAGCCTCGTTCTGGGCCGAAAATCAGACCATCGGCGTTCAAACGACGGCGAATCTGTCTGCAGTGCAGACTGCCAGTCAGCAGTCCACCGAGCAGCTTTATGAGCTCCTGCAAACCAGGACCTTTGTTGAGGATCTCGCCAAGGGAGCGCAATATCCCGGACAAAAGCCGGATGGCTCTCTGCCCGATAGAGTCGTCAGCGAGATTCGCCACAATCTCAACGTTTCTTGGTCCGGCCCGCACATCGTGACAATCAGTTTTCGAGACGATGATCCTGAACTTTCGGCTCGGGTGGTTTCGTCGACGCTACATCTTTTCCGCGATACAGTGCTGAGGTTCAAGCGAGAGGATGCCACTCTTGCCGTTTCATTTTACCAGAACCAGTTAGAACAGTATCGGACCGAGCTGACTCGCGCCAGCGAGGAACTGCGTGCATTCAAGGAGAAGTACCCGGCGCCGACTGATCCTAAGGTTAGCCGCCCCCCTGCTCAGGAGCAGGAGCTCACGCGCCTCGAGAACCAGTATGAGCAAGCTTCCACGCTCTACGACGGCGCCTTGCACCGTTTGGACGACGCACGGCTAACAAGCGCGGCTCAGGTGCAGGAGGCTCCTTCTTCCTTCCGTATTATGGATCAACCAAGAGTCCCACGCGAGCGCACCACAGACATCAAGAAGCTGAGCGTAGCAGCGCTCGCTGCTCTCTGCCTGGCGATCGCGATGGTGCTCATTCTCGCGCTGGTAGAGAATTGGACTAACGATAGCCTGCGCAGTCGGCATGACGCCTCTATGATCACCGACCTTCCTGTGATCGGCTGCCTACCATACATGGACCTCCGGCGGAAGGGAAGGAAAGCGAAACAGAAGAGAGCACAGAACGCCATCTACCCAGAGCCTCTTCCATCTAGCCAGCGAGCACAAGAGGTGAGATAGATGGCGAAGATGAAGAAAGCAGCCCAAACCTTCCTTCCACCCCGTACTCAAGAGGCCATTTCTGAGATCACCGACCCCCGGTTGCTCGTCCACTTTCGAGAGATCTACATGTCGCTGTTTGCTGCTGGAATCGACTCGCTGCACCGAACAATGGCCTTTGTCAGCGCCCTTTACGGCGAGGGAACAAGTACCGTATGTCTAGGTGTCTCAGCATGCATCGCCGCTGATCTCTGCCGAAGCGTTGTGCTGGTGGAAGGTGATATGCTTCGTCCCAGCCTTCGCCAAAGCCTCAGCCTTCCGCCCAGCCCGGGACTATCGGACGTGCTGCTTCGCCGAGCGAGCGTAGAAGAAGCGCTTAGAGATACCTGTTTGGAGGGGCTGCAAGTACTCCTGGCCGGAAGCCAGGTTGACAACGCCATCCGACTTGTTCAGTCAAGAGAGTTCACGGAACTCGTGAGCGCTCTTCAGAAGAAGGCCGATTACGTGGTAGTAGACCTGCCGCCGCTCGCCGCGGGGGTTGTCGCGCTAAGCATGGCAAGCGCTGTAGAGGCCGTTGCGCTTGTGGTCCGAGCCGGTGTAACGCCCCGCTGGATAGTCAAACAAGCTTTGTCCCGCTTTTCCAACCGAAAGCTCAAGGGAGTAGTGCTGAACGGCTACCGATCGTCGCTCCCTGATTGGCTAGAGCATCTGATATGACTATTCTCGTTCCTTTGATTGGCGCATTTCTGCTTATTGGCATGCGAGTTCGTTCCCCTAGCGTTGGCGTCTACCTATTGATGTTGCTGATCATCACATCTGTGGCGGTTGTCTGGTTCATGCGAGGCTAAAGCAACTGGAGACTCATTTTAGCAGTATCGGCGAACTGAAAACGGGTGCCCGAAAAGCAACAATATGGCTGCTCACGGCCGTGATGTGCATAGCCGGCATCAGTCTGGCCATGAAGCCAGACTGGCCAGCGCCATCGCTGGCCGCAGTCGTCTTTGCTTCTGCCATTACCATAGCCATCCGTCAGCCCATCCACGGAGTATGCCTGCTGCTGTTGGGCACACTGATCGTCGAGCAATATGCGATCACCGGTCTCGATTCAGTAACCACAGGGATTCCGTTCTTCACCAACATCAACGCCATGCTGCCCTTGAAATTCTTCTCTGCTACCCCGGCCGAGCTCCTGATGCTGGCGATCGTCGTGGGGCAGACCGGACAAATGCTGCGGAAGCGCGTGAAGTTGGCAACCAGCAGCAGGCTGCTCACGGGACCGACGCTGCTCATGATCGGGGTCCTCCTCTATGGGGTATTACTAGGTCAATGGAATGGCGGGCGTTTCAACTACGCCCTCTGGGAGGTGAGGGCACTAGCGTACCTTTGTTTGATGGTCCTGTTGGTACCGCAAATCGTGAGAACCCGAGCAGATCTGGAGATGATAGTCTGGTCGATTGTAGCAGGCATAGGAATCAAGGCCTTGCAAGGCACATGGCGCCTGGTCGCTACTTCCCGTCAGGGAGGAGCTCCTGTTGAGTCAATCGTCAGCCATGAAGATGCCCTATTCTTCGCCACGGCGCTTGTCCTGTTGACGCTTTGGTTCCTGTACAGAGTACGCTCCAAGCCCCGATTGTGGCTCACCTTGTCGCTTCTCCCAATTCT
>Ga0315298_1006814_pt1 | contig 15380 bp, 15 predicted proteins | sample WHS_1_MG_FD_203077 | JGI IMG/M metagenome (GOLD analysis project Ga0315298, IMG submission 203077) | Extremophilic microbial mat communities from Washburn Hot Springs, YNP, Wyoming, USA - WHS_1_MG | ecosystem: Environmental > Aquatic > Thermal springs > Hot (42-90C) | place: USA: Wyoming... | reverse complement strand
GTATTATGAATTATGTATTATGGGGATAATGCATTCTCATGCATAATACATAATACAAGATACTAAATACTATCTTTTGGCCAGCTTCGACTAACTTTGACTAAATTCTGACAGCTGATAGCCGATGTCTGATGACCGATAGCCGATGTCTGGTGTCTGAAGTCCAAATTTCTTTTAACTTTCACCTTTTACCTTTCACCCTGTTATAATAATCCTATGGATTTACCCAAAATTTCTATTGTCATTCCCTCTTTCAATAAAAAACAATTTATTAAAAAGACGATTGACTCTATTATTTCCCAAAATTACCCAAATTTAGAAGTAATTATTCAGGATGGGGCGTCAACCGACGGAACTTTGGAAATTATTAAAGAATACGCTCAAAAATATCCAAAAATTATTAAATTTGAATCTAAAAAAGATAAGGGTCAATGGGATGCGATTAATAAAGGCTTTGATAAAGCAACAGGTGAAATCTTGGCTTTTATCAATGCTGATGATTTTTATGAAAAAGACGCTTTTTTTGAAGTTGCAAAAACCTATCAAAAAAATCCCGATTGTCTTTGGGTGGCAGGGAGAGGAAAAGTGGTAAATAGCGCGGGAAAAGAAGTGGCAAAACTTGTTACTTTCTATAAAAATTTACTTTTATTTTTAAACTTAAGAACAATGCTTTTAATTGTAAATTATCTTATTCAGCCTTCCGTATTTATAACCCGCAAGGCGTGGCAAAAATTCGGCCCGTTTATTGGCACTGATCACTTTGTTATGGAATACGACCTCTGGCTTAAAATTTCAAAAGAGAGAATGCCTCTTTTAATTAATAAAAATCTTTCTTCTTTCAGAATGAGCGGAGAAAATGCTTCTTCAACATCATTTGAAAAATTACTTACAAAAGACGAGGACATTGTCCAAAAGTACACCAAAAACCCCTTGATCTTATTCCTTCACAAACTCAACAATTGGGGAAGAAGAATGATAATAGTTAAAAGTTCAAAGTTAAAAGAAATTTAAGTAGAAAGTAGAACGTAGTAAGTAGAAAGCCAAATTCTATAATCTACAATCTATAATCAATAATCTAATTTTTGACTCTTGAATATGGATTTAGGATTTATGATTTATGATTTGGAATTTGCCTGCCCTGAATCGAATTTATTCTGGTTCAGGGTTTAGGATTTAGAATTTAGATATTAGAATTTAGAATTTGTTTCTTGTAGTTTGTGATTTGTAATTTGGAATTTGTATATTGTAATTTGGAGCTTGGAATTTGCCTGCCCGCAATCGCTAAAGCGATAGCTTTTGCAGGCGGGTAATTTTTCCCTTTGTTCTATGTTCTTTATTCTAATCTCAAGTTTTGAGTTAATTTGTTAATTTGTTAACTGTTAATTGTTATATTGTATATTGTTTGTATATTGGAATTTGTAATTTGGAATTTGCCTGCCCGCAATCGCTAAAGCGATAGCTTTTGCAGGCGGGTGATTTGTAATTTGTTTCTATAATCTAACTTCTTGACTCTTTGCTAATTACCAGAAGATTGTTTAGTCCAAACTCAAAATACTCGTGTTTAGTTCTTATTCCATCAATGCCGTCAGTAAGTCTTTTAAGTGTTTTTTTATTGAAGTAATTTTTATGCTCTTTTATTTCGCGCGAGGAAATAAGCCCTAGTCTAAATGCCAAAAATTCAAGCGATTTCTTTGAAAGCGGGGTGGGAGTTGTAATTATTACCTTGCCTTTATTTTTTGTTATTCTGATCATCTCTTTTAGCATTTCTTGAGGATTGTCTAAGTGCTCTAAAACAGCATGCGCTACTACGAAGTCAGCTAGATTTGATTTTAACGGTATCTTTTTATTGATAGGTTTTTTTGTTAATTTAACTTCTTTTTCTCTCTTGTTTTTAACATTTACCAGTGGGTCGATGCCTATATAGCTTTTGATTTTAATCTTTTGCTTTTTAAGATAATCAAAAAAAGGCGCTAGTGGTCCGCAGCCTAAATCAACAATAATAATAGGCTTTTTATATTTTTTTATTATTTTTGTCGTTTTCCTAAAGCGGATTTCTCTTGCGATTGGTTCCAAGATTGGTTCTTTGTGCATATACTTTTTTGAGCGATTTTAAGGTATTATATGCTTTAGATTATGGTAAAGTCTAGAAAATTAAGTATTGTAATTCCGGTTTACAATGAGGAGAAGTTTGTCGAAGAGACTATAAAGAGAGTGATGCTGCAGAAAGTGAAGTATTTTAAGTATAAGGAAGTTATAGTTGTAAATGACGGTTCTACTGATAGCACTGGCAAGATTTTAAATAAGCTGAAGACAAAGTATAAGGATAAATTGCAGGTTATAAATAAAAAAGTGAATCAGGGCAAAGGGGCTGCGTTAAAGGACGGTTTCAAAAAAACTACGGGAGATGTTGTGATAGTGCAGGATGCTGATTTAGAATATTCTCCTTCTGATTATGATATTCTGCTTGAGCCTTTTGTAGAGCATAATGCTGATGTTGTTTATGGTTCAAGGCTTAATATCTACAGGCCTCATCGCGTGATGTATTTTTGGCACAGTGTGGCAAATAACATTCTGACTACTTTTTCAAATATGTTTACCAATCTCAACCTTTCAGATATGGAGACTGGATTTAAGTGTTTTGGGGGTGATTTGATAAGGAAAATAGCGCCTGAAATTAGAAGTAAAAGATTTGGTTTTGAGCCTGAAATAACTGCTAGAATAGCTAAAATTAAAGGTATCCGTTTCTATGAAGTTGGTATTTCTTATGAAGGCAGAACTTATGAGGAAGGGAAAAAAATAGGATGGAAAGATGGAGTAAAGGCTTTTTGGGAGGTAATAAAATATAATCTGCTTGATTGATTTTTATGTTATACATAATTTCAGCTTGTTTTTTTTGGTTTTTCTTTTGTTTTAACATTGGTTACTTTTTTCTTAGTGGGACATTGAAGAAAAGTCATAAGCAAGTTGACTTTTTCTATAATTTTTGGTTTGGATTGTTTTGTCTAATCTCTATTCTACAAATATTATCTCTTTTTCATCCCATTAATGGTAAAGTGCTTGTCTTTCTAGGTTTTATCAATTTGTGTTTTTTGTTTTTTAATCTTAAGAGTTCAAAGTTGGGTTTAAAAAAATGGCTAGTATATATATTTCGGATTTTTGATTACAGAAAACTCATTCTTTTTTTAATTATAGCTTTGATTATTTCCTATGTATCAAATCTTCCTGTCACTTGGTATGATACACATCTTTATCACTTAAATGCTGTGAGGTGGTTATCTGATTATGGTTCGGTTAAAGGTCTTGCTAATGTTCATAATAGGCTTGGGATAAACAATGTGACTTTTATTCTGGCAGCTCTAATGGATAATGGTATATTTAACAGTTCTTCTAGCCATATACTTAATTCTTCTTTGTTTTTTATTTTTCTTTCCCAGCTAATATTTTTTTTGTTTAAGAGATCAAAAGAAAATGTAATCAATCTATTTGCGTTTTTTTCTATTTTGATAATGTCGATGTATATGGGTCAAATTAATTCACTTTCTACAGACTTGAGCTTGTCAATTTTTGTTTTGTTATCTGTCTTTTACACACTTAAGTTAGAAAAAGAAGATTTGATGCTAGCTCTTCCATTATATGTATTGGCTGCTACTAGCAAATATTCCTTTTTTCCAGCTCTTTTGCTTTTGTTTTTATTTGTTCTCTTGCAACTTAAATTTAAGGTTTTAAGTAGAAAGAATCTTTATATTTTACTTTCTGTGTTTATATTCTTTTTGGGTTTTGTACTTCGCAATATTGTTTTGTCAGGTTGGCCCTTTTTTCCATTACCGATATTGGGTATCAATTTTAAGTGGCGAGTGCCTGTTGAACAACTGATAGTTTTTAATGATACAGTTAAAGCATGGGCGAGATTGCCTGGGCCTTTATACAGGAATTCTTTGGGTGTTAGTTTTTGGGACTGGTTTATAAATTGGTTTAATAACAACAGAGAGAGCGTCTTGATGTACTATTTTTTTGTTCTTGTTTCATTGACACTGGCTTATCTTTTTTATAGGAAGGAAAACAAAAGGAGAACGGATCTAGAAACAAAAACAGATTTTTTGGTCTTGGCAGATCTGGTAGTTGTTTTGTATGTGTTTGTTTCAGCTCCAGATTTTAGATTTATGGGGGTTTTTCTATTTGTTACTATTTCTTTAATTTTGTCTTATCTTTTATCTAGATTTTTGTTATCAAGTTTGTTCAAAGATCTGACTATTGTTGTCTTTTTGTTTTTGGTTTCTTTTTATTTCCTTAAATCTTTTAGAATGCAAACAAAGCCAGAGTTGTTTATAATAGAGAAAGAAGGAAGTGGACTGGTTAGGCCGATAACAATTTCTTATTCCGACCAGGAGTTTTATGTGTGGGAGCCTATAAATAGCGATCTATGTGGAAATTCTCAGTTGCCATGTACACCTTATCCAAGTGGCTTTAAGATGTTTAATGTTCAAAGTCTAAGATCAGGTTTTTACTCGACTAAAGAAGAAAAAGATGAAAGATAAATATTTTAAAAAAGTTTTGTTTATCAGTAAGTTAGTTTTTCCCTATTTAATCGGGCTTACTTATTTTTTTCTTCTCCTTGAATCCTATATGTATATTGGCTTTTTGAGGCGCTTTTTCTTAGTTGATTCTAGATTCTTCCTTGTCCTATCTATAATATCTATTTTTCTTGTTTTCTATCAAAGACTGCAGGATAAAAGTTATAAAGAGGGAGATTTGGAAAAGTTGGTAATTAATTTTAACTCTGTCTTATTCTTACCCCTGCTTATCTTATATATGATAATGGTTGTCTCAAACGCCAAGAATTATGCAAATTATGTTTTTGCGACTTATCATATACAGCCTCAGAATTTTATTAACATTGTTTATTTGAGCTTCGCGCTTCTGCCCTTGAATTACAAATTTTCAAGTAGGCTTAAATTGGAATATTATTTTGAAAAATTGAGAGTTTTTTCTAAGGGGAAAAGCAAAAATACAAAAGAAAAGTTGCTTTTATTTTTTCTTGTCTTTCTTTTGCTTTTTTATTTTGTAGACAATTTTGTTAAAGTTACAGGTAGAGTTTTTAGTGATTTTGTTTTTATAGCAACGCATCTTAACTATAGTTATGATGATAAGATGAGGTGTGTGTGGGGTTTTTATTATGACTATATGAAGTTTGTAAGAGAAAATACTCCTCCTGATTCTACTATTCTTATTCCTCCCCAGAGCTATCATTGGTTATCTACGGGGAACGGAGGATTAAATAGGTATTTTCTTTATCCCAGAAAGCAGATTCATGGCGAAGTATCTAGTATTCCTGCTGATGGGTATGATTATGTTTTGATTGCAAAAGGTTTATGGTATAGCGAGGGTGTTGATTGGGGATGGCCAAAAGTTTATGTAAAAGCTGATAAAATTTGGTATATTGACCCCCAGACTTTAAAGGTTAGTGAATTTGAAAAGGATTTTGATCCTAAAGATTCATTTAATATGCAAGCTTGGGGACTTATAAAAGTTAAAAAAGAATAATATGTTAGTTTTAACCGCCGGTCTTTTAGGGATTTTTACTTTTGGCTTTTTTGTTGCCGATATTTTATTGGGAAGAAAAGCGCATATTTTAGAAAGGATTGCGGTCGGGTTTTTATTGGGGAGTGGTATTTTTACTTTTGTACTTTTCCTTGCAAATTGGAAGTTAAATATCCCCTTTGGCTTAAAAGAATCGCTTTTAATTCTTCTTTCTTTAAACATAATTGCTTTTTTGCTTGATATCTTTTTTGACAGGAAGGGAAAAGTGAAAAAAATATTTGATTATAACTTCAACTTTAAGGAAGGATTTGAGAATTCGAGTTCCTTTGAGAAAATAATTATTGGCCTGATATTGTTTTTGTTTTTTTCATCTCTAATCCACAATCTTTATTGGCCTGTTTCTGATTGGGATTCGTTAGCGGTCTATGATTTTAGAGCCAAGAGCTTTTTACTAACAGGGTATATGAAAGATGCTATTAATAGTGGCTATTTTACTGCTTATCCGCTCTACACTTCATTATCTCATACTTTTTTGTACTTACTGGGTTTTAAAAATCCTGTTTTCTTTTATTCTTTTCTATATATCAGCTTGATTGTCTCTTTGTTTTTTGTGATGCACAGAATAACTCATAATAGAACTTTTTCCCTCTTGTTTGCACTGTTACTATCTTTCAATCCGTTTATATATGGGCATTCCTTGATGTCTTATACTAACTTGCCTTACACAGTTATGATAGCTGTTGGTTTTGCCTATATTTTGTTTTCTTTTCTCAATGAAAGGCTAGATTTTGCAGCTTTTACCTTGGGAGCTGTGTTGGTGTCTCTTTCTTCGTGGGTTAGATCCCCTGAACCTTTTTGGTTATTGGCTTTTCCTTTTATAATTCTTTTTAGTTTATATTCTAAAAAAGTGTTCCATTTTATTTTCCTGTCTTTGGTTGTTTATTTTCCAAGGTTTATCTGGTTTGAGTTTTTGAAAGAATATAAAGTAGTTGCAGGAAGTTATGATTCTGGAGCTTTGGTTGGTATTAAGGGTATGATCTTAAACTTATTGTCACTTAACCACAATAAAATACTTTCTTATTTTTTTGAAAATATGGTTTTCCCCTACAGTATTTTGTTAATTGTTTTTTCCTTATCACTTTTGTTTTTGCTTTATTATTTGACAATAAAGAAGTCTAATTTGGATTTTAAGAATATTAAGAATATTAAGTTTGTTTCTCGGTTACTTCCTTCTGGTTTGGTGCTTTCAATGTTGGCTCTAATGCTTTTAGGTCTTTATTTGTTTATTTTCTCTTTTGGTGATTTAGCTTTTGAAATAGTTGGGTCTGCTGAAAGATCTACCATGCCTTTAGTTCCAATTACACTGTTTTCCATATTTATCAATATCCACTTTATTTTTAATAACAATCACTATGCAAAAAAAATTTGATGTTCCAATACTTTTTATAATCTTTAGAAGAAAAGATACAGCGCTCCAAGTGATTGATGCTATCGCTAAAGTTAAGCCTGAAAAACTTTATATCTCTCAAGACGGGCCTAGAAATAAAAAAGAGAAAAAAGATGTGCTAGAGACGAGGGAAGCAGTGTTGTCTAGAATTAATTGGGATTGTAAATTAACTTTTTGGGAACATAAAAAAAATTTAGGTCTTAAAAAACATATACCTGAGGCTTTTGGTAGATTTTTTGAAAAAGAAGAATATGGTATCTACCTTGAAGATGACACCTTGCCTTGTGAGGATTTTTTTTATTTTCAGAGGGAGCTTCTTGAGAAATATAAGAACGACAAAAGAATATTTTCTATAAATGGGACTAATTTTTACCCCGAGCTGGTACGATCTAAAGAATCTTATTATCTATCTAAAATAGGTGATATTTGGGGATTTGGTTTGTGGAGGAGAAGTTGGAATCTATATGATGTTAACCTAAGTAATTTTCCTAGTATAAAGAATGATGATGTCTATAAGAATTACTTTTTTAGCTCCAAATACCGATTTTATTTGGAGACCTTTTGGAAAGCTATTAAAGATGGAAAGCTTGATAGTTGGGCTATGCAATTGATTTTTTCTGCAGTCAAAAATGGGATGTATTTTATAACACCCAAAAATAATCTGGTAAATAATGTTGGAATTAATAGATCTGCATCTGATGTTTCTATTCAGAGATATTACCATAGCTTCGGTAAGATATTACCAATTGATCACCCGTTGCTGTTAAAATATAGAAGGGAGAATGATTTGTTGTATTTTGACAAGATGTTGAAGGGTGGCTGGTTGAGATTGATTTTAATAAGGTTGTATCTTTTATTGCTGCCTGCTAATATCAAATCTAGGATTAATTTTTGGGTGTCTCGTGTTTTTGCTAGGATTAAAAATTTTAGTAATAAATGAATAACAGAACATATTTTTATAAGAGAGGTTCAAAGACATTTCGGGAAGAGTTTTTGGTTATAAAGAATATTGTTGGAAAGGGAAAGAGAGTTTTAGATTTGGGCTGTGGAGATGGTTCTTTAATGCAAATTCTTATTGAGGAAGGCAACAAGTGTAAAGGAGTTGAGATCTCACCGAGTGGAGTATCTGTTTGCAAAGAGAAAGGTCTGGATGTGTTAAGGGGTCGAATAGATAAAAGATTGCCTTTTAAGGATAAATCCTTTGATTTTGCGATTTGCAATACTACTATGCAGATGACAATGTATCCCGAAGTTTTAGTTAAGGAAATGGTTAGGGTTTCAAGGAGACAGATAATTACCTTTCCTAATTTTGCCTTTATTCTTAATAGGATTGATCTCTTACTAAATGGCAGGTTTCCGAGGTGGTCTCTATTTGGTTATGATTGGTATACAACAGGACATATACACCAATTGTCGATTAAGGATTTTGAAGATTTCTGTTCGAATTATAATCTTAAAATAAGGAAAGTCTATTATCTTTTTCCCACTTCTTTTATAAGAAAACTTGTGTCAAAATATGTTTTTGTTTATAATCTACTTTCAAAATTTTCTAATCTTTTTGCTACTATGGCTGTTTTTGAGTTAGGTAATTGAAAAAATGGAAAAAAAAGAAAGAATGCTGTTTGAAGTCTGGAATCACTTAATTTTTCCTGGATTAATTATAAGAAGTATTTTAGATATATTCGCAAGGGTTTGGATTTCATTTGGAAAAATTCTGGGTTATACCTATACAAAATTATTTGGTTTGGTTGGTACTTCATGGTATGACCACAGGTTTGATTATCTGAGGGGTATGGATAATTTTCATTGGTTGGAGCGGGGCTTCTTTGCGTTGGAGAGAATAAAAACAAGGGATGATGTATTAGATTTAGGTTGCGGAGATGGTATATTTTCTGGTGTGTTCTACTCTTCTAAGGCGAAGCGTGTACTTGCGATTGATATAGACCAAAAGGCTATAGCTCATGCTCAAAAATATTATGGACGTAAAAATGTTAGATTTATTAAGGCTGATATCAAAAATATGCAGTTGCCAAGCAATAAATTTGACACAATATTTATGTTCGCGGTACTAGAACATTTTAGCCCGGAAGATGGTATAAAGGTGCTTAAGAATATTAAGAAATCTTTGAAGAAAAATGGTATATTCTTTGGATCGACTCCGATTTTTTTCCACACTAAGTTTAAGGCGAATTTTGAACACAAGAATGAATTTGGTTCTGTTCAGGAACTGGAAGAGTTTTTGAAAACGGTTTTTAAAAATGTAAGAGTATTTCAATCACATTGGCCTCAAAGGAATGAATGCTATTTTGAATGTGTGTAATTTTTGCTATGTAGGAACGTGTAATATTTTGAGTTTGTTTTTGCTAGTATCAAGTGAATATTATGAATAAAAATATTATTTATTGCACATACTTTGACAAAGGCTTTTTGCTAAAGGGTTTGGCACTTTATTATTCTTTGGTTAGACATAGTCCTGGTGTAAATCTTTGGATCTTGGCATTTGATAAGTATACAGAGAATATTCTTAAGAGGATGAAATTGGAGGGTGTTACTGTGGTTTCTTTAAGTGATTTTGAGGATAAAGAACTACTGGCGGTTAAATCCACGAGGCACATTGTTGAATACTATTGGACTTGCACTCCATCTTGGATAATGTATGTTATGAGTCACAATAAAGATGCCGATTTAGTTGTCTATCTTGATGCCGACTTGTATTTTTATTCTGATCCCAATGAAGCTTTAAGGGAAATAGATGACAAGTCTTTGCTAGTAGTCGAGCATAGGTTTCCTAAAGATTTTGCTATTTTGGAGAAAGAAAATGGGAGGTTTAATGTTGCTTTTAATGTCTTTAGAAAAGATAAGATCAGTTCTAAATGTCTGAAGAGGTGGCGCGCACAATGCCTTGAGTGGTGTTACTGGAAAAAAGAGAATGGAAAGCTTGGCGACCAAATGTATCTGGATGAGTGGCCTTCTTTATATGGGCCTAATTTGGTAATCTCTACTAATCTGGGATTAGATGCTGCCCCTTGGAATATATCTCAATATAGGATTAGTAAAAGGGGAAAATTTGTTTACATTAATTCCGATAAATTAATTTGTTATCATTTTCATCAGTTTAAAATAATAGATAAAGGGCGTTTCGCTAGGGCTTCAGGTTATACTCTTTCTAGAGATGTTATTAATTATATTTACAAACCTTATGAGGAAGAAATCGATAAACAATTTGATAGGGTTAAAAAATTTGATCCTAATTTTGTTGTAGAAGTTTCTAAGAAAAATAGCAACAAGTTTATGGTTTTTAAAGAGAGAATGGCCAAATATTTAGGGCCTGTCTATTGGAGAATAAAGACTTTTTTAGCAAATGGGTAATCTTGTAAAAATTATTAAAGCTCCCAGTTTTAAGACTGATGGTACTTTAGTGCAGCTTCAGCATCCAGATATACCTTTTGAGATTAAAAGGGCTTATTTTATTTATGGGGTTTCAGTTGGAGCTGTTCGTGGAGCGCATACCCACAAGGAAGCAATACAGGCTTTGTTTTGTATTCAAGGAAGTATTGTTATATTATTTGATGATGGTAAAAGGAAGAAAAAAGTTTTGCTTGATAAGCCTAATGTGGGAGTAATCTTAGAGCCTGGCGTTTGGCACGAGATGCAGGATTTTAAAAAAGACACTATAATTTTAGTATTAGCTTCTAAGGAATATAATGAATCTGATTATGTAAGGAGTTATGAGGAGTTTTTAGAAAGATATGCAAAGGTATAGGAAGATAAATTATCTTGATTTTTCAAAGGAGTTTAGCTTGCACAGGAAGGAATATCTTTCTGCTGTGGAGAGGGTGTTTAAGTCAGGGGTATATATATTGTCGAATGAGGTTGCAGAGTTTGAGAAAGAATTTGCCAATTATCTAGGAGTCAAATATTGCGTGGGTGTGGGTAATGGTCTTGAGGCAATACAGATATCTTTGATGGCTTTAGGTATAAAAAAGGGAGATGAAGTAATTACAACTCCTCTTTCAGCTGTTGCTACGACTTTGGCGATACTAGCAGTTGGAGCTACTCCCGTGTTTGTTGATATAGATGAAAATGGGCAAATTAATGCTGATTTAATTGAGAGCGCCATTACTAACAAGACAAAGGCTGTCCTTCCCGTAGATTTATATGGCCAGCCAGCTAATTTGGTAAGGATAAAGGATATATGCAGAAAGAATAATTTATTCTTAGTGGAAGATGCTTGTCAGGCCCATGGCTCGACTTTTAAAGGAAAAAGGCTGGGGACTTATGGAGATGTTGGTTGTTTTAGTTTTTATCCTACTAAAAATTTAGGTGCCATAGGAGACGGGGGAGCAATTGTGACAGAAGATCCTAATCTAGCTGAAATTTTTAGGGAGATAAGAGATTATGGGCAAAAATCTAAGTATGTTCATGTGCGTTTTGGTTTGAATAGTAGATTAGATGAGCTTCAAGCAGCTATCTTGCGTGAGAAACTAAAGTATCTTGACAAATATAATGAAAAGAGGAGAGATATTGCGAAGAAATATGTCGAAAAGCTAAAAGATATTCGTGATTTGAAGATGGTTTTGCCGAGGAAGATAGATGACTCTAATTTCCATCTTTTTGTGGTTAGGACAAAACAAAGAGATAAACTACAATCTTTTTTGAAAGAGAATGGTGTTCCTTCTCTAGTTCATTATCCAATTGCTATTCCTGATCAGCCGATGTTTAAAGGAAAATATAAGAGACTTGAGATTCCTATGGCTAGGGAATTTTCCAATGAAGTATTATCTTTGCCCTGCCATCCGTTTTTGGCATCTAAAGAGATCAATTATATTGTAGAAAGGATTAATATTTTTTATTAAGTGTTGTTAGGATTGTAAGATTTCCCTTACTTGCATCTTTGAGTTTGATAATATCATATTTATTTTTTAACGGTTATGTTTGATGCTAACAAATATGACATCTTTAGATCTCTACTTATACCTAGATATCTTGATTCAGAAAGAAAATTAGAGGTTTTGATGTCAATTATTAAACCGTTGTTTAAGACCCCCAGGACGAGATTGGTAAAGTTTGATAATTTTACCGATAAAGTTTTTTTCAAATTAGAGGGTGAGAATATATGTGGTTCCTTCAAAGATAGAGTAGCAGAGAAATTAATAATTGAAGCCCGCCACAGGGGTTTTAACAAGATATTTACTTATACCAGTGGCAATCTAGGATTGTCTGTTTCAAAGCTAGCAAAGGAAAACAATATTTTTTCCCATGTGGTGATTAATAATAAAGATTATACCAAGATAGATTTGCTGAGTAAGCAGTCTTCGGTATTAGAATACAGGTCTTCTGAGCCATCCTTTCGGAGCCGTGTCCTTAGTTTTGTTTGCGCGTTACTAGGAGTTTGGGATTTCTATTGGTTTAGAGAAAATTTTTATTTTTTTGAGGAGAAGCGAAGGGAGGGTTTTTTTGTAGCTTTTCCGAGTATCTACGTAAATTCAGATTCTTTGATGGCTTATAGTGAGATATCTTGGGAGATATTTAAGCAGCTTAAAGGCAAACGTCCGGACTATATAATAACACCAGTTATCAATAGTGATAATGCTATTGGGCAATGGTTGGGTTACTACGCCCTTTATAAGTATGGTTTAATAACTTCTTTACCTACTTTTGTATTAGTATCCCGCAAAAAGAGAATAGATCATTTTAATTATCCTGATGCATGGCGTTTAATTAGAAATATGTCCCAAGTGCTGGAATTTGGGGTTTCTGCTTCAGAAGAAAGAAAAGCAAGTTTGGATTTAAGAAGACTCTACAATATTAATGCAGAAAATGTTTCTGCTGGGGTTTGGGTGGCTTATGAAGTTTTAAAAAAAAGGGGAATATTTGGTAGAGATTCTTTGGTTGTTTTACTGATAAGCGGATCAAATGTTTAAATTTCTAAATAATTTTCTAATTACTAGGAAGAAGAACCTGCCTTTAGATGATGTTGCTCACCTTTTGGCTGTGAGGATGCTATTGAGTATTATCGAGGTTTGGGGTGGTAAGAATAAGATTTTACAATTGTCAGATCTTGGTTACCTTCTTGAAGAATTAGATTCTCGTAAATTACAGTCTCCAGCTGGTCTAAAAAGATTGGGGAGAGAGTATTTTCTTTTTATTCACTCACCCTCTTTAAAATTGCTAGAGGAAATCATGCTGTTTCAAAATAAACCGGATACAGTTTGTTTATTATTACATAATTATTTTTCGCTGGATCATTTACTGTCCATTTTAGGTTTTCACTTTGGTATCAGTTCCTCCGATCCCGCTAGATTTTTGAGGTTTAGAGAAGTTAAGAATATTTTTGATTCGAATGGCTATTCACTAGTCTTTGATGAAGGGTCGTTTTTTTCGTCTAAGATGGCTTTAGCTCTTTTACCCAAATCTTTTCAAATGAAGTTTGGAAAGTTGTTAATTGCTTTTGAAAATTCAAAAAAGGCACGAATTTTTAGAAGTCTTCTAAAACCTTTTTCTAGGAATAGGTTTCTTGTTTTCAAAAAGGATGTCTATTTCATAAAAGGTAAAAGACGTATAGGCAGAGAATATTTGGGAGCAACTCTTGGTTTTGATAAAAAATATAACAAGAAGACATTCTATGGAAAATTTTATTTGGAGAATGTTAATAGGCTTATGAAAGTTTCTAATCCCAAGAGTAGTGATCGTGTTCTGGATATTGGTACTGGAACTGGAACTTTTGCTATTGAGGCAGCTAAAAGGGGTTGCCGGATTGTCTATGGAGTTGATATATCAAGTGACATGATTAAAATTGCGAAGAATAAGGTAGCTCGTCTTGGCCTTAAAGATAAAATCAAATTTGTTGTTGCTGACGCGGAAAACCTTCCATTTAAGAGCAATTATTTTGATGTAATATATTCAGCTAGTGTTCCTCATGATGTTGATGATTTTAGTAAGTATCTAGGTGAGATTGCCAGAGTGTTGAGAAAAAATGGTCTTGCCTATATCAATATTTTTAATTTCTTTACTCCGGCTGGTTTGATTCATCTGATTAGGATGTGTTTCTTTGATTCGACAAAACTAAATGTCATAACACGAAGAAGGTTGATTCGTGAATCGATTAAGGTTGGTTTGGAAGTATCTTATCGATTTGGAATCGAGCTTATGCAGGGCTTGCCTATTCCTTGGTCTTTGCGTTGGGTCATTTATAAAAAATTTAAAAGATATGATGAAAAGTTATCATTTTCAAGATTTAATTTTATTTATTCACAGTTTTTTTATTGTCTAAGGAAAATTTGTTAAAGTTATGTGGAATTTTATTAGAGTGGTGAGTCTTGTCTTCAATCGTAAAAAGAGACGTAATGATGGAACCGCCATGCTTGTTCTCTTATTTAAGTTGTCTTGGTGGAAGTTAAATCAGAAGTTCTTTAGATTACCTATAGTTGTTCCTTTATTTAAAAATATCAAATGTATATGTTACCCACAGAGTTCTTTTGGAGGACTTATTGTTTACACCACTTATCCTGAATATTCTGAAACAAGACTAGTCCAGAAATTACTTAGGGAAAGTTCTGTCTTTATTGATGTAGGTGCGAATATTGGCTATTATTCTTTGCTTGCAGCTTCGATTATAAAGAAAGGGAAGATTTTTGCCTTCGAGGTTGATAAAAGGGCGCTTAATAATTTTTACGAAAACATAAATCTCAATAAATTGGAGGACAGGATATATATAATAGAAAAATTGGTGTCTGATAAAGATGGATACGAGAGATTTATTGTTTCTAGTGAGTCAGAGGTTAACCGGATAGTTGGAGAGTCTGAAAATAATAAAGATTTTCTGAAGTTTTCGTGTATTAAACTTGATTCATTTGCGAAGGAGGAAAATATTTCTTTTATAGATTTTTTGAAAGTTGATGTTGAAGGTGCCGAATATAAAGTCTTAAAGGGGGCCGAAGAATTGCTGAAGGAAAAGAGGATAAAGTATTTGCTTTTTGAGGTAAACAAGAACCTTAAAGATTATGGCAAGAGCAAGAAAGATGTCTTCGAGATGCTAAGTAATTTTGGTTACAGAATCTATAAATTTGTAGATGGAGGAGGTAATTTTATTGAAAAATTGGAGAATTTTGATTCATTGTCGGATGAGACGAGGAATTATTTTGCTTCTTTAAAGACCCTTAATATTAAAAGGCTGAATAAAGCTTTGCGGTGAACATAAAATTTATTATCATTTCTTTTATTTCATAAAATTATGAAAAAAGTGAATTGGTTGTTTGGAGTTTTATTGTCTCCAAGATAAATTTGTCAGCGAGATTTTGGGGAGGTATACTAAGTCTGAATGAATATGGACTTTTATCTCACTTTTTCTGATTCTGCAAAATATGCTGATGTTGCTAGGAATTTTGTTTTGGGT
>Ga0315298_1006811_pt1 | contig 15388 bp, 11 predicted proteins | sample WHS_1_MG_FD_203077 | JGI IMG/M metagenome (GOLD analysis project Ga0315298, IMG submission 203077) | Extremophilic microbial mat communities from Washburn Hot Springs, YNP, Wyoming, USA - WHS_1_MG | ecosystem: Environmental > Aquatic > Thermal springs > Hot (42-90C) | place: USA: Wyoming... | reverse complement strand
CCGGCTGGAAGCCCGCACATGATCCGGAGTGCTGGGAAATGAGGACCTACAGCTATTACCCCGGATGCAGCCAGATCTCCTCCGCGGAGGAATACGGGGACTCGGCGGTGAAGGCGGCCGGGGCCCTGGGCATCCGGTTGGAGACCCTCCCCGACTGGAGTTGCTGCGGCGCATCCTCGGCCCACATGACCAACCATCTCCTCTCGGTAGCCCTTCCCGCGCGCAACCTTGCCCGGGCACGCCGAGCGGGGAGGGACCTGGTGGTGGTGTGCGCCGCCTGTTATCACAACCTGAGGGCCGCCCAGAAGGAGATCCTGGAGGACGGGGAGCTGGCCGCCAGGGTGGAGAGGATCATAGGCGACGACCCCCGCTTCCGGGGGCGCATAGTGCACCTCCTGGACGTGGTCTACGAGGAGGTTGGCCTGGAGGCCTTGCGGGAGAGGGTGGTAAACCCGCTGCGGGGGCTCAAGCCGGTTTCTTATTACGGGTGCCTCATGGCCCGCCCCCCGGAGATGATGGAGGGCGATAACCCGGACAACCCCGGGCGCATGGACGAGCTGCTGTCCACCCTGGGGGCGGAGGTGAGGCCCTGGTCCTACAAAACGGACTGCTGCGGGGGGAGCCTCTCCCTGACCCGCACCGACGTGGTGGTGGGCCTGGTCAACCGCCTTTTCGAGGCCGCGGAGGAGGCGGGCGCCGACTGTCTGGTCACCGCCTGCCCCATGTGCCTGGCCAACCTGGAGATGCGGCAGCGGGAAGGGAAACTGCGCTTCGCCCACCAGCACGACCTCCCGGTGTTCTTCTTCACCGAGCTCATCGGTTTGGCCCTGGGGATGGAGGAGGCCGAGCGCTGGTTCTCCAAGCACCTCCTGGATCCGCGCCCTTTGCTGTGGAGGATAGGGGTGAGGACGGGTTGAAAGTGGCCTGGAATGATGAGCGAGAGAGGGAAGGTGGACGAATCGAGCGTCGCCACCGAAAGGCCACGATGATGAGGTGTGAGCAAGTTACTGGCGGATGTGGTGATTTTTGAGGTTTCGCCTGCGCGGAAGGCAGCCCTAGCATGAGGGGAGAAAGATGGAATTGCATGCCAGGAATTGGCAAACCGTCGAGGATGCCGGGGAGATGAGCGCGGGGACGGACGTAAAGCCGTGAAAGGGGACTGACACAAGGAGGACGGTAGCCAGCCAGCGGGAAGCAAGGGTGGCACAGGCAAGTAGCTCGGGTGGCGGATCAACAGGGGAAACAGGCTTGCGGAGCGGATGCAGGTCATGATGACGAGGCGCGGAGATGGGTGAAAGGTTCAATCCGGACGGGGAAACGGTCAGGGAAGGGAAGGTGAGCAAACCAAGCTTTTACGGGGATCCCCCCCTGGGGTCGGTGATGGTGGTGGGGGGTGGCGTGGGGGGCATCCAGGCCTCCCTGGAGCTCTCCGGCCTGGGCTACCGCGTGTACCTGGTGGAGTCATCCCCCTCCATCGGCGGGGTCATGGGCATGCTGGACAAGACCTTCCCCACCAACGAATGCTCCATGTGCATCCTCTCCCCCAAGATGGTGGAGGTGGCCTCCGACCTGAACATCGAGGTCCTCACCCTGGCCGACGTGCTCTCCGTGGAGGGGGAGCCGGGGGACGTGCGGGTGCGCCTGCGCCTGCGCCCCCGTTACGTGGACGTGGAGAAATGCACCGGGTGTGGGGATTGCACCGCCAAGTGCCCGGTGAAGATACCGGATCCCTACAACGCGGGCCTGAGTGTGACCAAATGCATAAGGGTGCCCTTCCCCCAGGCCGTCCCCGGGGCGGCGGTCATCGAGGGCGCGGTGTGCCGCTATCTTACCAGGGGAAAATGCGGCAACTGCGCCAAGGTCTGCCAGGCGGGGGCCGTGGACTTCGACGACTGGGAGAGGGAGGAGGTCCTCCGGGTGGGCATGGTCATCGCCGCGCCCGGCTACAGCCCCTTCGACGCCTCCCGCAAGACGGAGTACGGGTACGGGATCTATCCCAACGTGGTCACCTCCCTGGAGTTCGAGCGCATCCTGGGGGCCAACGGGCCCACGCAGGGACGACTCGTCCGCCCCTCAGACGGGCGGGAGGTGCGGAAGCTGGCCTTCATCCAGTGCGTGGGGTCGAGGGACGTCACCTTGGGCAACGGGTACTGCTCCAGCGTGTGCTGCATGTACGCCACCAAGCAGGCCCTCATCGCCAAAGAACACCTCCCCTCCGTCGAGCCCACCATCTTCTTCATCGACCTGCGGGCCTACGGGAAGGACTTCGAGAAGTACTACACGGGGGCGGAATCGCGCCACGGCGTGCGTTACATCCGGGGCCTGGTCTCCGGCATCCGCGAGAGACAGCGCACCAAGAACCTCCTCCTGCGTTACCTGGATGAGGAGGGTTGCATGCGGGAGGAGGAGTTCGACCTGGTAGTCCTTTCCATAGGCCTGGAAGCCCCCCGCGGGCTATCCGAGGGGTTGGGACTGGAGGTGAACGAGTACGGGTTCGCCCGCTCGGACCCCTTCCTTCCCGTTCTCTCCTCGCGGCCGGGGGTGCTGGTCTGCGGGGCGGCCCAGGAGCCCAAGGATATCCCGGACACCGTCACCCAGGCCACGGCGGCGGCGGGCGTGGCCTCCCGGGAGCTGCACCAGGCCCGGGGGACCCTGCTCACCCGGCGGGAACATCCCCCGGAGAGGGACGTGAGGGGCGAGGAACCCCGGGTGGGAGCCATCATCTGCCGCTGCGGCTCCAACATCGGCGGCTTCGTGGACGTGCCCGCAGTGGTGGAATACGCCCGCGGCCTGCCGGGAGTGGTCTTCGCCGAGGAGAGGCTCTACGCCTGCTCCCAGGACGCCCAGGAGTGGATACGCCAGGTGGTGGAGGAGCACCGCCTGAACCGCCTGGTGGTGGCCTCCTGTACCCCCCGCACCCACCAGCCCCTCTTCCGGGAGACCCTCCGCTCGGCGGGGATAAACAAGTACCTCTTCGAGATGGCCAACATCCGCGAGCACTGTTCCTGGGTGCACATGCAGGAGCCGGAGAAGGCCACCCGCAAGGCCAAGTACCTGGTGAAGATGGCCGTGGAGAAGGCCAGGCGCCTGGAGCCCCTGGCCGAGGGGGAGAGCGAGGTCATCCCCCGCGCCCTGGTCATCGGCGGCGGGGTGGCGGGGATGAACGCCGCGTTGCACCTGGCCGGCTCGGGCTTCCCCGTCTACCTGGTGGAGAAGGAGGCCGAGCTGGGCGGGCTGGCGCGCAACGTGCACTTCGACTACCGGGGCGAGGACGTGCAGGCCTACCTCCGGGAACTGGAGGAGAGGGTGCGGCGGGAGGAGCTCATAACCCTCTTCACCGGGCACCGGGTGGTGGACGTCTCCGGTTTCATGGGCCAGTTCCGCACCCTGGTGCGGGACGGCGAGGGGAGGGAGACCCTCCTGGAGCACGGAGCGGTGGTGGTGGCCACCGGAGGCGTGCAGTACCTCCCCACCGAGTACCTGTACGGACAGGACCACCGCGTGCTGACCCAATGGGACTTGGAGGCGCGGATAGCCTCCCGCGACCCCGGGCTGCGGGGGCTCGGACGAGTGGTCATGGTACAGTGCGTGGGCTCGCGGGATGACGAGCGGCCTTACTGCTCCAAGGTGTGCTGCACGGAAGCGGCGAAGAACGCCCTGGCCCTCAAGGAGATGAGCCCGGAGACGGACATCTACATCCTCTACCGCGACGTGCGCACCTACGGGTTCCGGGAGGACCTCTACCGGAAAGCGCGGGAGGCGGGGGTGGTCTTCCTGCGTTTCGACGACCGGGTACGGCCGGAGGTCCGCGCGGTATGGGGTGCCCTGCAGGTCAGGGTGCCGGAGGCCGGCCTGGGAGAGGAAGTGGTGCTCAACGCCGACCTGGTAATACTTTCCACGGGGATCGTGGCCAACCCGGACAACGCCGAGCTGGCCCCCATGCTCAAGGTGCCCCGCAACGCGGAGGGCTTCTTCCTGGAGGCCCACATGAAGCTGCGCCCGGTGGACTTCGCCACCGACGGCGTCTTCGTCTGCGGCCTGGCCCATGCCCCCAAGTCCATCGAGGAGTCGGTGGCCCAGGCGGTGGCCGCGGCGGCGCGGGCGGAGTCCGTGTTGTGCCGGGAGAAGATAATCACCGAGGGCGTGGTGGCCGTGGTGGAGGAGGAGAAGTGCTCCGGGTGCGGGATATGCGTGGGCCTGTGCCCCTTCGAGGCCATCACCCTGGACCGGGCGAGGAGGAAGGTGGCGGTCAACCCCTCCCTGTGCAAGGGGTGCGGCACGTGCACGGCGGCCTGCACGGCGGGGGCCAGCCGGCTGCAGGGCTTCCGGGCGGACCAGATATGCGAGCAGATAGAGGCGGCGGCCACCGCCTGGGAGGGATGAGGAAAGGACGCAGTCCTAGCCCGGGTATAGAAGCGTGGAGGGCCCGGCGCGGGAAGCGGGACTGGAGAGGAAGCGGGAAAAAGAGGAGAGAGGGGAAGGGAGTTGGAGCGGCCAGAGGAGGTAGGCAAGAAAGGGCGCGTGGACGCCGACGAGGACGTCCGCATCCTGGCCTTCCTGTGCAACTGGTGTTCCTACGCCGGGGCCGACCTGGCCGGCGTATCCCGCCTCCAGTACCCGCCCAACGTGCTGGACGTGCGGGTGATGTGCACGGGGACCATCAGCCCCTACTTCGTGGTCAAGGCCTTCCAGGAGGGAATGGACGGGGTGCTCATCGCCGGCTGCCACATCGGGGACTGCCACTACTTGAAGGGAAACTACATGACCGCCAAGCGCTTCCAGGTGCTGCGCGAGGCCCTGAGGTTCCTGGGGCTGGAGGAGGGGCGCCTGCGCCTGGAGTGGGTCTCCGCCGCGGAGGGGGAGAAGTACGCCGAAGTGGTCCGCTCCTTCACCGAGCAGGTCAAGGCCCTGGGGCCGTCCCCCCTGCGCAGGGAGCGCTCCGGCGTCGGCATGCCGGGCAAGGACGCCAGGCTGAAGTCGGAGGGTGGCGGCGCCGGAGGCATGGATCCGGGTGCCGGGGTAGCGGGCTAGGAAAGGGGGTCGAAAAGGAGATCCGACGAGAGAAGAGTGCAAGGGCACCGCTCCGTGGCCGCGCGGTGGGGAAAACCGCTTGGAGGCAGGATCGGCAAGGGTACAGGGTAGGGGAGGTTTAAGGCGGGTATCCGCGGGACTCGGCGGCTCGGTTGGGGAAGAGGGAAGCAAAGTGGCGATGGGGAGGCGATGGATACGGAAGGCGTCCGCGTGAGCCGAGGGAGATGGAGGACCCGGATGCACGGCGGTGAGGTGTCATGGAGGAGTTACGCTCTCTTATAAGGAAGAAACTGGAAGAAGGGGCCGACGCCTTCCTCTGCCTGGTGGAGGAGGAGGGAAGCCCGGTCCCCGCGTTGGTCACCGACCCCGCTTCCCCGGACCTGGAACGGGTGACGGTGGGTGAGGCACGCTACCCTTTGGGCAAGCTGCTCATCGAGCTCCTGCGGGAATACCCGGATGCCCGCTTCGCCGTGCTGGTCCGCGGGTGCGACGAGCGCGCCCTGGTGGAGCTGGCCAAGCTGGAGCAGGTGGACCTGGAGCGGGTGGAGCTGGTGGGGCTGGCCTGCTCCCAGGAGGAAGCGAGGTCCTGCGGGTGCCGTCAACCCTATCCCCGCCGGGTGGACCTGGGGGAGAGGGCGGAGCCCAGTCCTTCCCGCGAGGTCACAGAGGAAGTGGAATCCCTGCCCCCTTCCGGGCGCCTGCGCTTCTGGGAGGAGCACTTCTCCCGGTGCATCAAGTGCTACGGGTGCCGGAACATATGCCCCATGTGCTTCTGCGAGGACTGCGCCCTGGAGAACCCCCAGCTGGTGGAGCCCGGGGTGGTCCCCCCGGAGTTCCCCTCCTTCCACCTGATAAGGGCCCTGGACATGGCCGGGCGGTGCGTGGACTGCGGCCTGTGCGAGGAGGCCTGCCCTGCGGGCATCCCCCTCCGCTCCCTTTACCGGCGCATGCAGGAGGTCATGGAGGAGCGGTTCGGCTACCGGCCGGGGGAGGACCCTGAGCGCAGGAACCCCCTGAGCGAGCTGGGCTCCGAGGAGGAGATAAAGCAAATCTTGGGATCGGGTCTTGAATTTTGATACCCCTTGGGGTATTCGAAGGGGTTTGAGATCAGGCGGAAAGCGGGTAGCGCATGGCGGGAATAGCGGTGATCCTCCGGCGTTTCTCGGATCAGGAAACAAGCCAGGGGACGGCAAGGAAACAGGCCCAGGGACGGAAAGGAACGAGGTAACGGGATGGCGGACAAGAAACTCGAATTCCGGCTGGTGCCCTCCACCTGCGTGTACTGCGGGACGGGGTGCGGGGTGCTGCTCCAGGCGAGCAACGGCCGCCTCACGGGAACCCTTCCCCAGAAGGACCACCCCGTCTCCCGCGGGACCCTGTGCATCAAGGGATGGGCGGCCCACGAGTTCGTGCACAGCCCGCGCCGGCTGACCCGCCCCCTCATCCGCAGGGACGGGGAGCTGGTGGAGACGGACTGGGACACGGCTCTTCGGGCGGTGGTGGAGGGCCTGCTCCGGACAAGGGACGAGCACGGGCCCGACGCCGTGGGTTTCCTGGCCTCCGCCCGCTGCACCAACGAGGAGAACTACCTCCTCATGAAGCTGGCCCGCGCCGTGGTCGGCACCAACAACGTCGACCACTGCGCCCGCTTATGACACAGCCCCACGGTCGCCGGTCTGGCGACGGCGCTGGGCAGCGGGGCCATGACCAACTCCATCCAGGATTTGGAGGAGGCGGAGGTCATCCTGGTGGTGGGCTCCAACACCACTGAGCAGCACCCCATCATCGGGGAGCGGATCCTGCAGGCAGCCAGGAAGGGGACCAGGCTGATCGTCATCGACCCCAGGGCCATCCACCTGAGCCGCTTCGCCGAGGTGCACCTGCGCCCCCGGCCGGGCACGGAGGTCGCCTACCTCAACGGCCTGGCCCACGTCATCATCTCGGAGGGGCTTCAGGACGAGGCGTTCATAGCCTCGCGCACCGAGGGCTTCCAGGAGTTCCGCGAGGCGGTGGCCTCCTATACCCCGGAGAGGGTGGAGGAGATATCCGGCATCCCCGCCGAGGACCTCAGGGCCGCGGCCCGCTTCTACGGCAGTGCGGAGAGGGCGGCCATCGTCTACTGCATGGGGATCACCCAGCACGTGGCCGGGACGGACAACGTCCTGGCCGTGGCCAACCTGGCCCTGCTCACCGGGAACCTGGGCAAGCCGGGCACGGGGGTTAATCCCCTGCGGGGCCAGAACAACGTGCAGGGGGCCTGCGACATGGGCGGCCTGCCCAATGTCTTCACCGGCTACCAGAGGGTGGACGACGAGGAGGCGGCGCGCAGGTTCGAGGTCGCCTGGGAAGTGGAAGATCTTCCCAGAAAACCGGGCCTCACCGTGGTGGAGATGACCGACGCCGCCGCCCAGGGCCGCCTGCGGGCCATGTACGTCATGGGGGAGAACCCCATGGTCTCCGACCCGGACATCAACCACGTGCGCGAGGCCCTGGGGAGGCTGGACTTCCTGGCCGTGGCGGACATCATGGACAACGAGACCCTTCGCTACGCCCACGTGGTGCTCCCCGCGGCCTCCTTCGCCGAGAAGGAGGGGACCATAACCAGCACCGAGCGCCGGGTGCAGAGGTTCCGCCGGGCGGTGGAGCCTCCCGGGGAAGCGCGACCGGACTGGGAGATCCTCTGCGAGCTGGGGAGGCGCATGGGGGCGAGGGGCTTCGATTTCTCCTCCCCGGAGGAGGTCTTCGAGGAGATCAGGAGGGTGACCCCCAGTTACGCCGGGATGACCTACCCCAGGCTGGGTACCCGCGGCCTGCAGTGGCCGTGTCCCACGGAGGAACATCCGGGCACGCCCATCCTCCACGTGGAAGGATTTCCCATCGGGAAGGGGAGGTTCACCCCGCTCGCCTACCGCCCGCCGGCGGAGGAGCCGGACGAGGAGTACCCCCTCATCCTCACCACCGGTCGCATCCTCTTCCAGTACCACACGGGGACCATGACCCGGCGCTCTCCCTCCCTGGTGAGGGAGGCCGATCGCCCCTTCGTGGAGGTCAACCCGGAGGACGCCACGGAGCTTGGCCTGGTCGACGGGGAACGCGTGGTCGTCTCCTCGCGGCGGGGGAGCGTGGAGGTGGAAGCCCGGGTGACCGACCGGGTGGGCAAGGGCGTGGTCTTCATGCCCTTCCACTTCGCCGAGGCGGCGGCCAACGTCCTCACCATAGCCGCCCTGGACCCGGTGGCTAAAATACCCGAGCTCAAGGCCTGCGCCGTCAAGATCCAGGTGGTCAGGTCTTGAATTTTGAACCCGTGTGGGCATAAAAATCCAAGACCCGGCTCCTTTAAGCGCCGAACTTGGTGAGCCGCTGGGCGCAGGCCAGCATCATGGGCAGGAGCTCCACGGCCGGGAAGGTGCCCAGGATGCCGCGGGCGCAGGCCCTCTCCCCGAAGGAGTCCACGTCGTCCTTCCTCTCCCAGCGCGAATGGAAGAGCAGCGGCGAGGGGTGCCAGCTGTGGCTCTTGAGGAGGGCGGGAGTGGAGTGGTCCCCGGTGACCACCAGGACGTCGGGATTGAGCTCCACGATGCGGGGCAGGGAGGCATCCACCTCCTCTATGCAGGCCACCTTGGCCGCGAAGTCACCGTCCTCCCCCCGGCTGTCGGTGTACTTGTAATGGACGAAGAAGTAATCGTACCTCTCCCAGGCCCCGGCCAGGGCCTCCACCTGCTCGGCGAAGGTGGGGCCGGTCTCCACCAGTTCCATACCCACCAGGCGGGCCACGGCGCGGTACATGGGGTAGGTGGCCACTGCGGCCGCCCGGATGCCGTAGAGGTCGGTCATGAGAGGGAGGTCGGGCTTCTTGGCGAAGCCGCGGGTGAGGATCATGTTGGCGGGGTGCTCGTCGGCCAGTAGTTTGGCAGCTTCTTCCAGATAACCGTTCACCAGGGCCGCCGTCCTCTCCGCTGCCTCGTCCCCCTCCGCGAGGGGTCGGCAGGGCAGGGGTGGAACCCCGGTTTTCTGGGGATCGGTGTCCGAGAGGCGATCGGACAGGCCCCTGCCGCGCAGCACCAGGGCAGCGCGGTGCTCCTTCTCCGGGCGGATGGTGACCTCCGCGCCATCCAGCCTTATGGCCGAGAGCTTCTGGCACAACCGGGCGTTCTCCTCGGTGGATATGCGTCCCGCCCTGCGGTCGGTTATCACCCCGTCCTCCACGGTGCAGAAGTTCACCCGCGCCGCCAGGTCGTCGGGGCCCAGCTCCATGCCCACCCCCAGGGCGGAGAGCACGCCCCTCCCCACCTCGTAGCGTATGGGGTCGTAACCGAAGAGGGCCATGTGGGCGGGCCCGCTTCCCGGGGTGATGCCCGGGCCCACGGCGTGGATGAGCCCGCAGGCGGAATCCCTGGCCAGGGCGTCCAGGTTGGGCGTGCGAGCTGTCTCCAGCTCGGTGAGCCCGGTCTCCGGGTGGGGAAGGCCCCCCAGGCCGTCCAGGACCAGGAGGACCATCCTGGAACCGGACGCGGCCTTCAAACTGGATATAAATTCCATACCGTACATTTCCCGACCTCCTTCTCCCCGTCACCATTATATACGGGCGAAGTAGGAGGATATACGGGGTAAGTCGGGGGATACACTTATGGCGTCGGCCTCGGGGCGCGCAGGGCCGCGACCATGGATCCCTAAAGCGAAAGGGAGGATATGCGGTCCGAGTCGGGGAGACCCGCATGGCGCCGGCCTCGGGGCGCGCAGGGCCGCGACCATGGATCCAGCAGGCGGGCGTGAGGATATCCGTGCCCGGAGTGGGGTACCGGGAGAAGGGATAAGAGCGCTCATCATGGAAGTGGGTAAGGCGCCGACGGATGGGTTCCCGGTCGATTTCCATCTTCCGCCGCGTGACCGGAAACATCCCCGGATGCCGTCAGGAGGTGGACGCGGATGCTCTTTCCGGAAGCCGCAAGCCGCCTTCTCCCACTATCCCCCTTCCCGCGACAGATCAGTCCATGGCAGGGGACTTGCCGTGGAGCCGGTGATGAGGGGCTGACCAAGGAGATAAGAGTTATATTATGGTGATGAAGGGTGAATCAGGGGGGATGGAAACCGGAGGCGATAGCCTAAAGCCATAGAGGCCGGAAGGCGAGGAATAAAGGGCGGGAGATGTGATCGATTACGGTGATGAAGGGTGAATCAGGGGGGATGGAAACCGGAGGCGATAGCCTAAAGCCATAGAGGCCGGAAGGCGAGGAATAAAGGGCGGGAGATGTGATTAAGGATCGAAGCCGACCCGGTTGGCCCTTGCCCGAAAGCGACGTGACGAAATGAAAAACAAGCTGGAGTGGTCATGGAGACGGTGGTGGGTGGTGGGCGTGGTCCTGGCGGCCCTGGCCATCTCCGTTCCCATCCAGTACCTGGTGCGCCGGGAGGTGGTCACGGGATTGGCATCGGAGCACGCCCATTCCCACGCCCACGAGCACGGTGAGGCCCACGAACAAGGGGAGGAAGAGGGACACGCCCACGCCGGCGAGGAGTCGCACGGGGAGGAAGGGCATCCCGCCTCGGAGATACCGCTCCATGCCAACCTGATCGCCAATTATGGTTTCGAGGTGGGGACGAGGGAGTCCATCTGGGGGTGGGGGAAAAAGGGCGAGGAGAGCGGTGCCCTGGCCTACCGCGACCAGAGCCGGTCATACCGGGGTTTCGCCAGCGCCGCGGTGAGCTCGCAGGAAAGCGACTTCGTGGATGCGGGTTGGTACACGCGACTTCCCCAGGCACCAGTGGGCCACGACGTCGTCTTCCGCGGCCAGGTACGCACCGAGGGCCTGGTGGGACAGGCCTACCTGGGCGTCATCGTGCGTGGGGGAGAAGAGGACCAGGAGCCGCGTACCCTGTTGGTCGCTTACTCCGATGGGGGGGAGGGGACCACGGGATGGACGCCCCTGGAAATGCGCGCCTACGTTCCCCTGCAGGCGCGTGAGGTGTGGCTGGAGTGCGGGATGTACGGGAAAGGGAGGGCCTGGTTCGACGAGGTCTCCCTGGAGGTGGAGGAGAGGGAGGAGTATCCACCCGAGGGGACCAACCTTTTGCGCAACCCCTCCTTCGAGGAAGGAACGCGCTTCTGGCACCTTTTCCTCTCCGGGACGCAAAAGCCGCCCGTTTACGGGTTGGAGTCCGGATGGTCGGGACCGGGCAACTCCCTGCGGGTGGAAAACCCGCCGGACCTGGGCGCCACGGCGCATACCGGTTTTTTCCAGACCGTACCCGGGCTCTCCGGGCATACCGGGTCGCTGCTCCTGCGGGGAAGATTGCGCGCCCGGTCGGTGTCCGGCAGGGTTTGGGTTGACGCGGTTGGTTTCGGGGTTTCGGGTTCCATGGGTTACATGGCCTCCCGCGAGCTCACCGGGAGCTCCGGATGGGAGGGATTCGAGGCCCGGGTACCCCTGGACGGGGAGACGGACAGCCTCATGGTCCGGGTGAACGTGGAGGGCAGCGGGACCCTCCTGGTGGACGACCTGGAAGCCATCTTCGTCCCTGCGGGGGATAGGGCTTCCGGTGCAGGTATGTCCGGACACACCGGCCGACCTCCCGTTCCGGATCCCGGATACCCTTGGAGGCGCGCACGAGCGCGCGATGTTTGGTGGATAAGCCCATGCATGGCGAGGTTGGCCGGGATTCAGGCATCCTCCGGGATACAGGTAGATCCTCAGGGATGCGCATGCAAAAGGCGTGTGCGGCATGCTTCGTGGGAGATCCACGGGGGCCTGTTCGCCGCGGAAGGCCCCGCCGTCACCCAGGGTGTGGTTTTCCGAGGTGGAAGTAGATCCCCCGGGGCTTGATGGTACGGACGATCGAGCCATGGACACCATGGATACTTTTCTGCGATCATGGCAAATCACCGGATGGGAGAACCACCGGGGAAACCCGAGTGCTTTCCGGGGCTTTTCTCAGCTACGCGCTGAGCTCATCCTCTCCAGGTTGGAGAGGTCGTGGGGAGTGCCCAAGGCGATGAGCAGGTCGCCGGCGTCCAGGCGGGTGTCCTTGTCCGGGCTGGTGTTGAACTCCCCGTCCGCTTCCTTGCGCACGGCCACGATCAGGGCCCCGGTGCGCACCCGGATGTCCATCTCCCCGATGGTCTTGCCCGCCAGCTGGGACCCATCTTCCACCACCAGTTCCTCCAGGCGGTAGTCCAGGGAGACCCCGTGGGCCACCAGGTCCAGGTAATCGAAGACGCTAGGCTTGAGGAGGAAGGTGGCCATGCGCCTTCCGCTCAGGGCGTAGGGGGAGATGACCCGGTCTGCGCCGGCGTAGAGGAGTTTGTCCACCGAGTCCGGGCTCACGCAGCGCGTCACTATGGTCACCTCCCGGTTCAGGCTCCGCGCCGAGAGGGTGGTGAAGAGGTTGTCGGCGTCGTTCTCCAGGGCACACACCAGTCCGCGCGCTCTCTGGATGCCGGCATCCACCAGGACCTCCGTGGCGGTGGCGTCGCCCTCCAGGCACAGGTAACCCTTCTCCTGGGCCGCGACCAGGCGCGCGGGGTCCTTCTCGATGACCACGAAGTCGGCCCCCGCCTCGGCCAGGGTCTCGCAGACCACCTCTCCCACGCGCCCGAACCCGCAGACCACGTGGTGATCCCGCAGCTTTCTTATCCTGAGGTCCATCCTCCTCCTCCCGAAGATCTCTCGCACGGCCTCGCCGAAGGTGTAGCTGATGAGGCTGGAGATAATGAAAAACAGGCTGAAGACACCTATGAATATCACCAGGACGGTGAAATACATCCCCGCCGTGGAAAGGGGCCGGACCTCCCGGAAACCCACGGTGGTCACGGTGATGACCGTCATGTAGAAAGCCTCCGTGTAGGTCATGTGCTCGATGGCCATGTACCCCACGGGGGCCAGGGCCAGGAGGAGAACGAGCAACCCCACGGAGACGATCAACCGCCGGTGCATGGCCTACCCTCCGGCTTTTACCTGTCCTCCGGGACTTTACTTAAACGACCGGCGGACATTTTCCTTCCGGCCTTAGAGGGAACGGTGTGCTCGGGGCCGTTGCCGGCAGGGTAAGATCGCCGGGGGTGGGAAGGAAGCGGTAGGGGCGGTGCTTACTTCCTTGTTTCGACTGGACGTGGGGTTAGAGGCTTTCGGGGAGGGGGAAGGAAATGAAGGGGCCGGTTTGCAGGGGTCGGGCAGTCCTCGCTGGAGGGTCTCCAGGCCGGGCTGATCGGCATCCCGGTGCCGGGGGGCCCGCCCGCTTCCGGCAGGCGTCCGGGGTCTTTCCCGCGGATTGTTCATATCCCGATGAGGAAGGGGTTGGTGCGTTTCTCCCAGCCCACCACCGTGGAATCCAGGTGGCCGGGAAGGATGCGGGTATCGCTGGGCAGGGTGAAGACCTTCTCCTTGACCGAGCGCAGCAGGGTTTGCATGGAGCCGCCGGGGAAATCGGTGCGCCCTATGGAGCCCCGGAAGACCAGGTCGCCGTCGAAGAGGACTCCATCGGTGAGGAAGCACACGCTTCCCTCCGAGTGCCCCGGGGTATGCAGTACCTTGAACTTCATCCCCCCCAGCTCCAGTTCCTGGCCGTCCTCCAGGGGAAGAAATTCATCCGGAAGTTCCAGGTCCTCCAGCCCCAGCATTCTCAAAAGCATGGGAGGAATGGCCCTCACCATCTCCGCGTCCGCAGGATGCATGTAGGCGGGCGCCCCGGTGGCCTCCACGATCTCCTTGAGGCCCAGGAGGTGGTCGGGATGTCCATGGGTCAGGAGCACGGCCTCCAGTTTCAAGCCGTGGTCCTGGAGGTATTTAAGAACTTGCGAGGGGGACACCCCGGCGTCGATGAGCACCGCCTTGCCCTCCTCCTCGTTGACCGCAAGGTAGGTATTGCTACCGAAGGAATAATCGGTGAAGGTGATTACTTGCACGCCAATCCTCCTCTTGTTCTCTCCGTCTGTGCCGCGCTACCGGGTCTGCCCCGCATGGCGGACAGTCCGGATCCCTCGGGTCCGGGCTCCGAGGGGTCCGGCCTCACGCACGGACAGGGCGCTCTCCTTCGCCCTGGCGAACCTGATTGCATTATAAGACACCCCGGAGGGACGGAAAATGACGCCGCGGGGGGAGTCGACGTTTTCCGTTTGAGGCGGGTCGGCCGAGAATCGGAATCCCCCCTTGATGGGACCCGGTTTTTCGTTTGGATGGCGACTTCCAGTTCCTGCACATGGCGATAAAAGGTAATCGACGGAACAGTGCGGCATCTTGTCCGTTTTTTCTTTTCGAATCGGGCGGGCCGGCCCGGCGATGTCGAGGATTTCCTAAAGGGACAAGGACCGGGAAGGGTGGAAAAGGTCGTCTCTCGATATGCCCCGGTGGGCGTGGAATCCGGGGGATCGAGGATCGCCCATAGGGACGATGGTGCGACCCTTACCTTTTCCCCGCGGATTACCGAAAGATTACTGGAGGAGGAAGGAGGTCATGCCTTGATGCCGGTGGTTCTATACATCGACGACAGCGGCGTGGAGCGAAGGATAGTGCAGCGGATCCTGGAGGGCGACGGCTTCCGGGTGTTCACCGCCGAGAAGCCGGAGGAAGGCCTGGATGCGGCGGCCAGGGTCCGTCCGGATGTGATACTCCTGGATCTCCACTTGGAGGGGACGGGGGGTTGGCAGCTTGCGGAGCGGCTGCGGAAGATGCGGGGGATGGAGGAGGTCCCCATCGTGGCCATCAGCGCTTCCCTCAAGGACGAGGAGAGGCCGGAAGTCCTCAGGCGTTTCGACGGCTTCATACAGAAACCGGTAGACGTGGATCTGCTGCCCCGCATGGTGCGGGAGTTCATGGGTGGGAAAACGCCGGTGGAGCGGCAGGAGACCGGGGACCTTGAACCCGCGTCGGAGGGAATCCTCTCGCAACTGAATTCCGAGACCTTGGAGGTTTTGGAGACCCTGGAGAAGGTGCGCTCCATCATGTCCCACGACCTGCGAACCCCGCTCACGGTGATGATCTCCTACGCCAGCACGGTCAGCCGGGGAAAGGTGGGGGAAATCAACGATCGCCAGAGGGAGATGCTGGACCTAGTTGTGCAGCAGGGGTTCCAGATGGACGCCCAGATAGCGGAATTGGTGAAGATGGCCAAAGAGACGCTGGGGCGTTTCGGGTACCCACCCGGCAAGCGCTGAGGGAGGCCGGCGTCACGCTGGCCATCATATGCGCCGCCTCACCACGCCTTGGGTATCCCGCGGTAGAGAAGCGGGGAAGGCGCCCGCATGGAGGGAGCGGGAGCGCTTTTCACCTCATCCCCATCCCCATTCTTGAGTTTGCCACGCTCCATGGTGCCGGGGAAGCGCCGCCGGGCAAAGCCCGGCCGCCGCGTTACGGGCTCGACGCCC
>Ga0315298_1006808_pt1 | contig 15399 bp, 16 predicted proteins | sample WHS_1_MG_FD_203077 | JGI IMG/M metagenome (GOLD analysis project Ga0315298, IMG submission 203077) | Extremophilic microbial mat communities from Washburn Hot Springs, YNP, Wyoming, USA - WHS_1_MG | ecosystem: Environmental > Aquatic > Thermal springs > Hot (42-90C) | place: USA: Wyoming... | reverse complement strand
AGGGTGTACAATACCGTCCGGCCGCATCAGTCCCTGGGATACCTGACTCCTCAGGAGTATTTACAGTGCCATCACCCCAATCTGAGAAAGGAGGCGATGTGTCACTGATCTACTGAACGAGTACAAATGATTGACAAATACTGGTTGGTGTGGTAACATAGTATAAGCTCCAAGTAATCGAGCTTGTCGGATCGGTACCAGCACCGAGGGCGGAATAGGCCTACACTCGACCGGGTGGGCCGTAGTGCAGGGTAAGCGACAGCTGAAACGCATGACAGGTCTGTTCCGGGAGTAAGTGAGAGGCTAGGGGTCGGAGGCGTAGTACCGGTCCTAGTGCGGAGTTACTTGGAGCTTCTTTTTGCGATGACCTATTCGGGAATAGGGGCTGGGCCGAGGACACCAATAAATGGCAGGTTGCGGTACTTGCCCTGATAGTCTAGCCCGTAGCCAACTACAAACTCGTCGGCCACTTCAAATCCCACGTAGTCCAGCTTTACGTCAACAATACGGCGAATCCTTTTGTCCAGCAACGTGCATACCTTGAGACTGGCCGGTTTGTGATCGGCCAGATGCTCCAGTAAGTACTTCAGTGTCATGCCTGTATCCACAATGTCTTCGACCATGAGGACATGCTTGCCTTCTATGCTGGTGTCGAGCCTTTTGGTGATGGTCACCGCTTCGCCGGCGGCGTCGGCGAAATAGGAGACTCCCATGAAGTCTACAGTGACAGGGAGTGACACTCTCTGCATCAGATCGGACATAAAGCAGAGGACTCCTTTCAAAACTCCGACCAGCACTAGGTCATGTCCGGCGTAGTCTCTGGAGATGCGTTTGGCGAGGGTTCCCACGCGTCTTTGAATTTGAGCATGATTGAAAAGGACACGGCTGATGCCCTGAACCTTGGCGGCGGCCAATGGGCCGTATCCATACTTGGCCAGCAACTTGGCGTAATCGCTCCGGTTGAGAAGCCTAATCTTGATATCTGGGTAAAGCTGGCGAAGCAGACGAATTCTACGGTTCTTCTCGGTGATGAGGCGCTGTTTCATGGTGGTGAGTTCAATATAGAGGTCCATTTCCGGCAGATAGAAGTCCGGGGTGAACATCTCGGTGATCCGATTGCCCTCACGCTTGATGGGGAACGCCCGCGGCTCGTACAGCCAGTCGATGCGATAGAAGTCGAGGAGCCGTGCGAATTCGGCCTCGCTGGGGTGCGAGAAGTCCGGATGACGCAGTCTTGAAACCGTTTGTCGGGTGGGCTGTGTCGTAGTCGGCGAGATTGTCGTGGCCGAGGGTTGAGGCAGTGACTGCCTTGCTGTCTCTTTGTCGAGCACGAGAGCGATAATAGCCGCCGCAGCGCTGGCGAACTCGCGGTCGAAGCTTGAAAAGCGGCGTGGCTCATGGGTGTATATACGCAGTTCGCCGACGACACCGTCTGTACCAAATATGGGCACTCCCAGAATAGATACAATGCCTTCATCACGGGCGGCTTGGGGGTATTCAATCCGCTGGTCTTTGGAGGCATCGAGGATAGCGATTGCTTTGCCTTCGAGTATTGCTGGGATGCTGTGGTGAGCGCGGAGGTAGCCCTTGCGGAGGTAGAGGTCGCTGAGACCGTAGGTGCCGGTTGGTATGAGGAATTTCTTCTGCGGATCCAGCATCATTACGGCACAACCAGCGGCCTGCAGTACCCTGGCGGTGCGCCTCGCAATGGAATTGAGAATCCTTTTGAGCGGCAGGCCGGAACGAGCTACTGCCGCGATGTCTTTAATGGCCACACAGTAGTTGGCCTCTGGAGCGTTCAGTTAACCTCCCCCATAGCCTCAATTATACGTTTGTCTGCTGCACAGCACCGGTAAATACGGTTTCTACCCGCATTTGGTGTAGCCGCAGCTCGGGCAGATGTGGCAGCCTTCCTGGTAGACAAGGGTGCTTCCGCACTCCGGACATTGCCCGGCTCGATGCTGCATAATGCCGAAATCTTCAGGACTGCCGGCGTCCTCCTCCTTATCCTTGAGGTACTTTTCAAGGACGCTGCCAATAGCATCAGCGCAGGACAGAACGGCGGAGCCTTCTTCCCAGGCAATTGATGGACACCGTATGCCACGGAGGTGCTTCGCGATGGAGGCGACGCTGATTCCGGAACGGAGAGCCAGTGAGATGAGACGGCTGGTCGCTTCCAGCTGGGCCGAGGCACAGCCGCCGGCCTTGCCCAGGCTGGAGAAAACCTCGCATAGTCCGCGCTCGTCCCAGTTCACGGTGACGTAGAGCGAACCGCAGCCGGTATTGACGCGCTCGGTGGCCCCGGTGGTCACCTTGGGGCGACGTCGTGGCGTCAGCCTGCCGGCCTTGGTTTCCGGTTTGGCCTCTAGCTTATCCGCCCCGCTGCCAATGGTAAGAACCTGGGCGTCCTTGCTCCGGTCGCGGTAGATGGTAATGCCTTTGAGGCCTTCCTTATAGGCGAGCATATAGACCTTGGCAACGTCGTCGCGGGTAGCGTCATGCGGGAAATTGACCGTTTTGGATACGGCGTTGTCGGTGTAGCGCTGGAAGGCGGACTGCATTTTGACGTGCCATTCAGGTGTGATGTCGTGAGCAGTGACGAATAGCCGCTTAAAGTGCTCGGGTACCTCTTCAATGTCGCGCAGTCGAGTGCCCTGCGCAAGGCGTTTCATCAATTCCGGAGAATAGAACCCATGGTCTCTGGCAGCCTTCTCGAAGTACGGGTTGACCTCGATGAACTCCTCGCCTTCCAGGATGTGTCTTACGTAGCTGAGGGCAAAAATCGGCTCGATGCCGCTGGAGCAGTTGGCGATGATACTGAGTGTGCCGGTCGGAGCAATCGTGGTGCGTGAGGCATTACGTACCCTCGGTGCGCCCGGGCGGTCATAGATGCTCCCTTCAAAGGCTGGAAAAACGCCGCGCTCCTTGCCCAGCTCTACCGACTCTTTAGTTGATTCATCAGCCAGAATTTTCATGACCCGCTCGGCCATATTCAGACCCTCATCCGAGTCATAAGGAATTCCAAGGATGATAAGCAGGTCTGCAAAGCCCATAACACCAAGCCCTATTTTGCGAGTACGGCGGGTCATATCACGGATTTGCGGCAAAGGGAATTCGTTGACGTCGATGACGTTGTCCAAAAAACGTATGGCCAGCCTGACGGTAGCGGCGAGCTTTTTTTCATCCAGCTTGGGCATGCCGTTAGTGTAGGTAACCATATGAGACAGATTGATTGAGCCAAGGTTGCACGATTCGTAGGGTAATAAAGGCTGTTCGCCGCACGGGTTGGTGCTCTCAATTCTGCCGAGATTCGGCGTCGGGTTGAACTGGTTGATACGGTCAATGAAAACGATGCCAGGGTCGCCGGTCCTCCAAGCGGAATCGACAATCTTGTCGAAGACCTCTCTAGCATTCAGTTTCGCTACCGGTTTCTTGGTCCGCGGGTTGATGAGGTCGTATTCGGCTCCATTTTCTACCGCCTGCATGAAGTCAGCCGTCACAGCTACCGAGAGATTGAAATTGGTAAGACTCTTGTTGTCTTCCTTGGCGGTGATGAACTTCATGATATCCGGATGGTCGATACTTAGAATTGCCATGTTGGCCCCGCGCCGCATACCGCCCTGTTTGATTACGTCTGTCGCCGTGTCGAACGCCCGCATAAAAGAGACGGGGCCGCTGGCAACACCCCCTGTCGAACCAACGCGGTCACCCTCGGGGCGCAGTCTGGAAAAGGAGAAACCGGTGCCTCCGCCGCTCTTGTGGATAAGGGCGGTGTACTTGACTGTCTCGAAGATGGCTTCCATCGAGTCATCAATGGGGAGAACGAAGCAGGCTGAGAGCTGGCCGAGTTCCCGCCCTGCATTCATTAGTGTCGGGGAATTGGGCAAAAAGTCGAGGTCAATCATCAACTGGTAGAATTTCTCTTCCCAGAGGGCAGTATTGGCCTTTGGATTGTAGATCTGTTCGGCCGAGGCTATATGCCGGGCAACACGGCGCAACATCTGCTCCGGGGTCTCAATGACTTTGTTGTTTTCATCTTTAGCTAAGTACCGTTTCTCAAGGACGCGCAAGGCATTAATGCTAAACCTGGTTCCGGGCTTGCTCTCACTCACCTTTATCTCTGATTTTATTTCGGGTGCTTCGGCCGGTTTTTCGGCGGCTCTTTCGGCGATGATCTCGTTGATAATGGCCTCTATCTGGGCATGAGCCATGGCGCGGTTGCCCGGAGTCACCAGCTGTTCCATGCCTGGCAGAGGCCTGTTTGCCTCATACCGGGCGATAGCCTGTTTGGTCACTTCCTCCAGCTGTTTCCGGTCGGTGATACCCATTGTCGCCGCCTTGGCGAATATCTCACGGGCAATCCGGCTGTGATCAGACTGCGTCTGCCTGTCTTTTTTCTTGTTGCCTGTCGTCATCTCTTTGCCTTTCTGGCGTGTGTCGGAGAGCGTTTCTTGATGGGCCGGCCTGGTCTGGCGGGTGGGGCGCCCGGCAGTAGCGGCAGTTGCCCCGGAGCCGCCTGCTCCGGCTGGTTCTGAACGAGAGTGTCTACCTCCTGCTTGAGTTCGGTGATGTCAGCAAACTCGCGGTAGACGCTCGCGAAGCGGATGTAAGCGATGTAATCCAGTTCTCTAAGCCTTTGCATTACCATGTCGCCAATGACGGAACTCGGAACTTCGGCTTTCCCGAGGCGGAAAATGTCCGTCTCGATGCTGTCAACCAGCTTGTCAACAGCTCCGGTGGGGAGAGGGCGTTTCTCGCATGCCTTGCGGATGCCAGTCAGGACTTTATCGCGGTTAAACTCCTCCCTGCGCCCATCCTTTTTCACGACAAAGAGGCTTCGTGATTGTAACTGTTCGTGGGTGGTGAAGCGGGCGTTGCATCTGACGCATTGTCTCCGCCGCCTTACCCCTTGGGCGAAGTCTCTGGAGTCGATGACCCTGGTGTCGGTCTCGCCGCAGTACGGACACTGCATGTAAAAAGCCACAACCCCTCGTGGTACATGGTCAATTTAGCACAAGATATAGTGTATGTCAACGGGGTTGCGGATGGATTTCTGATGTGGGATCAAGCCCTAACGATGAGGTGGGTCCGGTGAATTGAATCCGGCGGAAACGGGAAGCCGAGCGCTTTATAGACTTGGTCCGGGCGGCCGGAGCCGGAGGTGTCGCAGCGGAGCCTCATGCCGATGGCAAGCGACCTACCGTCGGCTTTTATCAGCCAGATATCGTTGATCAGTTTTCTGAGGTCGTAAGAGTGTGTTTCAGTGCCTCGCAGGTGTGACCAGGGAATAGTTTTGGCTTCGAGGATGCGGCTGATTTCCACCCTGGCCTGCGATTCTTCTATTGATGCGGCGGCGACGACCCGGTATTCGGCGGCAATGATGGTAGTCGATAGCGCCGGAGCTTCCAGTGCGCATGTCTGGACATCAGTCAGTTCTATGCCTTGCGGTAGTTGCTCGCGCAAACGTGCGGCGAAGGTCTGTGGTGCTATCCAGCGCGACAAAAAGACATCGGTCAATTCGGCGTCACTGGTCACACCCACCGGAAGGGGTGCGGCAAAGGAGAGACGGGGGTGTGGGCTGAATCCCTCCGAATAAGCCAGAGGCAGTCCCGCCCGGCGCATGGCGCGCTCCCAGAGACGCAGAAGGTCGAGATGGGACAGGAATTTAAGAGCGTCTTTCCTGCTGAACCTGATCCGAAGCCGCTGCATCCTTCTCCCGTGTAATGGTGACCTCCTCGATTTTGACACCTTTCATCTGGCTGACAACAATGCGGAGGTTCCCGTATTTTATCTGTTCGCCCATGCGTGGCACATGACCGAGATGGCTTAGAACGAAACCAGCGATGGTGTCATAGTCGCCGGCGGGCAAATCGAGCCCCAGTTTTTCGTTGGCTTCTTCAAGGCGGAGCATACCGTCGATTTTGTAAGTTGCTTCGTCCACGGCTATAAAGTCCTCGGCCTGTCTTACAAGCTCGTCGCCGATCTCACCAACTATCTCCTCGATAATCTGCTCCATGGTGACAATCCCGGAAATGCCGCCGTACTCTGTTACCACGATGGCGATGTGGTGGTTATGCTCTCTCATCTCGGTGAGGAGGTCGCCGAGGTGCTTGTTGAATGGGGTAAAGTAGGCGGGCCGTATCAGCCGGTCGATAATATCGTCCTGATTGCAGGCCTTGCCTGACAGGGCAACGAGCACGTCTTTGATGGACAGTATACCGACTACATTATCGGTGTTGTCTTCGAATACAGGGAACCGGGTGTGGGGGTGCTCGGCGTAGATTTCCAGGAATCTGGCTAGCGTTGTGCCCTTCTCAACCCAGATAGTCTCGGTGCGCGGCGTCATGATTTCTCGTACCGGACGGTCTCTAAACCGGAATACCTGGTGTAGCATTTCTGCCTGGTCTTCTTCAATAACGCCTTCGGCCTCACCGATGGTGATGGCGGTACGCATCTCTTCGGCACTGACCGTTGGTTTCGTTTCTACGGAATCTCCGCCGAGTCTTTGAAAGCCGAGGCCGATGTGACTGAGGATCCAGACGAACGGGTAGAGAACAAGCGCGCTGGCTTCGACGAAAGGGGCGAGCCGGAGCGCAATCTGCTCGCCGTAGCGGGTAGCCAGGTTTTTGGGAATGACCTCGGCGAAAATCAGGGTGAGTATGGTGATGGCGATGGTGGCGACGGCGGCGCCGATGTTTTCACCCCACATGGAGACGGCCATCACGGTTCCCAGAGCCGCCACCGCTGTTTCAAAGAAGTTGATGCCAAGGAGAACGGTGGCAAGGAATTTTTCAGGTTGTTCGATGATCCGGGTGACACGTTCGGCATTGCGATGCCCCAGTCGTACCAGATGTTTGAGTCGCAGCCTCTGGAGGCCGATGAAGGCGGTCTCGGCGCTGCAAAAGAAGCCGGCCAGAATCAAGGACACCAGAAACAGGGTTAGATGGAGACTGTCAATGTTGTTCATAGGGAGCTACTCAATGGCAACAACAGTGCTGGCAACAGCGTCGGCCTTAGGGCAGTTCGGCCTGCATTGTACTACATCTATAATATATATCTGGTCAAAGCAACCGTCAAAGGCGCTATTCTGTGTCAGCATTTGCTAACGGGTAATTGTCATTCATCTTGAGGTGGCAAACAGTGGTTCCGGTAAAAATACTTATTGACGTAATCTGACCCGTTTATTATAATCATTACCGATTTAGTCAACTATCATTGTAGCAAGAGCAAGATTGCCTGAGATGAGAAACGTCTATCTTGACCACGCCGCGACAACCCCGGTCCACCCGAAGGTTGTTGAAGCCATGTTGCCGTACTTCACTGAAAAGTTTGGGAATCCTTCGGCAGCTTACCGCTTGGGGCAGGAAGCCCACGAGGCGGTTGCCAGTTCCCGTGAGTTGGTAGCTGACGTCCTGGGTTGTACTCCGAGAGAAGTTATATTCACCAGCGGGGCTACTGAAGCCATCAACAATGGGCTTAAGGGGGTAGCTTTTGCCTGGGGGCAAGTCAGCGGTAATCACATCATCACCAGTGTGATCGAGCACCATGCGGTGCTGGAGACCTGTCGTTTTTTGAAGCGCTTCGGGTTTGAGGTGACTGTTTTACCGGTTGATGGCAGCGGATTAATAGACCCGGCGGATGTCGGCAGGGCTATTACTGACCGGACAGTCCTGGTCAGTATCATGCTGGCCAACAATGAGGTGGGGACGATAGAGCCAGTAGCCGAGATTGGCAGGGTAGTCAGGGAGAGGTCGAGAAGTCTGGGTCGTAAGATTGTCTTTCATACCGATGCGGTGCAGGCGGCGGAATGGCTTGACCTAAACGTCGATAGACTTGAAGTTGATATGCTCAGCCTTTCTGCCCATAAGTTTTTTGGGCCCAAGGGCACGGGTGTTCTATATTTGAGGCGCGGAGTGCCATTTCTGGCCCAGCAATGCGGTGGGGCTCAGGAGGAAGGTCGTCGGGCAGGGACTGAGAATGTGGCCGGCATCGTTGGTCTGGCACAGGCCCTCCGGCTGGCAGTAGAGCATCGTGAATCGAATGCCGCCCATTGTAGTAAGCTTCGCGACCGGTTTGTACGGGAAGTAGAATCGCGCATCCCGGACGTGGTATTTACCGGGCACAGGACACTACGCCTGCCCAACAGCGCCAGTTTCTGCTTCAAGTATGTTGATGGTGGGGCGATTCTGCTTCATCTGGACTTTCTGGGTATTGCCGCATCTAGCGGGTCGGCCTGCTCGACTGGTTCGACCGAGCCATCGCACGTATTGACCGGTATGGGCATCCCTGCCGAGGTGGCCCGCGGCAGTGTGCGCTTTTCCTTCGGACCGGGCAACACGGAGGAAGATGTCGATTACGTCCTTTCGGTATTGCCTGACGTTATCACCCGTCTGCGGGCGATTTCGCCATTCGGGCGGCCGGTGAATAGATAGACAAAGGGAAGGAATAGACCAAGTGAAGCTGTCAACGCGAGTAAGGTATGGTATGCGGGCGCTGGTGGACCTGGCGGGCCACTACGGAGAGCGTCCGCAGTTAATCAAGGATGTGGCACGCCGAGAGGGCATATCCCAGCATTATCTTGAGCAGATTGTTATTGTGCTCAGGTCCGCTGGCCTGGTCAAGAGCATCCGGGGGGCCAAAGGCGGAATCATTCTGGCGAAAGCCCCTTCTCAGATAAGACTTAGCGAGGTTATGAGAGTGTTGGAGGGCAGTACGGCGCCGGTCGAGTGTGTTGATGATGCCTCGGTGTGCAATCGTTCGCCGTACTGCGTCATGCGTGACGTGTGGTCCGAGATGAAGGGGGCGATTAACGGCGTTCTCGATGGTAAGACGCTTCAAGAGCTGGTTGATCGCCAGGGCTACGGGGCCGATTAGCCGGGAGGGACTAGTCAATATGCGAGGATTGAAGTAATGGCGAAAACGATAGCCGAAATCAACGACAAGATACGCAAGGGGCAGGCGGTTGTAGTTACGGCAGAGGAAGTGCTCGACTACGCTAAGAAGAGGGGCGTAGCCAGGGCCGCAAAAGAAATCGATGTTGTGACCACCGGAACCTTCGGACCGATGTGTTCTTCCGGTGCTTACTTTAATCTGGGACATAGCAAACCGAGGATTAAGTTCGGCGGAGGCACTGTCTATTTGAACGATGTACCTGCTTATACCGGTCTGGCCGCCGTCGATATCTTTCTCGGGGCTACGGCCCTGCCGGATGCAGACCCGCGCAACCGGGCCAAACCGGGCGAGTTCCTGTACGGTGGTGGTCATGTCATCGAGGAGCTCGTGGCTGGTAAGGACGTGCGGCTGGTAGCCACCGGATATGGGACTGACTGCTACCCGCGGCGTAAGCTGGAAACATGGGTCAACATCAAAGATATGAACGAGGCGGTGCTTTTCAATGTGCGAAACGCCTATCAGAACTATAACGTGGCGGTCAACCTGTCTGATAAGACGATTTATACTTACATGGGCATTCTGAAGCCCAGGGTTGGCAATGCCAACTATTCGACTGCTGGCCACCTTTCGCCGCTGTTCAATGACCCGTTGTATGAGGTCTTGGGCATAGGCACCAGGATATTCCTTGGTGGCGGTATTGGGTATATTGCCTGGCAGGGAACCCAGCACAACCCGAATGTGCCGAGGACCAGTAAGGGAATTCCCAAGAGAGGTTCCGGCACACTGGCGGTAATCGGCGACCTTAAGAAAATGAAGCCGCAATGGCTGGTAGGCAGCAGTTTCTATGGCTACGGGGCGACGTTGACCGTGGGCATCGGTGTGCCCATCCCCATTTTATCCGAGGATGTTCTGGAGCATACGCTGATAACTGATGCTGACATCATCGCGCCGATTGTGGACTACTCCGAAGCCTATCCCAACCGAAAGCCCGATATACTTGGCGAAGTAAGCTACGCCGAACTCCGTAGCGGGAGTATTAAGTTCCAAGGTAAGGATGTTCCCACAGCGCCGCTGTCCAGCTACTACAAAGCGGTGGAAATCTGCAATATTTTGAAAGACTGGATCAAGAAGGGCGAGTTCCTGCTCACCGACCCAGTGGCGCCGCTGCCCGGTCCGGATTCGGGAATTGTCCTGCACTCTCTCGAAGAGCGTCCTATCCTGGACTGAACTGAGGAGATGTAGAGATGGCTGTTACGAAGGGCAAGAGAATCGTACTGCATTTTCCAAAGCGGCTCATTGATGAACCGATTGTGTACAGGCTGGTCAAAGACTTTAATCTCACTTTCAACATTCTTAAAGCCTCGGTGACGCCGGGTGAGGAGGGGTTGCTGGTCATGGAGCTTGCCGGTGAGCCGCGCGACTACGACAAAGGCATCAAGTACCTCAGTGATGTTGGCGTGCGGATACAGTCGCTCAGTCAGGATGTGGTGCGTAACGAGACCAGGTGCACGCACTGCGGCGTCTGCGTAGCGGTCTGCCCTACCGGTGCCTTCTCCTTCGAGCCCAAGACGAAGCAGGTGTTGTTTGACCACAGTAAATGCGTTGTTTGCGAGATGTGCGTCAAGGCCTGCCCACCCAGGGCAATGGAGCTCTATTTCTAGCCTGCGGGGCTTCAGTTGAAGACCGGCTTTTATCAGCCGCGTTTCTACCGTGACTGGGTCCGTGACACCGACCTTGTTTCCTTCAATGTCGTGGTGAAGGAGACCGACCTCTGGATACGGACGCGGCGCAACCTGAGGAGCAAGGCTTTCAAGTCCATCATCAGGCACCGTGGGCCGCTGGAAAAATACATCGCCGGGCATCCGGTCTTTCTCACCACCCTTGAACCGTACCCGGTTGGTGAAGATGCACCGGAGATGGTACGCGGGATGGCGCAGGCCGCGGCGGCGGTTGGGGTAGGCCCGATGGCGGCAGTAGCCGGTGCTATTGCCGAAGAGGTCGGCAAGGACCTGCTTGAGTTCTCGCCCGAAGTGATTGTCGAGAACGGCGGCGATATTTTCATGAAGGTGACGAAAGAGCGGCTGGTGGGAGTATATGCCGGTGACTCTCCGTTCACTGGTAAGATAGCGGTTCGTATTCACCCTGAAGACACGCCAGTGGGTGTGGCGACCTCATCGGGGGTGGTGGGTCATTCGCTGAGCTTCGGCAAGGCCGATGCGGCCGTGGTGCTGGCATCTTCGGCGTATCTTGCCGATGCCGCGGCCACAGCGCTGGGCAATCGGGTCAAGTCCAGGGAGGATATTGCCCCAGCTCTCGAGTGGGCTCAGGGCGTCCCGGGCCTTCTCGGTGTCCTTGTCATTAAAGGTGCCGAGATGGGGCTGTGGGGCAAGGTGGAACTGGTGTCACTCTTGTAGCCCGTGTCTTTCCGAAGACTAGCCACAATTGAAACAGGAACCGTAATCACCTATAATTCGGCCTTGCTCGCGGTGGGCGTAGCCCAGTGGTTTAAGGCGCCAGGTTGTGGCCCTGGAGACCGAGGGTTCGAATCCCTCCGTCCACCCCACTTTTTCCCGCCTAGGAGCAAATTAGTGGCAAGAAATGTCCTGGTTTACTGAGTTTCTTCGGTCTCCTTCTCACTGGTCAACAGCCTTCCTCATCATTTTCCACGGGCACAGCGCCGAATGGAAGAAAACGGCAGAAACGGCCCAGCCATAGGCGAGCAAATTTGCCGGTGAGAATGACGACATAGCACCGAGGATGTAAGCACCGTGGTAGTGTCCCTCAAGATACGCAAAAGCGAACTGCACCGCTGTAAAAAAGAGCGTAACAAGACCCAGAGACCAGTGAAAGAACGTAGAGCAGTGCCGGCACTTCCGCATCCAGTAGCATAGGTAGAACAGTAGCAGCACCATTCCTGCCGTCAGCCCGCCGGCATAGTAGACTACTGTACGGTGCGTGCCGGTAAACCATGCTGGTAGGATGATGGAAGGATTTATTCCCATGAATCCCGGCTGGAGTTCAACGAAGCGCACTCCAAAGGCTATGGCCGACACTATATGGGCGGTTTCATGTATCATCACGGCAACGAAGGCCAAGGCCAGGGTATAGAGCATGAGATAGATATACTCCCGCCAACTCAGCCTTATCCCCTTTAATCTCCTGAGACCTAACATCAGTTCTCCTTACGGGATAACCTGATGGTTGCCGTCGGGTCTGGTTGGCTGCCGTTGTGGTTACCGCCGGTAAAGCCCAGCCGGTGCCTGTTCTTATTGTTTATGCGTGATATAGCCCAGTCAATATCAGCCTTATTAACTGTCAGTTCGGGCTGTCTGGCCGGGCGCTGTATTACTAGGCTGTAGACTATCTCCTGTAGCTGCGCCGGGGTGCAGTTCTCCGCCCTCATGGCGATGTAGTCCTGCATGTCTTCATCTATGGGTATCTTCCGGCAGAGGCGGCTGACAAGCTCTCTTCGCTGCTCTACTGAAGGGCAGGTGAGCTTTATTACCCGGTCAAAACGGGATGGTCACTGGCTCAAGGCTTTGTCCAGCGTCTCTGGGCAGTTGGTGGTGGCCACGGTGACTATCTCCTGCTGCTCTTCAACCCCATCCATTTCGGAAAGAAGCGATAGCAGCGCCGGGCCCCTCATGTAGCCGAATTCCTTCCGGTTCTGCCCGATGAGATCGATATCCTCGATGAAGACGATGCAGGGGCTCAGGTCCTGCGCCAGCTCGTAAAGCGTGGTCACGTAGTCGTCGTCATCAAGGGCGTAGCCGTTGGTGGTGATGCAGGTTATTCCATCAGCTTCGGCCATGAGCGCCCGGCAGATGATGGTCTTGCCTGTGCCCGGCTCACCGGCGAGCAAAATTCCCCTCTTTAGAGGTATGCCATATTTGCCCCACTCATCGCTCCGCCTTAGGAAATCCACTGTCTTGGGATAGCGTAACATTTTCTGCAGCGGGAGAAGGAGAAAAAAGGCGAAATCAAGGCGGGCATTGCCTATGAGGGATGGAAGGAGGTAGGGGGAAAGGGGCGTTACCGGCTTAAAGAGAAGACGGTGTACCTGGGAATGATGGACGGTGACCGGTTCTGGGACGGCTTCTCCTTAAAGCTTGCCAAAAAGTATGACTTAAGCCGGGTCGAGCGTCTTGTCGTTGGCGGTGATGGTGCCCACTTTGTTAGGGACGGTAGTGAAATTATGGGGGCGGCGTACCAGCTGGATCGGTTTCCATCTGCGCCGGGCACTGCTCCGGGGCACAGGCGGCGATGTCTTACTGTCCAACGAGGTATATCGTCTCTGCGTTGTCGGAAACATTGCTGAAGCCGACAGGCTGCTGATGAAGGCACAGGCACTGAACTCGCTGGTGCATGGCCGGATGGAGAGTTAAAAGAGTTAAGTCTCAGGTTTCGCACCGACTAAGCCTTACAGTAACGCGCAAGAATCCCAGGTTGCTACTTCTTTCCCGACAGACTACAATTGGTGAAAAGTGGTTAGTGATGGCCGAACAGAGTCCCAGAGTCTTCTACAAGAGTGAATCGGTAGTGCTCTACCAGGGAAACTGCCTAGAAGTTCTCGCTTCACTACCCGAGCATTCGGTTGATATGGTCTTGGCAGACCCTCCTTATAACCTTTCCAATGGTGGCATAACCTGCCACGCCGGCCGCATGGTTTCCGTTGACAAAGGTGAATGGGACAAGTCGAAAGGCGTTGAAGCCGACCACAAGTTTGCCATAGCGTGGCTGAGAGCCTGCCAGCGAGTATTGAAGGATGATGGCACGATATGGGTGTCGGGCACCATGCACAAGGTTTACTCGGTTGGCTTTGCGATGCAGGAACTTGGCTACAGGTTGCTGAATGAGATATGCTGGTTCAAGCCCAATGCCTCCCCCAACCTGTCATGCCGCTACTTCACGCATAGCCATGAGACCTTGATCTGGGCTGCCAAATCGGAAAAGAGCAAGCATAAGTTCAACTACGAGCTGATGAAGCAGATTGCCGGTGGCAGGCAAATGCGGTCGCTTTGGATGGACATCAACGTTGAAGATGAGCCCCAGGATGTCTGGGCTATTGGCACCCCCACCAAAGAAGAGAAGAAATACGGCAAGCACCCGACACAGAAGCCACTCGCCCTGCTGGAGCGGGTAATTCTGGCTTCATCCGATATCGGAGACACAGTTCTTGACCCGTTCACTGGCTCTTCCACCACCGGTGTTGCCGCCATCCGGCATGGCAGGCTATTTATTGGCATAGATATTGACCAGCGTTTTCTTGAGCTATCAGTCAAGCGCCTGAAAGAGGAAGAGGAGAATCTACGTATCAAGCCACAGCTAACTTTGAAATCGGCTTAGCCGTGAGTAGTCACCTCGATGATTGAGCAGCATGGCAGACTTAGAGTTTTACCGGCGGCACGTTAGCCTTTCAAGCATAGAAGACATCTGTAAAGCTCTATCGGATACCCTGATCGAGACCAACCACACCTACGATTTCTTCGTCAACTGGTCCAAAAGTTGCCCAGAACCGGGATGCATTCAAGTACGAAGTGGCGCTTTTAAAGAGCTTGCGCAACAGCAGCAAACCCGCGCATGATTTACGGCATCCATTAACACGCTATCCTGAAGTCATCAAGGTTGTAAATTCCATCGAGCCTGATATCAAATACAAGATCTTCGATTTCTCCAAGACCAGCTACACCGCCGAAGGGATCGACGACGTTGTGGAGTTCACCAAGAAAACGGGGCTCCTTGCCATGCTCTGCCAGATGGAGTCGGCAATTGATTATTTGCTGGGTGTTGAGGTCGGACTGGATACCAATGCCAGAAAGAACCGAAGTGGCCTTTTCTTGGAGAAGATGGTCAGGGAAGCAATAACCGAGCTTGTTGGGCGTCATCCCGATATCAAATGGCTGGAGCAGAAGAGCTTTAAGCATGTGGAGAGCGAGTTCGGCGTATCACCACCGCGGTCGCTGCGAGACAGAAAGTTTGACCACGTGGTTATCGCAAAAGGGAAAGCCACCAACATTGAGGTCAACTTCTACGGAGGTACCGGCTCAAAACCCGGTGAAATCGTGAGCTCGTACATTAACCGAGGTGAGGTACTGTCATCAGCAGGGTGGAAATTCGTGTGGTTGACCGATGGCGAAGGCTGGAAGGCCATGCAAAACCCATTGCGTGTCGGGGTCGAACACATAGATTACGTTATCAATGCCTATCTCCTCCGAAAAGGGCTGCTGGAGAAGATAGTACTGGGCTAGTGCTTGGCAACTTTCATTCGATCGTAACTTCAGCCCTTGGAATACAACAAAGAGGACGTAATGAATCTCAAGGTGCTGAGGGAGAGGCTGGGACATGCGAGTATTCAGATAACCCTTGATACCTATAGCCACGTTGCGCCGGGACTTCAAGAGGCTGCTGCTGCACGCTTTGACCAGGCATTCATTGCGGGTATAATGAGGCCAAGAAAATACTGGCTGCAAATGGCCAGTAGCAAATTAGTAGCAAAATCGGTTATGT
>Ga0315298_1006807_pt1 | contig 15399 bp, 12 predicted proteins | sample WHS_1_MG_FD_203077 | JGI IMG/M metagenome (GOLD analysis project Ga0315298, IMG submission 203077) | Extremophilic microbial mat communities from Washburn Hot Springs, YNP, Wyoming, USA - WHS_1_MG | ecosystem: Environmental > Aquatic > Thermal springs > Hot (42-90C) | place: USA: Wyoming... | reverse complement strand
GCATTGAGATTGAGGAGAGTAAAAATCTAACCGCTTGCGAAATTAACCCCTGTCACATTATGCCAACAAATGCCCCTCTTTCATGACAGGCATATTGCTGTACCGCAACCTATTCAATGAAAGAGCTTATCTCAATGGGCTTAGGGTTCATTTCTATTCCTCTATCATCTTTAGAGTTAACCGTTCAATTCCGTTTACGAACTCTTCACCCTTTTTAAGCCATTCTTCAACTTGCTCCCTACTAATTATGGATGGTACTTTATAGTCAGATTTCATTCTAAGGTCGAAGAGATCAGCAAAAAATCTCCCATATTCCTTTTCAACGTAACCTTTATTTACAAATTCTTTGAAAAATAGGGACATAACACCGCTATGCTTAGATGACGAAAGGCCTTTAGTCAGAAGAAGAGCTATTACCGAATAAAACATTGCGTAATAAATCCTGTTCAAAGAAGAATAAAGCTTTCCATTGTTAAATAATACCCTTGCCGAATCTAAGGATTCCTCCGCTCGTTCAATTCTGTATTTTATAAGTTCCTTCGTTTCTTCATTCATAGAATGATACCTTCTCTATCTATATTCCACCGAAGGGGCATTGCTTTAACCAAAGGGGTCTCCCAATATTTCTTAGATTCCACAAGAATATTGAAAATGACCTCGCGTTTTAACTCTAATTCAAACGAAATATCTCTGAGCTGCCTCTCTATTGACTGATCGATGTCCCCTGCTTTCCAATCTAAGGGAGGCGTATCAATTAAAACGAGAATATCAATATCGGACTCCTCATCAGCATCACCTCTTGCCTTTGAACCATATAGGATGATTTCTGCATCTGGGAATTTATCAAGAATCCTCGCCTTTAGCTCAAGCAAAGCCTTTTCTTCGTTCTCTTTTAAGTTCATTTTTTTTAGCGTCTTCATTTTTTCACCTTAAACACAGGAACAAGACATTCCACAAGGATTGTTCCGCAACCAAAGCGAATATCGTATCCCTTTTTCGTATGCCAAATGTATCTTGGACTTAAGAAGATAATGTCCTGCAAAATCTCCCACCAAACCTACTTTAACAAGGTCTAAAATTTCTCAATTATCAATTTTAATATACCTATCGTGAACTTCCAAAGGCTTCTTTTAGTTTTCCTGTGAGATCTGAGATTGAAAACAAATTCCAAAATCTTTCAGCAAATTTTCCCATTTATGCCGCACCACACTCCTTGGACTCGAAACTTTGCTTCTCATACTGCAGCTGCCGATGGGCGCCCATATGAGGCTTCACGTGCTTGACGTGAGGTTGGGAGCGTTCACATTCCCTCTCTCACGTATTGTAACTCTCTCTGGGCTCATAGAATTAACAAAAGCGTTTCCAAAGAAACTGTAGCGTCACACGATATGGAGGATATTATTGGTTGTCTCATTAGAAAGCTCATTTTCAGCAGTTGTTGAAACTGGATATAGCAATGAAAAACTTGAATTCTATTTCATTATTTGGTATTATTTCAGCGATTGCTGAAAACGGTAAAATAGGTGAAACAAAATGGAGATGAAAGAGAAAGAGTGTATTAAAAAATTACAAAGTAAAGCGAGAGAATTGTTAGAGGGCACCGGCATATTGGAAGTCATCAAAATAGAGCCTGAACCCAAAGGTAAATCACTTTCGCGACAGAAAGTATTGCCAGATTTTGTAATAAAAGTGAGGACAAAGGACAAAGAGCAATACTGCCTTTTCTTTGAAGTCAAGTCTATTGGTCAACCAAGGTATGTACGGATGGCTGTGAATCAATTACAGGCGATAATATCACAAAGACTGAATATATATGGAGTATTTGGTGCACCATACCTTTCAGAAGAATCCATGAGGATATGTCGTGAAAATGACATTGGGTTCATAGACATCGCTGGAAATTGTCTCCTTAAATTCAATAATGTCTACATCAGTATCCAGGGCAAACCTAATCCATATCCTGCAACACGCCCATTAAAGTCATTATTTGCTCCTAAAGCCGCACGTGGATTGCGGGTTCTTTTATGTAATCCGAAAAAAGAGTGGGGAGTCGAAGAGTTAGCAAAGGAAGCCAACATAAGTCTTGGGCAGGCGTCAAATCTGAAGAGAAAACTTTTAGATTATGAGTTTATAGAAGAAGTGAAAACCCAGAAAGGTCTAAGATTCCGCGTGTTAAATCCTGAATCCGTGTTAAATAAATGGGTGGAGAATTACAGTTACCGAAAAAACAAGATAAGGAATTATTACTCATTTGATGAAGTAAAAGATATCGAAAAAAAACTTTTTACCTATTGTGAGTCAAACAAAATTCGCTATGCATTTACTCTGACATCCGGCGCTTCCCTCGTTGCACCATCTCTAAGATATAAAAGAGTTTTTGCTTATGTTGAGGATTTTTCAGAAGATATGGCAAAGGCATTGGGTTGGAAAGAGGTCTCTTCCGGGCAAAACATCTCAATATTGGAGCCATATGATGAAGGCATCTTTTATGGATTGCAGGATATTAATGGAGCAAAGGTGGTCTCTGATATCCAGCTTTTTTTAGATCTAAAAGACTATAGAGAACGTGGGGAAGAAGCAGCGAAATTCCTCTTAGAAAGGCGACTGAAACCAAAATGGTAACAAAAGCAGATTATGGAAAAGATGAGGTAGAAGCTTGTTTATCGGTAATGGTTGAACTTGTAACTTTGTTGGGAGAGTTTCGAGATCACATTGTGCTTGTTGGAGGATGGGTCCCTTACCTTATCCTGGAGGAAAAAAGACAGGAACATACAGGTAGCCTTGATATTGATATGGCACTGGATTTCGAAAATATTTCTGATGAAACCTATCAGACTATTCTTCAACTTCTAAATGAAAGAGGATATGAGCAAGGTGAACAGCCTTTTATCTTTTACCGTACTGTCAACACAGAACAAGGAATACCTGTAACTGTTGAGATAGACCTTCTCGCTGGTGAATATGGGGGAACTGGTAAAACACATCGAACTCAACAAGTTCAGGATGTTAGAGCAAGAAAAGCGAGAGGATGTGACTTGGTGTTTCAGAATAGTGTTTCTGTCAAACTATGTGAAAGAATGCCTGATGGTGCTCAAAATGAGCTTAGCATCAAAGTGGCTGATGTGGTTCCTTTCCTTGTTATGAAAGGCATGGCGATGTGGGAGAGATATAAAGAAAAGCATGCTTATGATATTTATTTTACAGTTCTATATTATCCTGGAGGGTTATCCGGATTAGTTAAAGTTTTTGAACCATTTAAATCTAACAAACTTGTTTGGGAAGGACTTGGCAAGATAAGAGAAAAATTTCGAGACGTTAACGCGCCAGGGCCTGTGTAGGTGGCAAATTTCATGGAAATAGATGACGAAGAAGAAAAAGAAAGGATTAAAAGAGATGCCTTAGAACGCGTTAATGCATTTTTAAATTCTCTCAATATAGGGCCATTTCAAGAGACATAAGTATGTACTGCACCCGATTTTGTACCGCACCTAATTTCTTGGACTCGAAACTTTCTATCGCATGCAACAGTTTCTGATTGGTTCTGGTAGGAGGTTTCACGCGCTTGACGTGAGGTCAGGGGGCTTTCGCTTTACTTCTCTCATGTATTCGAACGCCGTCCTGCACTCATAACAAAAGCGTTTCCAAAGAAACTGTAGGCCCGAGATCAACAAAGGATTTAGGGTATCCATGAGACCTTCAACTCTTTTTCGAGCATTTTGAATTCTTTGTCGCCTGTAATAAGTTCTCCCTTATGGATTTTTGTCAAAGCAGCAGCAAAGCAATCGGCGTAAGAAATCTTCTTTTTTGCTTTGAAGTGGGCGGCTTCTCTTGCAAGTTGCACGTCTACATCAACTATTTCTATGGGAAGTGTTTGAATTATCTTTTCAATCTCCCGCGCCTTTTTCTCTCCACATTCGCGTAATACGATATAGTACACCTCTCCGTAATTCACCGACGTCATCAATAAATAATCATCCTTCTCCACCGCACTAACAAGAAGCCTTTTAACCTTTTCAAAACCAGCCTCTTTCTCTAAGAAAACTAAGAGGGCGTGAGCATCAAGAATTCTCTTCATGTCTTAGGGTTCACTTTCTTTATCCTTGGCGCGCTCTCTTAGAAGCGCTTTTGATAATTTTCCTTTGGTTGACAAAACCCCTGCAACCTTTCCCAGATACTCAGGCGTTATAGGCTTCAGGATGATTTCATCTCCTCTTTCCTCAATATAGAACTTTGTTCCTTTTTTTATATTATGCTTTCTGCGAATCTTCGCAGGTATCACAATCTGCCCTTTCGCAGTTACAGTCGTAGTCGCCATAATTTAATGCACCCCTTTCTGGAAAAGTATACCATATTCAATAAGGTATGTCGAATTTAATACATCCTACTTTGGTAGATGTAAGAGAATTTGTTAGGTTTTCCCCACTTATATTCATTTTTCCAGAACCGCTTCAATACTTTTAGCCGTTAGGACTTAATTAAAACTGACCGAACTCCATGCCCTTAATTTTCCCCCGAGATTGCTTCAAGAAATTCGTGTCCATTACTTTGTCCTTCTTGTACGATTGTCATTATACCGGAACGGTAAACAGCCTTGACCAGGATATTCGTCATCTTTTCGCAGATGTCGTTGATGTAGGCAAAGTCTTCAAAGATACTGCTTTTTATGTCTTTGTCCTAGGTGGTATCAAGAAACTCGTAACGGATTCGTAGTCGAAAGTCTTGAGAGAAAAAGAGCGCCCAACAACTTTCTGATTGAAATACTCCTTACCCAGAGGCTCAGGGATTGAATCAATAAATCTACTTAGATTCTGGTTCCAGTATCGGTGAACCTAAGTTTATGGAGCGTGCTCATGTCAATTCTATTTCAGCTAATTTATTTTCCTCAAGAATCTCGTTTAATAAACGTTCAGCCATCTTTTGGTCGAGGGTGCGGCTTAGTAGGGCTTTTGCAATTTCAGTCCGGAGATTACGAAGGTAGTTGTCATAGTTTTTGACTGTTTTGAAAAGTGTCATAGTGTCCGTAGGAACAAGCACCTTTGAAGCATCGGCTCTCTGGGCATAGATGAGGTATTTTGCCTCAACTGGGCTTTTTGCCTTGTAAATAAAGCCACTGTCCGTAATTACCTCCTGTTCGCCAAAGAAGTAGTTGCCAAAGCGTAGGGGCTCATTAGGCATTGAGACTTCTGTCACCTTTTCCTTGCTTAGCGGCGAATCAATGAACTCTTCAGGGAAACATTTTGGTCCATTAGGTAGAAACTCCTGAATAACCTCTCGTTTCACCTTTTCAATGTCCCGCTCTGGCCTTGCCTTCTTGACCTTTTTGCGCATTTTAGCCAGTTCAATCCGCACCCTGACAAGTTCACAAAGACCATCATAGAGGGGCTTGAGATATTTTTTCGGGTCAAGACCCAGGGCTTCGAGGACAAGGCTATCTAACCTTTGCCGGTCAGGCATCTTGACCTCTTCAAAAATGGGCTTGATGGGCCTTAGGTCGATGGCTTCTAAAAACTCTTTTCGCTTGCTTAAGGAACTGAGGATTTCTTTCTTTGGAGTCAGTATATCTTTCCAGTCAATACCCTCTGTCTTTGTAGCACCGTCTCCTAAATTTACTCTGCTTATTAGTTCCCTAAAAAGCCCGACAATGCTCGAGTTAAGATAAATATCAAGACCAAAGGAATAGTCATTTTGGTATGGAAATAGCTCAAAAAGATTGTGGTCAACCTGAATATTGTCAGTATTGTATGGCGCAAAGAATCTATCATTTGTAATCATTTGGAGGAGTATTATGCCTGGCTCTCTTTTCCCCAAATCATACCAAAGGTTGCGGCCAGAAACGGTTGAAACATTCGGCCAGGGTATTGCATCTTTTGTTTTTTGTTTTTCACCCCATTCTATGTATTTCAACGCCCCAAATTGCTTCCTGTTTCTCAAATCTTCTTTAGTCTCGTGGCACAGGAAGACCTTACATCTAACATCCTTGGATTTAAGCAAGATTCCTTTTGCTTCTTTTGGAGATTTGAGCACGGGTTTTAAAAACTCCTCCTCGATCCCAAACTCCTTAATCCGCTTCTCGGTGAGGTAGAAGAACTCGTTGATGCCTGTTGTATAACCTCGCCTTACTTCTGCCACTTCTTTCAGTGGCACCAGTTTATCTTTGCACTTCTCCAAGATTTCAAAATAGACCTCAGGTGCTCTTAAGTATTTTCCCCATTTGACGGTCTTACCTGTTCGTTCCAGTTCCTCCAGAAGCTCGCCCTGCCTTATGCAACGAATACGGAAATCGGAATCTTCATGGGTTTTTAACCCAACTAATGTGTTGATTACTTCTCCATATTTTATATCGATATATTCACTCCCTGCGCTTTCAATCTTTGCAACCAGGTTATCCAATCCCCGCCAACGATTGAAAGCGTCTAATTTCATATCCCATGGGATGAGTTCCCTTAAGGGCTTTTTGATTTTTACAAATTTGACAATATGGTCTTCCCTTTCCTTTTTATCTTCGCACCTTTCAAGAATAGTTACGATGGTGTTGACCGAGACATCTTCAAACCAGGGTTCGCAGCGTGATTCAAGAATGGCAACGATTTTGAATTTTTTAAGGAAAAACTTCTGGAGTTCATAGCCATAAGCCACATCCAACCAGGCATTGGAGGTAACAATGCCCATCCTGCCGCCCGTTTTTAGAAACCTTGCAGTATGGAAGAATAGGTAGGCATAGATATCGGCTTGACCGGAAAGTCGTAGTTTACCATTAACGAATAACTCTGGATAATCATTTTTCCATCCATCAAACAAGATACCTTCCAGTTTCCCTTTATAGCCCTTGACCTGTTTCTCAATCAGCTCTTGGCGGATATAGGGAAAATTACCCACGGCCGCATCAAAAGCTGGCAAAGCTTCTTCAATAAAAGTCTCAACTGTTTCTACTGGCTTTGGTGGGGGGAATCGAAATCTCTGGCTTGGCTTTACTTCAAAGAAATCCTGTGCCACAATGCGAGGGAAGTTAGCATAATCGGCCAGGTTCTGGCGGTATAGGTTGATGGTAGCGAGCTCTGCTGGAAATCGGGCGATGTCTATCCCCCAGAGGGACGCTAAAAGATTCTGGTGATCGTGTTCTCCTAAGGTTCTCTTGCGGTCATACGCTCGCAGAAGAAAAGTCCCTGTTCCACAGGTTGGGTCTAAAACTTTTGCGTCGTGAGAGCGAACACAGAAAGCGATGATAATATCCACTAAATCTTCACGGGTGAAGTATTGTCCCAACGCATGCCGTTCTTCATGAGGGATGAGGCGTTCAAATACCTGGCCGATGACATCCTGGGGAACAGTGTAGAAGTTGTAGTAGTTGAGGTCTGAAATTAAACTTTTCAGTTCATCAATAGCGGCTTGAGGATAAGGAATTCTCTCGGTTAACTCTTCCTCAAAGATTGCCTGATAGTCAATGGCTCTGGCAAGGTCAAAATAATGCCTAAGCCTTGAGACGATCATCGAATCATCCTCCCCAGAAAAATCCATCTCTGGAAGAGTGGAAATATGGCGTCGCATGCTTTGATAAAAGATAATCTTCCCCAAGGTGCGATAAACAATTTGGCGAGAAAGAGATTCAAAGAATGGCTCCTCACCAAAGTTTGCGATACCTTGCATGACCGCCCATTCTTCCAATGCTTTTTTGAATTTTGGATCACGGCTTACAGTAGTAGCAAGGGATTGCTTGAGTGGATTCCGCATTATTTCTGCTGCCTTAGCCAACCGATTGACAAAGAAAGTAGCATCCGCCTCAACGAGTTTAAGGCGCTCATCACGTTGAAGCGTATTTAGATCTTCTAATATTTCTTTGGCTCTTTTTCGAAGAGTGATTTTAAAAGTTTCGGCAATTACTCCTGCAGGAGCAATCTGATGAAGGGTGGGATAGGTCTTCAAGCGGTCTTCACGGGCAGGGGTCTTCCTTTTCTTGAATGTGCGCCATAGGATTGCATCTTTCAAGTTGATAGTCAGGAAATAGGGCGTGCCAGCCTTGCGTGCGGACTCGGCAGCCTCTTGCACAGGGTGAGGATGGTCTACAGGGATTGTCGAAGGAAGTATCTTTATGTGGCATAGAGAGGTCAGACCAATGACTTCGTTTATAATCTCCTGGAGGATACTTTCATCTTTTTTACTACCGTTCATGTCTCTTCACGTTTTGCTCGCAGGCCAAGTTTCTTCTCGACTTCTTTTTTTAACAGTTCGGCCTTATCCTCATCATTGGTAAATTCAAGGAAAAGCTCAAAAGCTTTACGAGCCAATTCATCACAATATTTTTCATATGCTTTAACTACCTTAAACAAAGTAAGGTTATCCTTGGGTATTTTGATTTTTTTAGAACCTACATCGTAAGCATAAAGGATATATTTAGCTTCAGGAGGGTTCTTTGCCTGATAACGAAAATGTCTTTTGGGCGACGTTATAATTGCTCGGGTTAGAGGAGCAAGTTGAAGTTGTGTTCCTGGCAGTTCTACTTCATAGAAGTCAGTACAATTATCATCAAGGAAATCCTCAGGAAATTTCTTCGGACCATCTGGGGCAATTTCGTCAACAATGAGCTCGAGAAGCTCTTCAAGCTCTTCACTAAGGGGGGAACCTGGTAGTCGAATAGTAATATCGAAAGTTGTCTTATTTTTAGGAGTTTCGATTACTGGAAATGGTTTATCAATGAAACCTAAACGAGACAACTCATTTATGCCTTTCTCGGTAATTTTCCATAAACCGTAAGTAGAACCATTCAAAAAGCCCTCGGAACAAAGTTTGAATCTCACCCAACTAACTCGATGTTCAAATACTTTATTACCTGACGAATACAATTCTTCAAGCTCTTCTTCAGTAAGTCCGAAGTAATTTGCAAGCATTTCACATGCCTCTTGGCGCCTTACTTCACCACCCTTAGCATGAATCAGATGGAGTAGTGGGATTCGAATATCTTTTTGAGAAGGAATAGACATCACCTCATCCTCCCATTGCTTTCGTTATGTCCCCATTGAATTTCACAAAGGTTAAGACACCCCATCGGTCAACATTAAACCTTACAAGTTCTGGAATTTCTTTCTGGAGTGCTTTCATCGTGTCCGTTGCTTCTGAAATTTCAAAATAACGTCCTGATTCTGTGATTGAATAAATTCCAGCCAGAAGACAAACCTCCAGGATTGGAACATAGCCAAGCGGACTCTTGAGAATTACATACGCTTTTTGAATCGCCGGGAGGATAATTTCTCTATCTGCTCGATGCTCAGCATTAAGGTTGAAAGCTTTACTTGTAACTTCAAAAAAGGAACTGTGGAGGAAGTAGTCAATACTTTCCACTTTTATTAGAGGCTCAAAGAATATCTTTGTAGCATCTGTTACTTTGTAACGGTAGGCATAAGGGTCGGGTTTAGAAAGAAGTCCAAGGTCTACAAAGGGTTCAAGTCTGGGAGTTATTGAGAGCTCCCGTGCACCTTTGCCGCTATAAGGCTTTCCCTTCCAGGCTTCTATTTTATCCGCAGTATCTAACATTTTCTGAATCCTCAAAAGATCATCACCGCTTCTGGCTTTTTTTCTGGATTCTTTTGAAATAAAACGGTAAATTTCTGGAAGATAATCTCCAGCCTCCCTATCCGTAAAAGGCTCTGAAAGCGGCAACAGTTTGCTGTAGAGCCTACTTAATACATCCCCATCCTTTTCGATAAATGAAAATAGCAAGAGCAATCTCTGCTCGGTAGTTAACTGAAAAGGATTCACATCTACATCGGAGAATTCTTGTTTGCCAAACGCCTTCCTTTCCTCTTCTGTCACAAGTGAGAGAAAGGACTGGCCTCTGACGAGAAGAGAGTAAGTCCCCTTGCGCAATAGTCCCAGATCTATAGCAAGGTAAGGATATTTTCGCCAATCTTCTTTAACTAATTTACCCCGCCGGGATTGCAGACTTGAATCTGCAAGATAGATATCTTGGAGTTCAACCTGAGCGACCTGTCTCTCTGAATTTTCGTCAAGAGGTTTAGATAAATCAGCTCTGAGATTTTTGTATATAGCATCAGTCAGGGCTATCCTAACATAGTTTTGGAGTTGCGGTGTTAAGATAACATAGACTTTTCGTGAAACTCCAGTGATCAATTCATTACCGAGAGTAGCCAGGTTATTGGTAGCTGATTGTGACGCTTTCAAGATCAAATATTTAAGAAACCCAAGCCGCTGCATACAACGATCGGGGTTAGTCAATACCCGCATAAATTCCATCAGACTCCAAATCCTCCATGAACACTTACCCTTGGCCGAATATCCAGAATAAAAGTCCGGTCTGATTCAGTATTAGAAACAATGGCTTGGCCTATATCAAGTGTCCTTAAAAGGTCATCAAAAGATAAGATGCTGTTTCCGTATTTGACTTCCCCCGGCAGGGCTGATTTGAGATTGCGCCTGATGTATTCAATGTCACCCTGGACAGTCAGCTTATGCACGATAAGCGTGTCCACCTGAGCAAGGATGCGCTGGTCAATTGCAGAAGGCTGTTGTGTCGTTAACATAAAGGAGAGGCCAAAGTTCCTTCCCTCCCTGACCAGCCTAACAAGAACAGCAGTTGCGGAAGTTTTACGCTCCGAAGGCAAGAAATTTTGAGCCTCGTCAGCAACAATCCAGGTAGGGGGAATTCCTCGATTGATTTTTTCTTGGATTGCTCTCCTTTCTTCATCTTTCAAATTGGGTAAAATCTTCAGGTTCTTTTCCATCTCAGATGTCTCTATGCGTGCCTGCATAATCTTGCGTATCAGAGAGACAATAAGAACCAAACGCAATTCATCGGACATCTTGTGGAGAAGCAAAATACTTAATTGCCCCGGCTTTAGCAGTTCATTTAGAGATGTACCTTCCAACGACTCATAAGCTTTTAGTTCTTGCTCGGATACTTCGCCTTTTTCTATTAGCCACTTCAAAGCCATTGGAATCTTGCGTTTTGGCTGAAAGAGTGGGTTTCTCCAGTAGACAGAAAGTTGCTGGAGAATTGCTCTTCTCGTTTCGCTGTGATAATTATTTGAGAGCTCTGGATCACTCTGGACGCATTCCATAAGATCTTCGATGGCATATCGTGGTTTAGGAATATAAGTAGATGATCCGTCTGACCAACCTTCGTTTACCACTTTTTCATAGGCATCATTGAGAAGCTGCCCCATACGATCCTGAAGAATATCTACGCCAAAAAGGTAACCCCAGTCAGAGGCTGTAAAATCATCACAGTTGATGGTGAATTCTTTATGTTGTTTTGCTGCTGATGCGGAGCCTCTCGGTGCCCAGATCTGCACATCTAAAGGTTCACTTCGGATATCCCATCCTCTTTGAGCAAGTGCCTGTTCCTGGAGGAGTTTCTGAGGAGAACTAAGTGAGAGAGGAACATCTAACCATTGAAAGATTCCAAGAGTATCAAATAACAGTGCAGCACGAGTTTTACTTATAGACGATATTGTAGTCTCTATTTCTCTAGCGCACAAACCTTCAAGAAAACTTCCTAAGGTGTAGGATTTCCCCGACCCTCTTTTGCCGAAGATAGCAACCACATGAGGAATAGAAAGGTCGAAATCAACTCTAACCAACTGCCCGGCTTCGGCAAGCCTGCCAAGAAAGAGATACTCCTTACTTTCATCGTTATTCCCGATTAGTATGCGCCTGGCGTGAGTTAGTCTGGGTTTTACCGTAAATTTTTTCATTGTGATCATCCAAATATTAAAGGAGCGATCTCATTCACAATATTAGGTTCAATAATAGGTTTTCTTTCGTCCCAAGCTGAGATAGCACATTCATTGACTGCCTTGATGAGATTTCGGGGTAATGTCTTTATAGGGTCCTGCGAAGCGAACTCGCAGAGCATCTCAAAAGCATCTGCCGTAAATGGATATGTCTCAAGGCTCACTCCAAGAGAGTCATTTTGAATCTTCTCCTCTGCATTGTTTTGATCAATCAATTCCGCCAAAAGTTCTCTAAAGAATATCTGCACATCTCTAATAGAAGGAAGTGGAGGGATTTCAACGAAGTTGTTTTCGCCTATACGAGTGCGAACATCTGCTCGAACCATTAGTTCCGGCATATCGTCCAATGTTAATGCATACCCGGAAATGATAAATCCAATAGTTGAATTCCAGGGTTCTGAGAGCTTCCTTAAATAATTGTGTAAAGACTCTGTTTCGTCGCCTGTTTTTACAGTTTTCATCTGTTCTGCTTCATCCATAAAGAAGATGGGCTTCTCTCCACTCCTCTCTCCAAGTTTTCCCAAGCCAACCAAAGCATTAACCATCTCTCCAGCTCCCAAATCTCCAAGATTACGTGTGACATTAAGAGACTCAAGTTCAGAAGCAGATAGTTTGTACCCACAGAACCAACGCCAGGCTTGAAAACCAATGGCTCCACCGGCACGCAAATTTCTTGCAGCAGACGCAAGATTTGAATCCACAAGCGCTTTCTTTAACTCAGTATCAAAATTCTCCGATTTGCTAAAAAGCTTATCGACCCATAACGAAGCTCTATCTTTGCCCAGCGCTTCCAATAATTGAAGGTGCCAATCTCTATGAGTGGACTTGTAGTGCATTTCCAAATCAACATGAATTGTTATAGGCTCAAAACGACAAGATTCTGGCCTTTCTTTTTTAAGGTAATTGTCTAAATAATAGAGTGTCTGAGTTTTACCAGAACCAAAAGAACCATAAATAACCATTTTGGGCACACCTGGCTCCACAAAGGAGCGTCTCAACTGTGCCTTTAGCCGACTCTCAATCTCCGCCCTCCCAAAGTAAAACCTTGCATCATCGGGATTCACCTTAGGATCAATCGTAAAACTCTCCCGCCCGTTCAGACAGAACCATTCTTTAAATTCCATAATATCACCTCCTATGATATTTTATCTTTTTTACAAGTTTAGTGTCATTGAGGGTTCTTAGTCTTTCAAGCCCCCATCGAGAAAGCTCTCTCAAAATTTCCCTGCCGTGTCCTCGTGCATAGATCATCATAGCGATCTCAATATTATTTTCTATAGAGCTCCAAGTCAGGTTTGCTGAGCCAAGGAGTGCGAAGCTCTGAGATTCGTTCTGGCATGTGCAAACATAAAGCTTTGCATGTACCGATTCGTTAAAACGAAGTTCAACGAGGTCATAACTCATAAGAGTACTAATCGCTTGCTGATGATATTCTTCTTCGGGAGAGCGGGTAATAACATAGGTAAAAATACCCTTTTTCACTGCTTTCTTGCAGACATCGTCTAAAGTCACACGGCTTCCTTCAAGAGTGCCAACAAAAGGGCTAATGAGTATGAGACTCTGTATAGGAATATCAGACAAATAAAATTTTAAGAGAAACTTCTGAACCGGTTTAGAGGTAACAATTTCTGCGTATTCAAGCTGCATTGTTAAACCTTTCCAAGTATCATGATTTTTTTGCCTTTAATACCTTGTGCGGGTTCCACTCCTGCCTTTCTCTCTCAATCACGTCCCGAACAATGGAAACGAAGTGGCATTCAGGTTATTCTTCTTAAGTTCAAGGATATTTTCTTTTAAGAAAAAATACTGCTCTTCGCTAATTTCAATCGGTATCTTCCTCATAGCCGTTTTGCCTCCAGCCTTAGCCCAGAGATTTCTCTGTTTCACCATATCGTCATAATTATAATTAATAGAGCCTCAAAAAGTCATGCGAAATTTTTAAGCCTCTCTGCCGCCTTCCGATACACCTATACTTTGCTATTATTAGTAGAGGGCAATCCATTTTTTGTCCAGAGGAAACATGAGCAATCATTATTTTTTGACGTGGCGCGAAAAATATGGTCAAAATACGTGCCTTTGATTTCCATTATTGGAAGTTTAAAATACCAGCCGATTAAATCGAGGGAGTTGCCTTAAAAAGGATTAGAGAGTTTTCCACCAAGAAAGATACCACGGAGAACATCATTAAATCATCCAACGAAAAATTACTGCAAAACTGCTGCAGTTGAAAGAGGAAAAACTCTCCTCCACAAGGAGATTACGGACATGAAGAATTATGCCGATTACATTATTAATTTGTAAACACACCTGGCAAGTGAGGAGAGCAATCTTTTTTTAAAGACAACCTGGATCAGTCAGGCAAAAGAAGGAAGGATATTTAGACTGGCGTCCAAGCTTTAGAGTAGATTGGCGAGGAACTAGAAAGGGAGCCTATCATTCAAGAATTATCAATGCTTTCATTGAATTAATTTACGGAAGTCTTTAATCACATTCAGACATACCCACAGAATGAACTCTTAAGCCTCGTCCCCCACTACACAAGCCTTGCACCCGATAGCATAAGAATAGCCCTAATGTGCGTTCACCAAAAATAGGACTGCTTTGTTTTTATATCAATCTGAGATACGCTTTCAACTACCAAAATGGCTCCCCGGGCAGGACTCGAACCTGCAACCCACTGGTTAACAGCCAGTTGCTCTACCGATTGAGCTACCGGGGAGAATCGTAGCTATCCGCAGTCTTAAAATAAAAACATGTAAAGATATTTTATGTAATTAGATTATATGGAATCGAGGCTCCTGTCGCAAATTCGAGAGCAGAAACAACCCCGGCGAAATTCAAACTGCTAAAATATGATTTGCCGCAAAAGCGCTAATCTATCTAAGACCTGAAACGCAAGACAAAAAAGAAAGGAAATCAGAGATGAGAGAAAACTCGAAAGTCTCGCAAAGCACAGGGATTGGAAAGGCAAGACCAGTAATTGGTGACGGTAAGCTTCTGGACATTGGCAACCTTCCCGATGGCTCGATTCTAACTCAGAAAGGAAACTCATGTGGGACGTGCTCCCTTTCAGCCGTCCTGCGGCACTTCGGAATTGAAAGGTCCCAAAGTGAAATCGACAGGGAGATAAGAAATTTCAATATCTTCACGGCACCAGATTTAATCGTTCGATATGCAAATTCCATTGGGCTTGAAGCATCTTATAAAAATGATGGGACATTAGAGGAATTAGAAAATCTCATCGAGCAGGGAATTCCAGCAATTCTCCTCACTGATCCAAAGCCAGAAAGCCCTATCAATTTCTTATATCTACACTATGTGACTGCGATATCGATAAGAAAAACCGATAACCAAACTTACATAGGAATCTACAACCCATGGGGACTGAGGGAAGAAATCACAAAACATGAACTTGAGAATGGCTGGGCTAAGGTGAGGATAGGACCGTTTTTATGCTGGAATCGTGCATTCATCGCAATCGCTCCTAAGGGGAGCAACCTCGGAGAAAACCGTTATTCGGGCTCTCGGGGAATAAACATGATTGGGCTTTCAATCGCCTGCCTGGTTAATGGCATTGCAAAGATTTTCCGTGGGGAATTAAACAATGGGGCTCGTGATCTTGCTGAAGGACTTTATAGTCTGCCACTTGGAATAC
>Ga0315298_1006801_pt1 | contig 15406 bp, 11 predicted proteins | sample WHS_1_MG_FD_203077 | JGI IMG/M metagenome (GOLD analysis project Ga0315298, IMG submission 203077) | Extremophilic microbial mat communities from Washburn Hot Springs, YNP, Wyoming, USA - WHS_1_MG | ecosystem: Environmental > Aquatic > Thermal springs > Hot (42-90C) | place: USA: Wyoming... | reverse complement strand
ATTCTGCATTGTCCCTATCAGGGCCATTCCGGAAGCGTTGTGAACGCCGCCGATGTCGACGGTGACGCCAACCTGGACCTGTTACGGATTTCGGAGAATAGTCTTGAGGCAGCCGTTGTTTGGTTGGGCGACGGCAAGGGTAATTTCGTCCTGTCAAAGGCGTCCACCTCGTTCCCGACCGATTTCCATACCGTGCCGCCCCCGCCGTACCGGTCGTCGTCCACACCGGGTTCGCCGGCAATAAGCTGGATTGCTCGCACCGCGGCGGAGAAGCGAACTCGCGCAAGACCTTTGAAGGCGGGCGCTTCGGGTCACCGGGGGGCGGTGAAACAGCATCTCAGGTTCCGATTCCAACCCGGCCCCTCCGTTCGAATTCAGAGTGAATTGCTGGCCTGTATAGCCCGCAGGATTAACGCCCCCCCTCCCCCCTCGCTTTTCGTTTAGCGCTCGGGTTCGCCGATCGCGCTCGAGGGATGTTCACAGTTCCCCGTCCGACCGTCAGGAGCCACGTGCGCGGTTCTGATTGAAGGCCTGAGTCTGGAGTGCAAAAAACCGGATCGAGCCGCGGGGATTCCTCTCCCGATTACGCGAATTCCGCCTGAGGCAAATCTCATTATTTGCGAAACACTTGAACACCCCATAGGAGAAATAAATGACAGATGCGTACATGGCCCGATAGTCGATTCCAGGCAAGGAGAGTCCGGGCGCGGAGCAGAAGCGTCATGAAGGCAGTCTGCCTGCTCACGGGTGCAGCAGCGGCGGCGATGGCGCAGACACCCCAGATGACGGTGACAATTAACAGGCATTTGACGCTGCCTCAAGCCGAAAGCCTGCTCTTGCAGCGCAATCTTGGCATCGCCGTTAACCGCAGCATGCTGGAAGCCGCGGAAGCCGCAAAACTGATTGCCAGCTATAAACCGAATCCCACGATACAGATGGGCGCCGAGCAATATCCGGTGCAAAGCCCGTTATCCGGCTCCGTACCTCGTCTCTTTACCACTGATTCCAACGCGGGCGCACAACCCACCTACACGTTTTTGTTCACCAAAATGGTTGAACGCGGCGGCAAGCGAACATTTCGAACGCAGCAGGCCGAGGCGCAAGTCAGAGCCGCCAGGGCTCAGATCCTGGACACATTCCGCCAGCAACTCCTGCAATTGAGGCAAGCGTTCGGCTCGGCGCTGCTGGCGCGCCGAAACCTGGAATTCGCGCGACAAGCCTTGCGCGAATACGAACAGACGGAAAAGCTTACCGAGACTCGGGTGAAGAGCGGAGACGCAGCACAGGTGGAGTTGTACCGAGTGCGCACCGGGAAATTTCCGTACCAGCAAGCGGTCGTCCAGGCCCAGACGGCCTACCAACAGGCATGTTTGGATGTGCTGAATCTGCTGAATAGCCGGCGCGAAGAGGTGGTCATGACGCCCGCACCGGCTGGCGAAGATGAGGCGCTGAGGGACGCCCCTCTGGACGTCGAGGGTGACTTCGCGGACGGACAACTGTCATTGACCCTTGAGGATCTGAAAAAGGTGGCCCTGCGGGAGCGCCCCGACGTTGGCATGGCTCGCTACACGTTGGAGGCGGCTCAATTTGGCGCTAGTCTTGCCAGGGCGCAGCGGGCCAGAGACTTGACCTTCGGGCTCGAGTATCAGCGCGTCGGCAGCGATAGCGCTGTGGGGTTTACTGCTTCTTTTCCACTGTTTCTTTACAACAACCAAAGGGCCGCCATCTCTGAAGCCGCGGCGGTGCGGCGGGCGGCCGAGCTGCTGTCACGGCAGGCCGAGCTCCAGGCGATCACCGACACGGAAAAGGCATGGTGGTCATACCAGGCTGCGCAAAGGAGCGCGGCAGTGTTCAGCCGCGAGAATCTCGATCAAGCTGAGAAACTGCGCCGGGTCGCATTCTTTAGTTTCCAGCACGGCGCCACGAGCCTGTTCGAACTCCTTGACGCCCAGCGCACCCTCAACCAGGCGCGCACGGGTTTCAATCAGGCGCGTTTCGACGTGCAAAACAGTTTGTGGTTGTTGGAAGCGGCGATCGGCCGCGCTTTGGAAGGAGCGAAGCCATGAACAACACCATGCGAATCCTCGTGTCTGCACCGGCTCTTTTGTTTCTCGCAGCGTGCAGCCGCCAAGAGGCCAAGAGCGTCCCAGTCACCCCCGGAAAAGATGCCGGCGGGCTGATCGCCACCCCCGAACAGATGAAGTTTCTGAAAACGCAGCAGGCGGTTTTCGAAACCATCCCCGATGCCGAGCAAGCCACGGGCACAGTAGCCTTTAACGAGGACAGCCTCACCGCCGTCTACTCGCCTTACGCAGGACGGGTGATCAGTTTGCTGGCCAGGCCGGGGGACACCATCGCGGCAGGCGCTGCGCTGCTGATCATCGAGACCCCGGACGTGGTGGATGCCGAAAAGGACTTCCTCGCGGCGCGGAACAGCCTGACAAAGAGCCAGGTGACGCTGAAACAGGCGGAAAGGACCCGCAACCGCTTGCAGCAATTGGTGGCGGGCGAGGCCGCCGCGGTTAAGGATCTGGAACAGGCCTCCACGGATGCCGAAAACGCGAAGAACGACGTGCAGGCAGCCGAAGCACAGCTTGAGTCTGCACGACAACGCTTGCTGAACTTTGGGAAAACCGCTGAGGAAATCGAACAGCTTGCCCTGACGCGCCGGGCGGACCGAACGGCGCGCGTCATCGCTCCGATAGGAGGCCAGATCGTCGCGCGCAAAGTTGGCCCAGGACAATACGTCCGTCCCGATAATCCGGAACCGCTCTTCATCATCTCGGATACTTCGACGATGTGGCTGTTGGCGCAGGTCTATGAATCGCAGATCTCCACGGTGCGGGCAGGCGAGCGGGCCCAAGTAACGGTTCTGGCTTTCCCGGGCCAGACATTCTCCGCGCGTGTAAGCTACATCGCCCCATCGGTCGACCCCGCTACCCGCCGCGTGGCGGTTCGCTGCGTCATTGAAAACCGGGATCGCCGTTTGAAACCGGAGATGTTCGCCACGTTTCGCCTGGAGAGGCCTCCCAGGCGGGTATTGCTGGTTCCCCAGAGCGCTCTCGTCCGCGAGGGAAATATCGATGTCCTTTGGGTAGTGCAGGCCGGCAATCGCATCTCCCGCCGCCTGGTGGAGGCTGGCGCCGGGTACGACGGCAAAGTTGAGATCAGATCGGGACTGCGCGAAGGCGAACTGGTCGTGTCTGACGGTGCGCTGTTTCTGAGCAGCTTCATCCGGAGTTAGCGAAAGACACATGAAGCCCCTGATCCTACTTTCGCTCTCCCGGCGTTCGCTGGTTCTTGCGATGTTCTTTGTCTTTCTCGCAGCCGGTTTTCTGATCTTTCCGAAGCTCAATATCGAAGCTTACGCCGATCCGGCTCCGCCCATGGTGGAGCTCATCACGCAAAATCCCGGGTTGTCAGCCGAAGACATGGAGCGTTATGTCACTATCCCGCTGGAAGTGGCGCTGGCCGGAATCCCGGGTCTTCAGAACCGCCGCAGCGTCTCCCTCTATGGCCTGTCCGACATCAGGCTCCAGTTTACTTATGGGACCGACTACTGGTTTGCGCAGCAACAGGTACTGAATCGCGTCAGCCAGGTGCAATTGCCGAATAATATTCAGCCGTTTCTCTCTCCCACCAGCCCGGTGGGTGAAATATACCGTTACCAGGTTACGGCGCCGCGAGGTTACAGCCTTTTGGAGTTGAAGACTCTCCAGGATTGGGTCGTTGAGCGGCGGCTGCGAACAGTGCCTGGCGTGATCGACGTCGTAGGTTGGGGCGGACTGACCAAAGAGTACCACATCGATGTCGACCTCAAGAAGCTCATTGCGGTAAACATCCCCCTCCAGCAGGTCCTGCAACAGGTAGCTGCCGCTAACCTCAGTGTCGGCGCCCGCACAATCAACCTGGGTGAGCAGTCGATCAATATCCGGGGAGTCGGCCTGCTGAGGACTCTTTATGATATGGAGAACATCGTCCTGTCACAGCGCGGCGGCACACCGGTTCTCCTAAGAGATGTCGCAGCGGTCAGCGTCGGCCACACACAGCGCTTGGGCATCATTGGACGCGATTGGGACCCTGATATCGTTCAGGGCATCGTGCTGATGCGGCGCGGAGAGAGAACTCTGGATGTGGTCGGCCGGGTGGAAGCGGAGGTGGAACGGCTGAACCAGTCCGGCGAGTTGCCGCCTGGCGTCCGCATCGAACCCTATTACGACCGCAAGGAACTGGTAAGGCTCACCACACACACCGTCCTCGAGGTGCTCGCCTTCGGAGTCTGTCTGATCTTCGTGATTCAGTATTTGTTTCTGGGTGATCTCCGCACGGCGGTGATCGTGTGCGCCACGATCCCCGCAGCCCTTTTCTTCAGCGTGATTCTCATGGTCGTGCGGGGCGAGTCGGCGAATCTCCTGTCCGTGGGCGCCATCGACTTTGGAATCATCGTCGATTCAACTGTCATTTTGGTTGAGCATATTTACCGGCGGATGATGCATCCCGGGCCCTTTGGTATCCTCAGGCACGACACCTCGGATCTGTTCCCCCTTGCACCGGCCGCTCTCCGAGAAAAGCTGCTCCGTCTCTTCGCAGGTTCTGTCGAGGTAACACGGGCGGTTTTGTTTTCAGTCGCCATCACCATAGCGGCCTTCATCCCTTTGTTTACAATGCAGGGGGTCGAAGGGCAGATCTTTGCTCCTATGGCAAAGACTTACGGGTACGCGCTGGCGGGAGCAGTCTTGGCTACGTGTCTAATTACTCCAATGCTATCCAGCTACCTGCTCCCACTCAAGCTGGAAGAAAAGGAAACCTGGCTGGTGCGCTGGTTAACCCATATATACCGGCCGGCGCTGAGAGCAACCTTCCGCCATCGCTATGTGGCCATTGGGGCGGCCTTGATGCTCCTTTTTCTGTGTGGCCTTGCCGCCACTCGCATCGGCGGCGAGTTTCTTCCCAAGCTCGAAGAGGGTAACCTCTGGATCCGCGCCAGTTTGCCGCCCAGCATTTCGCTGGAGGCCGGCGTGCCGTACGTTACGCGGATGCGGGAGTACCTGAAAAGTCAGCCCCAAGTTTTGACCGTGATTTCCCAGCACGGGCGCCCGGATGATGGCACCGACCCGACCGGGTTCTTTAATGTAGAGTTTTTCGCTCCCCTGGCGCCTTTTTCCGACCGCGAGAAATGGGGCAATATGACCAAGCCCCAGTTGATCGAGAAGCTGAAAGATCAATTGACTCGGGACTTCCCCGGCGTCGCTTTCAGTTTCTCCCAGAACATCGAGGACAACGTCAATGAGGCGGTCTCGGGCGTGAAGGGGGAGAACTCCATCAAGCTGTTTGGAAATGACTTGGACATCCTCGAGCGCAAGGCCGAGGAGATCAAGAGCGAACTGGAGAAAGTGAGGGGCATCGAAGACGCCGGCGTAATTCATCAGATCGGACAGCCCAATCTGCTGATTCGCGTGGATCGCTCGCGCAGCGCCCGGTACGGGTTGCAGGCAAGCGACGTGAATGCCATTGTGCAGGCAGCAATCGGAGGGCAAGCTGTCACTCAGATTCTGGAAGGTGACCGGCAGTTCGATCTGCGTGTGCGGCTGATGCCGGAGTACCGTTGCGATATTGAGGCGATCCGGCGTATCCCCGTGCCGGCTCCGTCCGGAACCACGGTAATGCTCAGCGACGTAAGTGAGATCGCAATCTCGTCCGGCGCCTCCTACGTGTACCGCGAGAACGCTCACCGCTACATCCCGATCCGTTTCAGCGTCAGGGGGCGCGACCTGGCAGGAGCGGTCGGCGAAGCTCAGAACAACGTCCGGAAGCGGGTTCAGTTACCCTCCGGCTACCGCCTGGAGTGGAGCGGCGAATTTGGCGCGCTTCAGGAGGCCGAGGAACGGCTGGCATGGATCATCCCGCTCAGCCTGATGCTGATTATGGTCCTGCTCTACGGTTTGTTCAACAATATCCGGGACAGTATCTTGGCCCTGTGGGATATCCCCTTCGCCGCTTGTGGGGGCGTCCTGGCGCTGTATATCGCCGGCCTGAATTTCAGCGTCTCCGCGGCGGTGGGCTTTATCTCGTTGTTTGGTGTGTCGGTCATGAACGGTATCCTCGTACTGACCTATTACAACAGGCTACGGGATGAAGGCATGGAAAGAGAACCGGCGATGCTTCGCGCGGCTGAAACTTATATGCGCCCTTTGCTGATGGTATCCATGTCCGCCTGCGTGGGTTTGCTGCCTGCAGCTCTCTCCCACGGAATCGGCTCGCAGGTCCAAAAGCCGCTGGCCACGGTGATCGTTGGAGGCATGTTCCTGGGTCCCGTGCTAATCTTACTCTTCGTTCCGGTTCTGCGGATCGTGCTCATGCCAAAACGACACCGGCCGGAGATTCGATGATCCCACGCGCCCACGTTGAAATGGCAGGCTGGGATCGACACGAGCCGGCGAAAACCGGCTCCCGCCTCCGCGCTTGCGAAATAGTTGCCTTGGCTTACTTTGCCTGCCTCGCATGCCTTGCTTTGACGCGGCATTTCAGCATGGGGCGCGTGCTGATTCTGGCATCCATTCCGGCGGTGCTGTGGGCGGTCTGGCACGCGCAATCGCGGTCGAACCACTGGCTGGTCGCGATTCTGCGCGACTGGTGGCCACTGAGTTTGATCCTGGCCGGGTACTGGGCCATTGGATGGTTCACCGCCCCACCTCTGGAAGATCTTCAGCGGACCCTGGTGAAGCTGGACCGGATTATTCTGAATGACGCGCATCTGCGCGAACTGATTGAAGCCGCCGGACCCTGGATTCCAGCGATGCTGGAGACCATATACCTGTTGCTGTATGCGATTCCGCCGGTGTGTCTTGGCATTCTGTATGCGTCCGGAGAACGCTCCCAGGCTCCCCGGTTCCTGTTGCTGGTGTTCGCCGGCACGTTCACCGCCTATGTCCTGTTGCCCTGGATTCCCGTAATCTCGCCGCGCCTTGCCTTTCCAGGCGCGGACTTGCCCGGCTACTCCGGAATGGTGCGGAGCGTCAACACCTGGCTGCTGGATCACCTGGACATCTCGACCAGCGTTCTGCCGAGCGGGCACGTGGCCGTCGCCTTTTCATCCGCGCTGGCGATGATCACGGTGCTGCGCCGGCGCCCCTGGGTCGGGCGCTGCGTCCTGGGAGTGGCCGGTCTGGTCTACGTGGCAACCATCTATTGCCGGTATCATTACAGCGTTGACGGCCTGGCCAGCATCGTGTTAGTGTCGCTAATCCACGGCTTGGTGTCCCGATGTTCCTATGAATAATCACCTGAAACCACGAGTCGTCTGCCGGAAATCGCGGCCAGGCCGCCGCGGGGTTTGGGCGCCGGCATGGTTTGCGCTGCTGGTTGCGGGTACAGGCCCGGCCTTGGCGGACATGCGCGACCAGAGCGTTGTCATCCGGCTGGAGACTCCGATTGCGAGTTATTTGCCCGCGGGTACCGGGTTTAGCGCCCGAGTGGTGGGTCCGGTGCTGCACGACGGTGTTGAAATCCTTCCGAGCGGCAGCACCATCACCGGCCAGGTGCGGAGATCGGCATCTGTCCGGCTCGGGCTTCTGCGTGAGAGGGCGATGCTCGAACTGGAGTTTCGCGGATGCCGCCTGCCGGGCGGAAACAGCGTCGACTGCGAGGTGTTACTGGAGGGAGTGGACAATGCACGCGAGAAGGTGGCCGGCAACCGGGTGAATGGCGTGCTGGCGGCAGGCCATCCCTATAGCTGGCTGAGCGGCCTGTGGATCCGTCCGGCGCCCGCGCTGATACCCCGCTCGGCGGGTGGACTGACGGGTCTCACCGGAACTATCTACACGCGCCTTGCCCCGACTCCCGTGGGAGCCGCGGCGGTTCTCACCGCGCGGTTGCTGCTCTACCGCCTGCCGGATCCGGAGATCTGCCTGCCTGCCGGAACGGACTTGCTGGTGCGCGTGCGGGCGCCGGATAGTCCAGCCCTTTCCCCGCAGGCGCTGGCCGTCGTGCCACCCGAGGTTTCCAGTTGGGTGGCTGGGCGGCCTGATGAGGTGCGGCTTCCGGACGGTAGTTTGGCCGGCGATATCATCAACTTGGTGTTCGTCGCCTCGCGCCAGCAAGTCGAACGGGCGTTTCTGGCAGCCGGGTGGTCAGCTTCCGAGCCGCTGACGCCGCGCACGTTCGCGCGAATGTATGCGGCATTCTCCTCAATGAGGGCGTATCCGACCGCACCCGTAGCCCCGCTCACCTACTGCGGAAAAACGGCGGACCTCGTGTTCCAGAAATCCCTCAACACCGTGGCCAAACGGCATCACATTCGGATCTGGCAGGCTTCGCCCGACCGGACCCAGGTGTGGTTGGGTGCGGCGACCCATGATATAGCGATTGCATTGGACTGGAAGCGCAAGGGCCTGACACACCGCATCGATCCGTTCGTTGATCGGGAACGCAGCCGGGTCGTGAATGACCTCGCCAGTGCCGGCTGTGTCACCGGAATCAGTTTCGTGGACCGGCCCCACGCAGCTCGGCCCCAGAAAAGCGGCAAGCCAAGCGTGACCGACGGCAAAGCGGTATTGCTGAGTCTGGGTGAGTGTTCAGCTCCGGAATTGGCAGATGCGGAGCTGCGGCAACCCCGGCGGCGCCGTATTACCCTCGGCACCCGGCGTTTCACCCTGGAAAGCCGCTACTACCTGACCCGCGGGAACCCTTATTACTGGGCCTATCGTGCAGCTTTGTCATTACGTGGAGAAGCGCCGCGGACAGGAGGGTCGCCAGAATAGAACGGCTTCAGTTCAGCCGGACCCGCACCTGAACCCGCATCCCCGGTTTCAGCAGCGGCGTGGGGCTGACGAAATCCACCACCACCTGGTTGTTTTCAACCGCTTTCACCTGCCCGGCAATGCCTTCCCCGGGAACATCCGCAGCCACGATGAGGGCCGGCTGGCCAACCCGGAAGCGGGCCAGCAGGGGCGGCTCCGGATCGATTACCGCCTCCAGCAGCGAGAGGTTGACGGCGATTCGGAACAGGTTCCTGTTCTCCGGGTCCACCACTCCTCCCACCTCGCCCTTGCGGGCAACCACAAGCCCGGCCACCGGCGCATGGATTTCGGCTGCCGCCAGATGGGCCTGGGCGTCTTCGAGCTGTTTGGACTTGTCGTTCATGATCCGCTGGGACAGGTCCAGATCGCGCATCAGTTCTCCGACTCGTTCTTCAGCCTGTCTCGCCATGGCGTCCAGGCTCTGGAACTCCGCCTGAGCGTTTTGGAAGTCACGTTGGGCTTTTTCGAAGGTGAGGCGGGGAGTGGCGCCTTCCTGGTTCAACATGCGCTGGCGCACGAACACGCGTTCGGCCTGGTCGGCCTCACGCCGCGCCCGGGCCGCGTCCGCGCGCGTCCGGGAGGCCTCCAGACGGGCGGCGGAGATGGCAGCTTCGAGCGAGTTGATCTTCGCCCGCGCGCCTTCGACGGCGGCCAGCGCGCGCTCCCGCTCGGCTTCCAGGAGCTGGCTGGAGATGCGGGCAAGCAACTGGCCCTCGTACACTTCGTCGCCCACGCCGGCCTCCAGCGATTCGATCGTTCCGCTGACACCGGCCTCGACATCCACCACGTGCTGGGCGCGCAGCGTGCCCGGAAAATTCGCCTCCGCGAGATTCACTACCGGTTGCTCCGGCTTCGGCGACTGGCTGGGAGGCGGCGCCGGCGCCCGCCGCAACAGCCAAAAGGCGCCCGCGCCGGCAACGGCCAGGACCACCGCCAGCGCTGCCGGAATCCACTTGCCGCGCATGCTTTGATGGTAGCGCGCTACATTGGCTGCATGGCGCAACCTTCACCCGGAAGCCTGGCCCTTCTGTTCGGGCGCATCGGCAACCTCACCTTTGGGGGCGGCGATCCCACCATGGCGGCGCTCTACCAGGAGCTGGTGGCCAGGCGCAGGTGGCTCACCGCCGAGCAGTATGGCCTGATCTGGAGTCTGGCGCGGGTAACGCCGGGGACCAACCTGCTGGCCTTTTGCGTGGGGGTCGGGTGGCGGCTCGCCGGGCTGAGCGGAGCGCTGGCCGCCGTGCTCGCACTGACCCTTCCCTCGGCCGCGATCGTCGTCTGGCTCACCTACGCCTGCCAGGCCTTGCGCGCGAATGCCTGGGCGATGGCGGCGATCGCAGGCGTGCTGGCCGCCGCGGTCGGGATGATGCTGACCGGGGCCTGGCAAATCCTGCGCCCCCACCTGAAGGCGCGCACCTGGCCGCGCGCTGTCGTCATCTCCGGCGGCGCTCTGGTTCTGGCTCGGCTGCTGGCCCTGAATCCGATTGCGGTGCTCGCCCTCGGCGCACTGGCCGGCGCTTTCTGGATCAGCCCGGATGAGACGAAATGAACGCTGTCACACTCTACTTTCTGCTGCTCAAGGCGACCGCCACGACGTTTACCGGCCTGGCTTCACTGCCGGTCGTTCGAGATGACCTGGTAGTTGAACGCAAGGTGCTCACGGACCGTCAGTTGGCCGCAGCCGTGGCGGCTGGACAGACGACCCCCGGACCGCTCGGGCTGTACATCGTCAGCGTGGGGTACTTTGTCGCGGGCGTGCCGGGCGCCTGCGCAGGGTGTTTGGCTCTGCTCACCCCGGCATTCCTTATCTTGCCGCTGCTCAAGTACTTAGCCGGACGCGCCGAAGGGCGCCGCGTCCGCAGCGCGGTGCAATCTCTCACCCTCTCCGCCGCCGGGCTGATCGTCGCTGCCGCCTATCCCCTCGCCGAGAATGCCCTGACCGGACCGCTGACTGCGGCGATCGCTCTGGCCAGTTTCCTGTTTCTCGCATTAACCCGGCGTGACACCGCCTGGGTGATCGCGGGCTCCGCGCTGCTCGGGCTGGTAGCCCGCATTGCCGGCTGAGTGCGGCGGCGTGTGCATCTTTTTCTCGACTGTGCCCGGTGCGGCACACTTTTTGCCCCGGCATTCGTCTGATAGTAAGGCGCCCGGAGTTTGGCACGAGGATTGCACCTGCTCATGGCGCCAGCGACGGAGGCGACAATGGCACTAGCGAAGATCACTTGGCAAGGCCTGACCACCATCGGGATTCTGGTCGCCGCCCTGTGGGGTTGTTTCGTGGCCGAACACCTGATCATCCGCCGCGCGCAGATCGAGACCTGGCAGGCGCTGCGAAGTTCTCATTCCCTTCGGATTCAGCGGCATATAGAGCCCGCTTCCGTGCCTGTCCGGGTATCGAGACCCGCCCGTCCGGCCGTCGGGTAAGCTCACTTCACATCCAGCGGAATCTCAAAGTAGAAGAGTTCCTTGCCGGTGAGCGCCTCCCGAATGCCGGTCAGATAGATCTGTGAATTGCTGCGCATGCCGGTCTGGAAGTAAAAGAAACCACTGGCCCGCTGGCCGGCGGGCAGCATCCGGGCGCTGAACGCGCGGCCTTCAATCTCCCAGGTGTTGAGCGGATTCTTGTTGCGGCCGATTTTCGCGCCACCGGTCGGCAGGGGGCCGCCATACACTTTCGGCTTATTGGGACCGCGCAGGTAACGCACCTCCTGGGCCGGTATTGATTCCAGGTGGGTCCGATCCGGGCCGACGAACTCCACTTTCATGAACTCGAGGTTCAGGGTCTGGTTTGTATCGTTCTCGACGATGATGAGCACTGGCAGAACCCCGTACTTGTAGGGGTTAGCCTTGCCGAACGCCGGGCGCGCCTGCTCGTCGGTCTGGAAAGGGACTGCGGCGATGGTGACATTGCCGACCGTCTGGCGGGTGGGATAAGCCGCGGCACGGCCGGGATCGAATGCCCCCTTGTCCTTGTCCGCGCCCGCCAGCGCCGCTATACTCATCAGGAAGAGACCCAAGCGTTTGAAAACAAAAGGCATCTATTTATCCTATCGAGTGGCCGCCACGCTTGCGCTGCCCTTCATCCTACTCTACTTCGCCGGGCGCGCCCTCCGAAACCCTGCTTACTGGAGCACGCTGGGAGAACGTCTCGGCTTTCTGCCCCGTTCATTCAGACAGACTGCCGGCGGCGCCATCTGGTTGCATGCGGTTTCGGTGGGCGAGGTGCTCTCCTCGGTTGCGCTGCTGCGGCGCCTTCAGGCCGAGTTTCCGGGCGTCCCCCTCTTTGTCTCCACCACCACGCTGGCGGGCCGCGCCCTCGCCAACGAGAAACTGGCCCATCTCGCCGCAGGCATTTTCTATGCCCCGGTGGATCTGGTATTTGTCGTCCGGCGGGTTCTCCGCACGCTGCGGCCGTGGCTGGTGGTGGTGGCCGAAACCGAAATCTGGCCCAACCTGTTCCGGGAAGTCAGGCGAGCCGGCAGCGGTCTGGTGATCGTAAACGGCCGCATTTCAGACCGGGCAGCGCCGCGATATCGAGCATGGCGCTGGTTTTTTCGGCACGTTCTCCGGTGGCCGGACACCATCCTGACGCAGACCGAGGCCATCCGCCAGCTCTACCTCGACCTGGGCGCTCCCGAGGAACGGGTGCGAGTGGGCGGCAACCTCAAGTACGACTTTGAACCCAAAGCGCCGAACGCCGCTCTGGTGAGGCTCCCGCCGGGCGCGAAGTTGTGGATTGCGGCCAGCACCATGCCGCCCGCCCTGGAAGGCGATCCGGATGAAGACGACGTCGTGATTGAGACCTTCAGACAGCTTGCCGCGAGCCACCCGGAGTTGCGTCTCATGCTGGCGCCGCGGCGTCCCGAGCGGTTCGATCGTGCCGCCGGGAAACTGGAAGCGGCGGGAATTGCATATGTGCGCCGCTCGCGGACGGCCGAGTGGACGGGTGAGCCCAGGGTGCTCCTGCTCGATACCATCGGCGAACTCAGCGGCCTGTTCGCCCTGGCGGACGTGGTTTTTATGGGCGGGACCCTGGCCTCGCGGGGAGGCCACAATATTCTCGAGCCCGCGTTCTTCGCCCGTCCGGTCATTATCGGGCCGCACATGGAGAACTTCCGCGCCATCGCCGGGGAATTCCGCGCCAGGCAAGCCTGCTTGGAGATTCGCGATCCGGGGGAACTGGCGGGCGCGGTCCGGTCCCTGCTGGAGAGCGACACGCGCGAACTGGGGCGGCGCGCGCTGGAGTGCGCACAGGCCAACCGGGGCGCCACGGGAAGGGCCATCGAAGAGATCGCCCGTGTGTATGCGGATTCCGTGCCCGTGTTCCGGCCTCCGCTGCCGGTCGCGGCCCTGCTGTGGCCACTGGCGCGCTTATGGGCGGCAGGCAGCCGGTTGCGCCCAGGCCCGCGGGGGCGTCTGGGCGCAGGTGTCCTCAGCGTGGGCAATCTGAGCATGGGCGGGACCGGCAAGACACCCTTTGTGCTATGGCTCGCCGCGCGCCTGCCGAAGCCGGCCATTCTGACCCGCGGCTACCGGCGCCGGTCCCGGGAGAAGATCCTGCTGCTGGGTCCCGGCGCGCAGGCTTCTCCGCGGGATACGGGCGACGAGGCGCAGATCTTTCTGCGTGCCGGCGTGGCGCCCGTCGGCATCGGGGCAGACCGGGTCGCGGCCGGCCGCATGCTCGAACGCCGCTACCGGCCGGAGATCGTGATTCTCGATGATGGCTTCCAGCACACCCGGCTCGCTCGCGACGCCGACATCGTTCTTATTGACGCGCTCGACCCGCTGGGAGGCGGCGACCTGTTTCCCCTGGGCCGGCTGCGCGAGCCGCTCGAAGCTCTCTCGCGGGCGACTGCCTTCGTCGTCACCCGGGCTCCCCGCCGCATGCCGGGGATCGAACGGGTTCTGCGCCGCTACAATGCGAGGGCGCCCGTTTTCTATTCGAGAGTCAGCCCGGATGGCTGGATCGAAGCGCGGACGGGCCGTCCGGTTGCCCAGTTGCCGCCCGGCAAAGTGGCCGCCTTCTGCGGGCTGGCGAATCCCGCCTCGTTCTGGCGCACCCTCGCCCAGCTCGAGATCCGCCCCGACAACTGCATCGCTTACCGGGACCACCACCGCTACGGATCACTCCCGCGGGCGGACGTGCTGCTCACCACCGAGAAGGACCTCATGAACATCCCCGACCCGCCGCCGAACCTCTACTGGCTGAAGATCCACATCGAGGTGGAAGACGCGGAACGCTTGCTTGCTCTGATTCGGCAGTCCTGCTTCAAGCCAGCGTGAGGCTGGCCTGGGCTTTCAAGTCGAAGGCGGCGAATTCGCCGCGCTCGTATTTCGGAAAAGCGGCCGCGGCGATCATGGCGGCATTGTCGGTGGAGAGCCCCGGAGACGGGAAGTAGACCGGGCACGGCAGATGCGCCTCCTGGGCCGCCGCTCGCAGGCCGGAGTTGCAGGCGACGCCGCCGGAGATAAGCATGGCGCGGGCCTCGATCGCTTCGGCGGCGGTCGCGGCGCGGCGCAGCAGTTCCTCGACCACGGTGCGCTGAAACGAGGCCACCAGATCGAGAGTGGAAGGAGGCGTGACCTCGAGCCACTGCGCGACGGAAGGCTGGGGCGTGGCGCGCAGCAGCGCGCGCCGGGCTTCGATCTCCTGGCCGATCTCGCGGGCCTGCGTCCACCGCAAGACCGCTGTTTTCAGCCCGCTGAAGCTGAAATCGAGGGCATTCCCCTTCATTTTGGCGGGCGTGAATCGCACCGCGCGCGGATTTCCGTAAGGCGCCAGCAGGTCGATAACCGGTCCTCCGGGGTAGCCGAAGCCGAGCAGCTTGGCGACCTTGTCGAAGGCTTCCCCGGCCGCGTCATCCCGCGTCTTGCCCAGCAGGCGATAGGAGCAGGCTTCGCTTACCTCGAACAGGTGCGTGTGGCCGCCGCTGACCACCAGGGCCAGCGCCGGAAACTCGACCGGGCTGCCCTTGCGGCGGGCCTCGAGGATCACGGCGTGAATGTGGCCCTCGATGTGGTTCACGCCGATGAGCGGGAGGCCGCGGGCAAAAGCCAGCGCCTTGGCGTAGGTGAGACCCACCAGCAGAGACCCCACCAGCCCCGGGCCCGCGGTTACCGCGATGGCCGCCAGTCCGGAGTAGTCCGTCGAAGCCCGCTCGAGCGCCTCACGAACCACCGGCACAATCGCGCGCAGATGCTCGCGCGAGGCCAGTTCCGGCACCACACCGCCGTACTTGCCGTGGGTGCTCAACTGCGAAGCCACCAAGGACGAAAGCACCGTCAGGCCATCTTCCACCACGGCTGCGGCGGTCTCATCGCACGAACTTTCAATCGCGAGGATGCGCACATCACCATCATGGCACCCGGGCGGTTCGATTTCGAGGCGGGGTCTTTCCGCCAGGTACGGTTTCCGGATCTATCTGACCGTCGCCGGCGCGCTGACAATGGGAGGCGACCGCCTGGCGGTCGATGTGGTGCTGCTGCCGGCGAGCCTTTCCGACTCGGCGGCACTGCGCGCCCCGGCGAGCAAGCGGTCTTCGAAGCTGTAGTCCGGAGCCGAGCGCTTTTGGCGCAGGTACCAGCGGTAGGTTTCCCGAAGGCCGGTG
>Ga0315298_1006796_pt1 | contig 15413 bp, 13 predicted proteins | sample WHS_1_MG_FD_203077 | JGI IMG/M metagenome (GOLD analysis project Ga0315298, IMG submission 203077) | Extremophilic microbial mat communities from Washburn Hot Springs, YNP, Wyoming, USA - WHS_1_MG | ecosystem: Environmental > Aquatic > Thermal springs > Hot (42-90C) | place: USA: Wyoming... | reverse complement strand
ATGGCTGAAGTGACTGGAATTGCCCTTGGCATGATTGAAACGAGGGGTCTCGTGCCCGCGATCGAAGCGGCTGACGCGATGACCAAAGCTGCGGAAGTTCGCCTGGTCGGCAGGCAGTTTGTCGGCGGCGGATATGTGACTGTGCTGGTCCGCGGCGAGACGGGCGCTGTCAACGCGGCAGTGAGAGCCGGGGCTGACGCGTGCGAGCGCGTGGGCGACGGTCTTGTCGCTGCGCACATCATCGCGAGGGTTCACAGCGAAGTGGAAAACATCCTGCCCACTTCCGCGAAATCCGGCGGAGGCGGAAGGGATGCCGAAGTCGCGATGGAGCAGAGCTGAGGCAGCAAGATGAAAGCCCGCGTGACCAGCTACCTGATGGATGCGCTTTCCCATGAAATGAGCATCGTGCAGCAATACCTCGCCCAGTCGAGGTTGTGCGCTCTCCTGGGTCTGCCGGAAGAAGAGCATTATTTCCGGCGCGAAGCAGGTGAGGAATTGGGACATGCGGCGCAGCTGATAGAGGTTCTGCTGAAATTCGGCGTCTCTCCCAATGCCACGCGGCTCGCTCCTGCAAGGCCCGGGCGGAATCTCGCCGAGATGCTGAGCATAGACCGCCAGCTCGAACTGGAGGCGATCCGCCTCTATGGAGAAGCCGCGGGTTATTGCGAGCGCTTCGGTGATGCGGCAATGACAGATTTTTTCCTCGGTCTGATGCAGGACGAAGAACATCACTTGGGCGAACTGGACAGGATGCTGGCGAGCCTGAAAGGAAAGGAGCAATGAACATGAGCAATGGATGGGAAACCGGCCAGTCTTCCATGACTCGGCGCTACGAATTCGCTTCCTACAGCGAGACGCGTACCTTTCTGGACAGGCTGGCGGAATATTCGAAAGAGCAGGGGTACTATCCCGACCTCAATTTCGGAAAGACCCATGCGAATGTCAGCATCGCCTTGGACAACCCCGATCGAGGCGCTTTCGCGGCCGGGGTGGACGCACTGAGCCAGGGCTGACGGGAATGGCGAGCATTGCGCTGGCCAATCTCAAGGGAGGGTGCGGGAAGTCCACGCTGGCATTGAATATCGCCGCAGGCCTCGCAAGGCGGGGCAGGGTTGCGCTGATCGACGTCGACCCCCAGGGCGCACTTGCGCACTGGGCAGAGTGGGCGGCAGACATTTCCCGCCTCAGCGTGCTGTCAGGCCTGGACAATCTGCATGATGCCAGAGCCAGCTTCGATCATGTGGTGGTCGATTGCCCCCCTTCGGTCGACTGGAACCTCACCGGAAAAGTGCTCGAATCCGTGGAAATGGTGCTGCTTCCCGTCATTCCCTCTCCGCTCGATCTATGGGCGACGCATGACGCAGCATCCGCCATTCACAGGGCAAGGCGCTCCAATCCCGATCTCAAGGCATGGCTCGTGCAGAACCAGGCCGAGAAGCGCAGCGCATTGTCCGATGCAATGGCGAAAGTGCTTGACCAGCAGACGCTCCCCCTGCTGAACACGGCAGTCAGGAGAAGGGCGGCCTACAGGCTTGCGCTTCTCGAAGGGAAAAGCGTCTATCAGATGGGGACGAGAGGGCGAGAGGCAGTTATAGAGATCGAATCCATCCTGAAGGAGGTATCTGTCAAATGAGCAAAATGGAAGACAAGCTTAAGGCAAGCATCCAACCCAAGCAGCCTGCTGCAAGAGCAAAGGCTCAGCCCAAAAGCAGCTCGCCGAAAAAGGCCGTCGTTCGCGATGCCGATCTGAATGCACCCGACATTCAGCTCCATCCAAGCCGAATCTGGCCGGACTGAATGGCATGGCGATTCAACTGGCTGAATATGAAGACCTGCTCGAGGAGCTGGGCGAGGGACCTCGCACCGTCCTCGAAGCCGCCTGGAAGGATGCGGCAAGGGCCTTCTCGCCCCGTGGGCTCGATGCCTATGTCAGGGCGGCGGCCAGCCTCAAGGCGCTCGGGCGGGGAACAGATCTCGTAGAATCCTTCATCGAGAGCGCACCCCAGGTCGCCAAGGAAATCGGAGAGCAGGCGGTATCCGAGCTGTTCTCTTCAGCCATCAAGATGTATTCGAAGACGAGCGCGGGGGTGCTCGTCCTGCTTTTTTCCACGGCCCCGACAGCGGCTGCCAGGCTGGGCGAGCTCGAATTGTTCAGGGGTTATCTGGCGCTTCTGGATGTCCTGCTTTCTCAGGTGCCCAGAGCCTTGCGCCCGATGCTCGAGAAGCTGGACGTTCTGCTCGCGCATCTGACCCTCGGCGGACTCAGGCGCTGGGCGATGTGGGGAGCTTCCGCCCATCGCAGCAATTTCGAAAATCAGGCCAGCTATTTCGGACTCGAGTCCGAGGATTCCCTTGCCGTCATGAAGAAGGAGCAGCGCGGCGTGCTCTTCGTCGACGTGCAGCGCAGGCTGATCATGTACCTCAGGGCGCTCTGGGGGAGAGATTTCTTCCTTCGTCCGACATCGGGGGACTTCGAAACGCGCGAGGGCTACAGACCCTATGTCGAATCGTATTTCATCCATCTTCCGGATGCCTTCGACAATAGGGGAGAGATATCGGGGCTGGAAATATATCGCGCAGCAGCAGCCCATGCTGCAGCCCACATCGTCCATTCCAGCCGGGATGCGGATCCTGAATCATTGAGCCCGGTCGAGCGCGCCCTGATCGGTGCGATAGAGGACGCCAGGGTGGAAGCCCTGGCTTGCCGCGCCTTTCCCGGGCTGAAAACGATCTGGCTGGGGCTGCTCGCGCCGAGGGTGCCCGGGGACGAGCGCTTCGGCGCGTTGCTGGACGGCATCGCCCGGGCACTTCTGGATGAAGCATACAGGGACGACCATCCGCTTGTCGAAGCGGCGAGAAATGCCTTTTCTGGCGCTGTGGCGAGGCTCGAAGACAAGACGCTTGCCAGGGAAATCGGGCTCGAACTTGCGAAGCTCGCGGCTGGCATGCCCTTCAATCCCAGAACTGATTTCGCCAGCTGCCCGTACCGGGACGACAATCGCCATCTCTGGGCCGAGCCTGACGAAGACGAAATGCTCCTGCTGACAGGACTGCGCCCCCAGGTGAGAAAGTACGTCAGCCTGATGGAAATGATCAATACCGTCGATGTCGAATTTGCCGGCGAAGATGCGGAAGAGATCTGGGTTTTGCCCACCGAGCTTTACGACGACGACGGGGTGAGCTTCAACGAGCGGGAAGGACGCGAGCCTGCCGCTTCCCCGGTCCATTACAGGGAATGGGATTACCAGACCCAGCTCGAGCGCCCGAACTGGGCGACGCTGCTCGAGAAGCGTCCCAAATATGGCGACCCGGGAAAAATCGACGAACTGATAGAAAAGCACAAGCCGCTGATCAGAAGGCTCAAATATCTCATCGAGGCGATTCAGCCGCAGGGCGTCATCAGGCAGCGCAAGGTGGAGGATGGGGACGACATCGACATCAATGCTGCAATCCATGCCGCAGTGGACCTGCGCATGGGGATGCAGCCCGACCCCAGGATAGGGATCAGGACTCGCCTCCAGATCAGGGACCTTTCGGTTCTGCTGCTGATCGACCTTTCCGAGTCGACGAACGACCCTGTCAGGAATGGCGACGGGGAAGTGAAGGTGCTCGATCTCGCGAGAGAAGCTGCGGCGCTGCTGGCTGACGCGCTCTCCAAGATAGGGGATCCTTTCGCCATCCATGGTTTCGATTCCAATGGCAGGCATGAGGTGGAATATTTCAGGTTCAAGGACTTCGACGGGCCTTACGACGAGAAGGTCAAGGCAAGACTGGCGGGCATGACGGGAAAGCTCTCCACGAGGATGGGCACGGCGCTCCGTCATGCCGGTTCCCTCCTTTCGAGAAGGGCCAGCCAGAGGAAGATGATATTCCTGCTGACCGACGGAGAGCCGGCGGACAACGACGTGAGGGATCCCCAGTATCTTCGCCATGATGCGAAAAAGGCCGTGGAGGAACTTGCCCGCCAGGGGATCACCACCTTTTGCCTGAGCCTGGATCCCCATGCTGACGATTATGTTTCAAGGATATTCGGCTTCAGGAATTACATGGTTCTCGACCATGTTTCCAGACTGCCGGAGAAGCTTCCCACCCTTTACATGAGCCTGACGAGATAAGGAGAATGCCGTGCCGATAATCGATATGAAGGACATGCTGAACCATGCCAGGCAGAACGGATATGCGGTCGGCGCATTCGAGGTCTCCAGTCTGGATGTGCTCCAGGCAATCGCGAGTGCCGCAGAGCAGCACAGGGCGCCTGTCATTCTCGACATTCCAGAGGGGGAGAATTGCGAACTGCTCATGGCTGCGGCTGAAATGGCTGCTCGCCGTGCCCGTGTTCCCGTGGCGCTACACTGCAGGTGGGGATACGATTCGGATTCCGCTCGGCACGCCGCAAGAATCGGATGCAACGGGATATCGGTCGACGGCTCCAATCTTCCGCTGGGGGATCACATCGAACTGACGCGGAAAACCTGCGCCATGGCTAAAACCTGCGGCATCGCCTGCGGGGGAGCGCTGGGCGGAGAAGGGCCTACCCATGTGGCGGAAGCAAAAGGTTTTTCTGAAAAGACCGGGATCGATTATCTCGAGGTTTCCTTCAGCAACAAAATTGCTGGCGGCAAGGTGAAGCTCGACTGGACAAGGCTCAGGGAAATCGGCGAGGCAGTCGACATCCCCCTTTCTGCCGAAGCGGGAAGCGAATTGTCCGATGAGCAGTATCGAAAGCTCTCGGCCCTGGGCGTGGCCAAAGTGGGCTGCAAAATTCCTCTTGAAGAAGTTGCTCAGAAACTGATCCGCGGAAAATCGGATCTGCAGTCGCTGCTTTCCGGGCTCAGGCAGGCGGCAGAAGAGGAAGCGGGGAAATACATGCTGCTTCTCGGCGCAGCGGGAAGGGCAGCCGAAATTCTCGCCCAGTCCAGGATATGGCTCAACGTCGAGCATGTCGTGGCCTTCAATGCTCCCTTTTGCTCGGAAGAGGAACTGCGCTTTGCGATGAAGGAAGGGCAGCGGATTCTGGAAGGCATTCCGGGGGTTCGGGCAGTCGTGGCCGGAAGCGTGACGGAAAAAAGCGCGCGCTACAGGCATTGCTGGCTGGTTCTGCTCTCATCCCCCGCCGCCCTGGAAAGCTTCAGGAAGCATCCGGATCAGGCCGCGTTCGAGGAAAAGCTCTTGAGGCCTGCAACCGCTGATCGCATCGTGGGCGATTACACCATAGCCGATCAGGATACGGGCGCAGAGCAGCTTCCTGTTTCGATCGCGCATCCCACAGATGCTGAAAACAGGAGTTCGGAGAAAAGATGGCAACTCAAAGGGAGAGTGCATCATGGCTGATATAGGTCTGGTCATGGGTTCGGATTCTGACTGGCCGGTGATGCAGGCTGCAGCCCGAATCCTGGAGGAATTCGGCATTCCTCACGAGGCCAGGGTGGTATCCGCGCACCGCACTCCGGATCTCCTTTTCGATTATGCGGCAAGCGCGCGTACCCGCGGATTGAAGGCGATCATCGCCGGGGCGGGAGGCGCGGCCCATCTTCCAGGCATGCTCGCATCGAAAACGACGATCCCCGTGCTGGGCGTTCCGATACCGAGCCGGCATCTCCAGGGGCTGGATTCGCTTCTTTCCATCGTGCAGATGCCGAAAGGGATCCCTGTCGCGACTTTCGCCATAGGGGAAGCGGGCGCTGCCAATGCGGCCCTGTATGCGGCGGCGATGCTGGCCAACAATGATCCTGCAATCAGCGATGCCCTTTCCAGCTTTCGCGAGCGTCAGGCGGAAAGGGTGATGCAGATGGAGCTTTCGAGATAAGCATGATTCTTGCTCCGGCCAAACTGGGATTGCTGGGTGGCGGACAGCTGGGCCGATATTTCGTCATGGCTGCCCATGAGCTGGGATACGAAGTGATCGTTCTCGATCCCGATCCCGATTCGGTTGCGGGCAGGATCGCGGACGAACATCTGATCGCTTCCTATGAAGACGAGAAAGCGCTCATCCATCTTGCGGGAAGCTGCCGGGTGGTGACGACGGAATTCGAGAACGTGCCGGCCACTTCTCTGGCAAGGCTCGAAGCGCATCTGCCGGTTCGTCCGGGAGCCAGGATATTGGAGATCTGCCAGGACAGGCTGCTCGAAAAGTCGTTCTTCGCCATGCAGGGGCTTCCTCATGCGCCCTTTTCCGTGGTCAGAAGCGAGGCGGACATCATGGAGGCCGATTCCGGGCTGTTCCCGGGAATCCTGAAGGTCTCGAGGTTCGGCTATGACGGGAAGGGTCAGGCCGTCGTCCAGGACAGGCAAGCCGCACGCGATGCCTTTCTCGACTTTGGCGGAGCGCTGTGCATCCTCGAGCGCAAGCTGCAATTGGACAGCGAAGTGTCGATGATCCTGGCCAGGGATCCGTCGGGCAACTGCGCCGCCTATCCGCTTGTCGAGAACCGGCATAAGGGCGGCATTCTCGATTTTTCCCTGGCGCCTGCAGCGCTTCCGGCAGAACTGGCCGAGGAAATCCGCCGCGTTGCGTTCGGCATTGCGGAGAGGCTGGGCTACGTCGGCGTTCTCGCGATCGAATTCTTCATCGTGGGAGGCAAGCTCTGCCTCAACGAACTTGCGCCCCGCCCGCACAACTCGGGCCATTACAGCCTTGACGCCTGCATCACCAGCCAGTTCGAACAGCAGGTCAGGGCGATCTGCGGGCTTCCGCTGGGAAGTACGGCATTGCTGTCCAATGCTGCCATGTTCAACCTTCTGGGCGACCTCTGGTTCAGGAACGAAGCGGTTTGCGAGCCGGACTGGTCGAAACTGCTCGCCGCGGATGGCCTGAAGCTGCATCTCTATGGCAAGAAAAAGGCTAGCCCCGGCAGGAAAATGGGGCATTTAACCCTGCTCGGCAGGGATTGCGGCGAAATCGCCAGAGCCGGGCAGCGGTTCAGGGATAGCCTGTTGTAGATGAGCGGTTTTTCCTATTCGGGCTCGACATTCAGCTTTCTGACCCGACACGGCAAGGAGAAGGTCGTCTCTCCGGTGCTGGAAGCGGCGCTCGGCTGCAAAATCGATCATACCGACGCTTATGATACCGACCGTCTGGGAACATTCAGCCGGGAGTCGATGAGGATCGGCAGCCAACTCGAAGCCGCGCGAAGCAAAGCCAGGATCGGGATGCGGCTCACCGGTCTCAGGCATGGGATTGCCAGCGAAGGCGCTTTCGGCCCCGATCCTTTTACCGGGCTATTGCAGTGGAATGTGGAACTGCTCGTGCTGATCGACGATGAAAATGGCCTTGAGCTGACCGGGATTGCGCAGCGTCCGGCGAGATTCGCACACCGCTCGTGCACAAGCTGGGCGGAAGCTGAAGCATTTGCCGTTCAGGCCGGGTTCCCTGAACATTATCTCGTGGTGAGGCCATCCCACCAGGAAGACGCACGCATCGAAAAGGGAATCTCCGGCTGGGGTGCATTGAAGTCGTGTTTCGCAAGGGCGCTTCGCGATTCCGGCAATGGCATCGTTTTCATGGAAAATGATCTGAGGGCTCATGCCAATCCGGAGCGCATGGAAACCATCAGACTTGCTGCGCTGGATCTGTGCAAAAAGGCCTTGTCCCCGTGCCCCGCTTGCGGAGCCCCCGGATTCTGGTCGTCTGAGCAGGTGAAGGGGTTGCCCTGTGCAGATTGCGGCCTGCCTACCCGGCGAGCGAGATCCGAAATCTGGAAATGCGCTGCCTGCAGCCATCAGGAGCAACGGGATTTGAACCTGGGTTCGGCTTCCCCCCAGCATTGCGATTACTGCAACCCCTGAAAGGGATTATCTGCTGCCATAGGGATTCAGCAAGTCGACATGATTTCTGAGAAAATCCATGAAGGTTCTTGCCACTACCGAGAGCTGCTTGTCTTTCGGCGTGACCAGATACCAGGAGCGCATGATCGGAAACCCCTCCACATCGAGGACAGCGATGTCGCGCTGGGCAATGTCGAGGTTGAGGGTGCTTATGGACAGCACGGAAAGGCCGAGTCCTCCCGCCACTGCCTGCTTGATCGCCTCGTTGCTGCCGAGTTCCATTTTCACCCTGAGCGGAAAGCCGCGCTCCCTGAATGCCTTCTCGATGGCGAGCCGCGTCCCGGAGCCATGTTCGCGCAGTATGAACTGCTCGCCGGCAATCTCGGAAAACCGGATGTGCTTTTTTGTCGCAAGCCGGTGAAATTGCGGGGCCAGGACGACGAGCGGATTGTCGAGAAAAGGCTCGGATTGGCACGGCATGTCTTCAGGGGGAACGCCCATGACATAAAGATCATCCTGGTTGTGTGACATTCTTTCCAGAAGGCGGTCCCTGTTGACCACTTCGAGGGCGATGTCGATCCCTGGATAATGGCTGCAGAATGGGCCAAGAATCCTGGGCATGAAGTACTTTGTCGTCGTGACCGCGGCAATGCTCAAACGTCCCTGCTTCACTCCCTTCAGATCGGAGATGGTCTGCTCGAATCTTCCCCAGGAATCGAGCCAGGCGCTGCAGGTTGAATAGAGTTCTTCGCCTGCCTGGGTAAGAAACACCTTTTTGCCGATCAGCTCGATGAGCGGCAACCCGATCTCTTCGTGAAGCAGCCTCATCTGCTTCGAAACGGTGGGCTGGGCGACATGGATTTCCTCTGCCGCCCGGGAATAGTTCCTGAGTCTCGCAACTGCCTCGAAGACCTGCAGCTGGCGCATGGTCACCCGCATCATTTCCGGCACCTCGTTATCATAGCCAAAAGGTTATGGTTTTCATTATAACAATTCATTTTTATTTTTTCCATGCCTTCCATAGAATCGACTTCAGAAATTGAACGAATCATTCTTGAAGGAGAATATCATGTCCATCGATGTGTCCTTGTCCGTCCTGCTGGCGCCGCTGCTTATCATGCTGGTCGGGATGCTGCCCACCAGATGGGTCAACAGGAATCCGGTATTGACAGGAAGCCTTTGCTACAGGGCTGCCACGGCGGCCTTGCTGGTATCCATTCTTGCGGCGGTTTTCAGGGAAACTTTGCCTGCCCGGCTCATTGCTCAACGCGCCATCGAGCTGCCCTTCGGGCCGACCGAGCTGACCATCGACGTGTTCTACAACAGCGTCACGATGATCCTGCTGGTGCTTGTTTCGTTCGTGGGGATGATCGTGAGTCGGTATTCGATTCGCTATCTTCGGGGCGAGCCTGACCAGGGCCGTTTCTTCAAATGGCTGAGCCTGACGCTTGCCTCGATCCTCGGGCTCATCGTGTCTGGCAACCTGATCATGTTCATGGCTGCATGGGTTGCCACCAGCCTTTGTTTGCATCAGCTGCTGATGTTCTATGGAGAACGGCCGGCTGCGGTCCTTGCGGCGCACAAGAAATTCGTCGCCAGTCGCATCGGGGACTTCAGCCTGGTTGCAGCCATCGTGCTGATCGGGTCGAGCCTGCATACCTTCGAATTCTCCGAAATCTTTCGGGTCATGGCCGGCTATCAGGGCAGCCTGCCGATTGCCTTGAGACTGGCCTCTTTTCTGGTTGTGCTGAGCGCTGCGCTGAAGTCCGCCCAGTTTCCCCTGCATGGATGGCTGATACAAGTGATCGAAGCGCCGACTCCCGTTTCCGCATTGCTGCATGCAGGGATCGTCAATGCCGGGGCATTTCTGGTGATCCGCATGAGCCCGATTCTTTCCCGTTCGCCAGAAGCGCTGGGGATGCTGGCCGCAATCGGCCTCGTCACCCTGGCGCTGGCTTCGCTCGTGATGCTGACCCAGACCAGCATCAAGGTTTCGCTGGCATGGTCGACGGTAGCGCAGATGGGATTCATGCTGCTTGAATGCGGACTGGGCTTGTACAGCCTGGCCATGCTGCATCTCGTTGCCCATTCGTTCTACAAGGCGCACGCCTTCCTCGCATCGGGCAGCGGGGTGGACGCTTTCCGAGCTCCGCAGATGCCCTATACGCCTTCCGGATTCAGGCCGGGCAGGATGATCCTTTCCCTGTTCATTGCCATTCTGATCACAGGCGCGATTGCCTACCTGTTCGGCCTGACTCCCGGTCAGCAGCCGGCGATACTTGCAACGACGGCAATTGTGGCGATTGCGCTCACCCAGCTTATGCTGCAGGCGGCAAACACGGACAGAACGCCAGTGTTTTTGTTCCGCGCGCTGGGCATGAGCGTCCTGGCCTGCACGTCCTACTTCGCGCTGCACGATGTTTTCGCGAAGCTCATGCAGGACAGCGCGCTGCCCGTTCTCGCCACTGGACGGTTTCAGTACACCCTGGCGGTGCTCGTGGTGATCTTCTTCATCTTCCTTCTGGTGCTTCAGCATATTTTCAGGAATGCGAAGGGAAGGGCATGGGAGGCGATCTATGTTCACCTCTACAACGGCATGTACGTCGATGTCTATATCACGCGGATGCTTCAGAAACTTTGGCCGGTTACTCGAAAAATCAGAGCATAGGAGACCCATCATGCACGCAGAAAGAAATGAAATCGCCTTCAGGTCCGGCAGTGCCGAAATCGATCGTTGCATCGATGCGGCCTGCTCGAGAATTGCGCCGCTCTGGCCGCTCAAGCACTTCGTTGCGGTCAATCCTTTCTTCGGGATGATGGATCATTCGTTCCAGGATGCCTCGGATACGCTTGCCAGAGTGATCGGCACCAGCCTCTACATGCCGCGTTCCTATTATCTCGAGCAGATGGAGTCCGGGCGGATCACCGATCAGGACATCGAGCAGGCGATCCATGCCTGCGGCAGCGGCAAGACGTTGGAACAGGTCAGGCACGAGCTTTATCTTCCGGCGCCCATGCCGAATGTGGGCATGGCCTCCGTCAGCGAGGTATTGGACAAGGTGGAAGGGGAAATCTGGACGAGATTCGTGATGGAGCGCATCAGCCTGCATTGCGCTGCCTATTTTGATCTCGGGCAGGCGCTCTTTGCCTATCCGTGGAAAGGCATGACCCTATATCAGTCCTGGCTGAAGACTGCCTCGATAGACAACAGCCCGGCCATGATGGGACTCGCCCAATTCAAGAAGCATGTCGCCAAGTTGCCAACCGATCCGCGCGCCGCGATTGACTGGGCCGCTGCGCAGCTCGGCATTCCGGAGGTTGCGATCGAGCGCTACCTGCACGCTTCCCTGCTCGGGATAGGAGGATGGGCATCCTGGGCCAGATATCTGCGCTGGCAGGCGGAATTGCGTGGCGGGCAGGATGATTCCCTGGTCGACTTGCTTGCCATCCGCCTGGCATGGGATGTCCTGCTTTTCGAGGAAAAAAGATCTGCGGCGCTGATCGCCAGGTGGCGGGACATGCTTGCATCGAGCATGCGCGCCCCTTCCGACAAGAGGAGGGCTGCGGCAGAACTGGACAGGATCATGCTCAACGCCATGGAAATCGGATTCCAGCGTTCGGTCATCTCGGGACTTGCCGCATCCGGTGGCAGCAAGAAAAGCGGGGTCAGGCCATCAGTCCAGGCAGCCTTCTGCATCGACGTGCGCTCCGAAGTGTTTCGCAGAGCCCTCGAAACCGTCGCGCCCGCCGTGCAGACCATCGGGTTCGCGGGATTCTTCGGCATTTTCATCGAATATGTCCCGCTCGGCGCAAGCTGCGGAAATTCCCATGTCCCGGTCATCTTCAATCCTGCCTACAGGATTTACGAAGAAGTCAGGGATGGAGATCAGGCTGCCGAAGAGAAGAGGCGCCGCATGCGCATCGGAATTTCCAAGGCATGGAAAATCTTCAAGCTTTCAGCCTCTTCTTGCTTTTCTTTCGTCGAGTCTGCAGGCCTTCTCTACGCATTGAAGCTGCTTGCCGACAGCTTCGGATGGAGCAGGCCTGTCCCGGACCCCTTGAGGCAGGGGCTGGACAAATCGACGAGAACCGGGCCATCCCTTGCCCAGAGGGGAGATCTGCCCGCTTCGGGCATGCCGGAAGCGGATCGGGTGGAGCATGCCGAGCGCATCCTGCGCGCCATGTCCATGACCGAAAATTTCGCCCGTCTGGTGCTGCTCGCCGGTCACGGCAGCAGCACTGCCAACAACCCGCATGCCACCGGGCTCGATTGCGGTGCCTGTGCAGGGCAGACGGGAGAGGCGAGCGCGCGGGTAGTGGCAGCGCTGCTTAACCAGCCGGAAGTTCGCAGAGGCCTCGGCGCGCGAGGCATCGCGATACCCGAAGACACCTGGTTCATTGCGGGGCTGCACGATACCACCACTGACGAGCTGAAACTCTTTGAGACGGAAATGATTCCTCGGTATTTTCTCAAAGACCTGGCACAGCTTCGCCAATGGCTGGAACAGGCGGGGGATCTGACCCGCATGCAGCGCGCCGCTCTTCTTGGCGTTTCCGGACTCTCGGACAGGGAGGTGGAATCGGATGTGCGTCGCCGCAGCCGCGACTGGTCGGAAGTCAGGCCCGAATGGGCGCTTGCAGGAAACGCGGCATTCATCGCAGCGCCGCGATCCAGGACGGCAGAATTGGATCTTGGCGGGCGCGCCTTCTTGCATGAATATGACTGGAAAGAAGACCGGGAATTCAAGATCCTCGAACTGATCATGACTGCGCCCATGGTGGTCGGAAACTGGATCAACATGCAGTACTACGGTTCGGTCGTCGACAATCAGCACTTCGGGAGCGGCAACAAGGTGCTGCACAATATCGTGGGCGGGGCGATCGGCGTTCTGGAAGGAAACGGCGGAGACCTGAGGGTGGGGCTTCCCATGCAGTCCCTGCACGACGGCAGGCGCTGGGTGCACGAACCGATCAGGCTGAGCGTATTCATAGAAGCGCCCAGGGAAGCAATCGAAGACATCATCGGCAGGCATGAAGTCGTGAAGCATCTGGTCGAGAATGCCTGGATTCATCTGTTTCAAATCGATGGCGCGTCGGGCCAGATTTCGAAATGGCACCCTGATTCCCGCTGGACAACTGCTGCCTTCGAGGAGCGACCTGCCGGGCTTCATGCTACAGTATCGCTGTGAATTCGGAGGGCTTCATGAAAATCAACGCGGATCTGTCGAAACGAGTCGTCATCGATTCTTCCACCCTGCAATGGGTCGATTCGCCGATTGCCGGGATCATGCGGCTGATGCTCGAGCGTGACGGGATCGAGCAGGGGCGGGCCACTTCCATCGTGCGCTACGAGCCCGGTTCGAGGTTTTCTCGCCATGGTCACCCGGGGGGCGAGGAAATCCTGGTGCTGGAAGGCGTATTCAAGGATGAACATGGGGAATATGGCCCGGGAACCTATATCCAGAACCCTCCGGGCTCCTTGCATGCCCCCGGTTCCGAGACGGGATGCAGGCTTTTCGTCAAGCTCGGCCACCTCGATCCCGAAGACAAGCGGCGCATTGTCGTCGATACGAAGCAGAGTCCCTGGCATCCCGGACTCGTTCCGGGCCTCTGGGTGATGCCGCTTTCCGAATTCGGAGTCTCCCATACGGCCATGGTGCGCTGGGATCCGGGGACCTTGTTCAATCCGCACCGGCACTATGGCGGAGAGGAAATCTATGTGCTGCAAGGCGTTTTTGAAGACGAGCAGGGGAGATACCCTGCAGGCACGTGGATGCGCAGCCCGCACATGAGCGCCCACCATCCTTTCAGCACGCAAGGCTGCGTCATTCTGGTCAAGACAGGCCATCTTCAGTAATCCCGCGCCGGTTCACGCCGAGACTGCGGCAGTCCGAATTTTCATCGCCAGTTCAGGCGAAATCATAGACAAATGTATATTGTGAACATCATAATAAATCATTATTAATTTTGCTTGGCCTTCCTTAAACTTGTATTCGGCGATTGTCGTCCAGCCGATCGCAACACCGTGTCATTCTTAAGGGAGGCAATTTGACGTTGTCCATTGGCGGTCTGATGCCTTCGTGCATCGTGGCCGTGCCTATGCTTTCAGCCCTGCTGATCACGCTCATCCCCTTGAGGGCGCGACGCGGCGTGGCCCGTCTGAGCGTCGGCATGAGCGCGGTTGCCTTTTTCCTGAGCGCGGCTTCGCTCGTCCTTTATGCTGCAAATCCCCATCCCGAATGGATTTCAACGGGCGAGGCCTGGGGCAGCCTCTATCTCGATCCCCTGGAAAGCGTGATGGCGCTCGCAGTTGCCGGCATCAGTCTCGTGGTGCATGTCTACGCCGTGCGCTACATGGCCGATGAGCCTGGCTATGCGCGCTTCTATACCCTGCTCGATCTGATGACCGGCACCATTTTGCTGATGGTGGCAGCCGGAGATCTCATCACGCTGCTGATTGCATGGCATCTTGTAGGCGTGCTGCTTTATTTTCTGCTGGGCCATGATCTGGAGCGCCCCGCAGCCCAGCGCTACGCTTTCTGGACATTCTTCACCTACCGCATCGGCGATCTGCCCCTGACCCTCGCCGCAGTGCTCCTCTACAAGGCCTACGGCACATTCTCGCTTCCCGTACTGTTCGATCGCATTGCCGCAACCCCCGATGCCTACCCGGTATTCGGCATGCCGCTTCCCGTCGCAGTCGGTCTTCTGGTCGCACTTGCCGCATTCGCGCGCTCGGCGCAGTTTCCGTTGCACACCTGGCTTCCCTATACCATGGAAGGGCCGACGCCCGTGTCCGCCCTGATGCATGCCGGCATCGTCAATGCGGGCGGCTTCATCATCAACCGTTTCGCCGCCGTTTTCATCCATGCCGGCGGCGTGCTGCATCTGGTATTTGCAGTCGGGCTGGTCACAGCCGTGATGGGTTCGATCCTGATGCTGACCCAGAACGACATCAAGAAATCCCTGGGCTATTCGACCATGGGGCAGATGGGCTTCATGTTCGTGGAGTGCGGAGTCGGCGCCTTCTCTCTGGCGATTTATCATCTGATCGCGCATGGCCTGTTCAAGGGCACGCTTTTTCTCGACGCAGGGAGCATGATCGGAGAAGCCAGGAAGCAGGATGGCGTTCCCCATGACGACGTTTACACCTTCGTCGTCGAGCGCAAGCCGGTCGCCTCCCGGCTGCCCTGGATGCTCGCTGCCGTCGTGACCGTGGTGGTGCCCTTCCTCGTGCTCGGGCTTTCGCGCTGGCTGGTGGGCGGAGCATTCGTCGGCCAGCAGGGCGCGGTCATCCTGCTTTTCTTCGGCTGGGCAACAGGCGCACAGCTGCTTTTTGCGACCTATCGCCTGCGGGCGGAAAACCCGTGGCGCACGATGGCGATGATCATTCTGTCGCTGATCATCGTCGTGGCAGGCTATACCCTGATCGAACACGCTTTCGATCTGTTCATGTATCCGGACAGAACGATCAGGGAGCAGATCTATAGAGCGGCCAGCATTCCGCTTTCCACCTTCGATGCGCTCGTGGCCATATTGACTGTCACGATCGTGGTGGGCTGGCTGGCAACCTATTATGCAGCGGCGAGCGGCAGGTCCCGCAGCGCAGACCCCTCTCCTGCAAGGCTGGCGCTGTATTCCCTGATCTC
>Ga0315298_1006795_pt1 | contig 15414 bp, 10 predicted proteins | sample WHS_1_MG_FD_203077 | JGI IMG/M metagenome (GOLD analysis project Ga0315298, IMG submission 203077) | Extremophilic microbial mat communities from Washburn Hot Springs, YNP, Wyoming, USA - WHS_1_MG | ecosystem: Environmental > Aquatic > Thermal springs > Hot (42-90C) | place: USA: Wyoming... | reverse complement strand
GCAGCCATTCTTTCCCCTCTCCATCTCCAGTGTAAGTCCGGCGCCGGCGCATTCCCAACCGTGCCGTCATGAAATTACGCGCCGAACAGGTTCAAAACGGCTCAGGTCCTCCGTAACCGTGTCTTTTCACCCCGATCACCGCTTTCTGCCAACCGGCGCTTGAGCACCTTACTCCACCCCCTTCGCCTGGCCTAAAGATGTGGGGCGTGCCTGCCGATCATAGCCCTGGAGCCGCCGGGCGCCGCGCCAGCTCCTTAACGATGTCGTCCACGACACATTGCGAACCGGCCGGAGATGTCCGGCGGACGGTGCTGATGTTTGCTCAAGCTTTGCAGAGTATGCAGGCGGCGGTGAGCATTACCGATTTGGAAGACAACGTCCTTTTCGTCAACCAGGCCTTCTGCGATCTGTATGGCTACTCTGAGGACGACTTGCTCGGACGTCCCATCACGATGGTGCGTTCTCCCCACAACCCTCCCGAGATCACGGAGGCCATTCTGCCGGCGACGCTGCGTGGCGGGTGGGAGGGAGAACTGTGGAATCGCCGCCGGGACGGAACCGATATTCGCATTCTTCTGAAAACGTCGCCTGTTCGGGACGAAGCCGGCCAGACTATAGCGCTGGTGGGTGTGGCGACGGACATCACCCGGCACAAGCGGCACGAGGACCTCTTAAGAAGATCGGAGGAGATGTACTCGAAGGCGTTCCACTCCAGTCCGGCCATCGGCGCAATCCTCTCGCTGAGGGACTACCGCTACGTCGAGGTAAACACAGCCTTCGAGGAACGCACGGGATTCAGCCGGGCCCAAGCCTTGTGGCGCACGCCCATCGAATTAGGGTTCCAGCGGGATCCGGCATGCATGGAACGGGTCATGGCGGGACTCCGCCACGAGGGCAGGATCCGCAACCTGGAAACCCGTTTCTACACGAAGGCGGGGGGCGTACTCACCGGCCTGTTGTCCGCCGAAGTAGTCGAATTCGGAGGCGAATCCTACGTGGTCACCGCCATCGAAGACATCACGGAACGAAAACACGCGGAAGAAGCGCTGGGAGAAACCCACGAGCAACTCGCAGCCCTGAGCATGGCCGCCCGGGACGCCATCATCATGATGGATGACGAGGGGAGAGTGTCTTTCTGGAATACTGCGGCTGAGCGCATGTTCGGGTACTCCCAGTCCGAGGTCCTGGGGAAAGACCTTCACGGCTTGCTCGCTCCGCCCGGTTACGTCGAAAGGGCCCGCCAGGCGCTCCCATCCTGGCGGCAGAGCGGGCAAGGCAACGCCATCGGGAAGACGCTGGAACTGCTGGCCCGGTGTAAAGACGGCGTTACGGTGCCCGTCGAGCTGTCTTTGTCCTCATCGCACTGGAAGGGCCGGTGGAATGCCGTCGCCATCATCCGTGACATTTCCGAGCGACACCGCGCCGAGGATGAGGTCCGGGAGGCCCACGCGAAGCTTTCCCGTCTGGTTGTGGAGTTGGAGAAGCGGGACTTTCAGAACAGCGTCTTGAGCGAGATGCGGCAATTACTCCAGGCTTGTTCGACAACCGAAGAAACCGGCCCCGTGGTCGCGCGCTCGGTCAGCAAGCTGTTCCCGGACCTGCAAGGCGCGCTGTTGCTTCTCAGCCCGTCGAAAACCGACCTGGAAGCGGTGGTCAGGTGGGGCGGTTTCCCGGACGATGCGGCAGAGAATGTGTTCGCGCCCGAGGCCTGCTGGGGGTTGCGCCGGGGAGTCCCCTGGTTTGCTGAAGATCCCGGGGACGGCCTGGCGTGTCCGCACCTGAAGCAGACGCCGCCCCCGGTCTACGCCTGCCTGCCCCTGGTGGCCAACACCGAGGTTCTCGGGCTGTTGCATGTGCGGCAGAAGCCCGCTGCGCGCAAGGACGATGCTCGGCGAGTCCTGGGGGACCTCGAGGAGATTTCCCGGATGCTCTGCGAACTGCTCTCCCTGTCCATCGCGAACGTGCAGTTGCGTGAGACGCTGAGCCACCAGTCCATCCGCGACCCGTTGACCGGACTGTTCAACCGCCGCTACTTTGAGGAGGCGCTCCAGCGGGAGCTTGCCCGCGCCTCACGGAATGGCCAGCCGGTCACGGTGGTGATGGCGGACGTGGATCAGTTCAAACAATTTAACGACCGGCACGGGCACGCGGCCGGTGACACGGTGCTGGCGGGCCTGGCCGGCCTGTTGAATACGAACATCCGGGATACCGACGTCGCCTGCCGGTACGGAGGCGAGGAGTTTGCCTTGGTCCTTGCCGAGTTGAATCTGGAGAACGGCGTCAAACGTGTGGAGAAACTGCGCCAGGCCGTCAAAACTCTCACCGTGACCCGCGGGGGACGGCAACTCGGTCCCGTCACTTTGTCGTTCGGGGTTGCGGCGTACCCGGAGCACGGAAGGAAACCCGAGGAACTGCTCGGCGCCGCGGATACGGCCCTTTACACGGCCAAGCGGCTGGGCCGGGACAGGGTAGTGGTCGCCCCATAAGCCGGGTTTGGTCCCGCTCACTCCAGGGGCAGCGCCGAGGTGAACAGCTTTTCGGGACGTTTCACTTCCAGCTTGAGCTTCTCACCCAAACCCAGGTTGCCGCTGACAGTCAGCACGTAGTGGCCGCGCACGACCTCGAAGATGCGCGCTCCCGGCGGCGCCTCGGAGGCTCGTCTCATATCCCGCAGATTGAACGATGCTCCCCCGGTTTGCCGGGCGAGGTTTTCGAACATCGAGCGCTCGTATCCAATGACGAACACCGGATAGATGGAGACGCCGTTGCGCCGGGCCAGCCGCACCACGTCGCGTTCGCTCACCCGGCTGTAGCCTTCGACGCCGGTGGTCAGCAGAATGATCACGCGCCGGAAGATGCTGCCCGAGAACCCGTCCTGAATGGCCGCGAACAGGGCGTCCAGCACTTTGGGCGAGTTGCCGTATTTCACCCGCCCGACCGCCTGGCTCAAAAGCTGCCGGCTGGAGGTGAATTCCTGGATCAAGTCGGCCGAGGAGTGAAAGGCCACCACCGCCATCTGCTCTTTGGGCCGCAACTGGGCAATCAGGTCGCCGGCCACCGGCCGGACCATCTCGCCGGCCAGGCTGGTGTCCAGCAGCAGCATGGCGTCGAGCGTGTCGGAAACAAACTCCGCGCTCTCCACCCGGCGGGGAGTCTTGTCGTCAAGCAGGGTGAAATCCGCCGCCGTCAGCCCGGTAACAGGTTTGCCGGACTTTTGTTCAACCACAGTCGCCAGCACCTTGGTGGCGGACCGGGCCTGGGACGCCGCGAGCAACAGAAGGAGAACGACGGCTCGCACCGCGCCTACCTCGCAGCAGCCTGTTCGGCGCGGTCCCCGAGCACTTGAACTCTGGAACCCGTATCCAGGCGCGCTACCTGGGTGGTGGCCACCTGTTCACCGACGCTCAGCCCGTCGACGATCTCGATATCCTCACCGAAACGGTCTCCGATCTTCACCTCGCGGGCCTCGATCACGTTGTCGACAATCACGTAAGCTTTGTTCGAGCCGAAGACGTAATTGACCGCCCGGACCGGAATCAGCTTGATGGTATCGAACTTGTCGGTCCGCACGCGCGCTTTGGCATAGGAGCCGGGCTTCAACGCGCCGTCGGCGTTGGCAATCAGAGCCTCGACCACGAAGGTGCGCTTGGTCTGTTCGACGGTGGGCGAGATCCGCCAGATCTTACCCTGGAACTTGCGATCCTGGAAGGCCTCCACGCTCACGTCAGCCACCTGCCCGTTCTTCAGCCACGGCGCCATTCGTTCCGGCACTTCGATGCGCAGCCGGATCGGGTCGGTCTTCACCAGAATGAAGACCGGAGTGTTGGGCCGCACGTACTGCCCCACGTTCACCTGCCGCTCTTTGACGAAGGCCGCAAAGGGTGCGCGAATGGAAGTATCGCGCAGCTTTTTCCGTTGCAGGGCCACCACGGCTTTGAAGCGCTCCACTTCCTGGATCAGGTCGCGCGTCTGGTAGAGGGTGTTATCGTAGGCCGCCTGGAGAGCCTGAAAGCGGGCCTGGGCCTGATCCAGGTCCTGGCGGGAGCCGATCCCCTGGGCCACCAGGTCGCGCACGCGCCGGTAACGCTGTTCGGCATCGAACAGGTCGGCCTGGGCCCGGCGAACGTCGGGCGTGTCCTGGATGTTCTTGACCTTCTCCTGCTCGCTGCGCAGGCCCAGGCGTTCGAGCGACTGGCGGAGCTGCGCTTCGTTCTGGGCCAGCAGGTAGCGCTGCTCTTCCTCCGAGAGCCGCACCAGCACCTGGCCCTGGTTGACATGATCGCCCAGGTCGGCATCCACCTGTTCGACGCGTCCCTCAATCTCGGAGCTGATGGTTACTTCTTCGTAGGGGTAGAGCGTGCCCACCGATTCGACGTCGCGCTGGAGCTGGCGGGCGACGACGCGGCTGGCCTTCACCCGGATGGGGCCGGAGTCCTGCTTGGCCTGAACCGCGGGCTGGCGGTTGCATCCGGCCCCGAAAAGCAGGAGAACAAAGGAGATAAGTCCTAGAGTTCGCAAGATGCAGAAATCCTTCCCAAACAGAAGCCTCATTCTACCAAGGGATATGGCGTTGCGGCCGAAGGACTTGGTTACCAGCAGCGATTTCGCAAACCAAGCATCGCTGTGCTGGCAGAGTGCTGATTCGGGGTGGGTTGCATCTGACCCGGGCGATGGCGGGAGTTGTAATCGCCCTTGGGAGAGGAAACGAGAGGAAACGAGAGGAAACGGGCTTGACAAACGGGCCTTACTGAGCTCTGATTCAGCCCGCCGGGCATAGGACAGCAGCGGCGCCGGGAAGGGCACCGGGCAGAACCGCTCTACACGCCTGGGAGAGCGCTGCGACCCACCCCTCAACTGGTGTTCGGCACGAGGGCGACGAACCAGTACGCCAGGCGCTTGGCGAACTGGTGGAAAGTGTCGCCACGGCCGCGGGCATGACTGCAGATCTGCCGCTGATAGAAGACCAGCGACAGAGTGTAGGCTAGCAGCCGGATCATGGTCAGCACCACCAAGGCTGTGCTTTGGTGAACGGCCGGATGCTTGAGGTGACAGTCGGTGGTGATGGTCTGAAAGACCTCGGTGTCGATGCGCCATCGGCTGCGACTGAGTTGATGGATGAACAGCGGCGGGATCGCACCCAGTTCGAAATTCGTGGCGTAGAAGTTGGTGCTCTCCTCGCTCACCTGGCGCTTGCTCTTGCGTAGCCCATCGCCCTCCGGTCGGACGGTGACCTCCCGCTTGCCGTCGATCCTAACGGTCTTGACCACTCGGACCAGGCGGTCGGCGGCGGGCCAGTCGGTTTGCGGCACGTGCCAACAGCGTAATTCCCGGGTCGGCTCCGACTCGACTCCCGCCGGCGGACCGGCGGTGCAGCGCTCGGCTTCGCGCCGCAACTCGGGCTGATTCTCTTTCAACGTGAAGGCCCAGTCCAAACCCAGACGCTCCACGGCTTGGACGAAGGGGGCTTGCAAATACAGAGCATCGCCCACCAGAAGGTCCAGGAAACGGCGCCCCAGATGGTGAACCAAGTCCTGCAACAAGGCCAGCGCGCAAGGCACTTCGCCCTCGCCGTCTTTCTGGAAGCGAATGCCCAGCGGGATGGGAACCGGCGTGCTGACCACGACCACCGCGACGATCCGATGGTAGTACTGAATCTCGGTGCGCAGCTCGCCGCGGACCTTATGCTGCACCTCGCGTTGCATGCAGGCGTCGCAGCAGCGGGCGAAGGAACGGCAGATCTCGATGGCATCCACAGCCGCCACGACCAAGCCGCGAGACCATTCCGAGCGCAGCACACCGTTGCGTTTCAGACGGCGGGCGACTTCGCAGCCGAGGGTGAAGACCGGCTCGGGCGACTGCCGTTGGAGCGCGTAGCCGAGGGTGTCGTCGCTGATCGGACCGATGCGTTTGGCCAAGGCTCCGCGGCGGCACTCGGCTTCGATCTGGAACAGGCTGGGGATCTGCATGGCGGTCCCCAGGAAGACCGCCTCGAATACTTTCGGCCAGGGATGCTGGGGAGACTGGCGGCCTTCCGGCATGGCGTGGACCAGATCAGAAAAGCCGAATACTTTGTCCAGGTAGGCTTCGAAGCGGTGGCGGGACAAGCCTAGGGATTCTCCTTCTCCTGGAGAAATCTCTTCAGGTTAATGCGGCAGATGGAGGCCGCAGCGGCATCAAAGCGGCGCCGCATCTCGATCTTCTCGCGCACTTGCGCGACCAACTTGGCGGGAATGTGGAAGGTCTTTGGCTTGCCTTGGACCAGCACGGAGATCTGAAACTGCGAGTGCAGGCTCTTGCCATCGGCGCAGTGGCAATTGGGCCGGCCGCAGGCGCGTTTGCGTTCGACGAAGGAGCCGGGGAGCATTTCGCGGAGGGTCCCGAGGCTGCGGATGAGGCGTCCGCGGGTGGCGAGGTCGGGATCGCTGGGCATTTTGCTGTCTGACTCTTATAATAGTGTCAGAACAACGCCAAGTCAAGGTTTCTCTGAGAAATGCAAAAATGCCGCGAACGGCGTGTGTCCGGCCAAGCACCTGCGAATCAATGCGCTGGGGCAGGGGGCGTCTATGGGTTTAAGGAATCACTGTGGTTACCAGGGGACCGCCCGCCCGATCCATTCTGGCGGGGCCGCAGGCGCCGGCCATGTTTCCTGGTCTTATATTGAAAAATAAACTATTCTGGAAACGAGGAGTGAGCGGACAGCCATCATGCGCGGAGTTGCTGGACAGTGGTTAAGAGATATCCTGCTGGCGATGTTCCAGCGCCCGGCCACTACACGGGCGGAAATCCTCCGGGCTACCGGGTTGAACCCGGCCAGCGCGTCCCATGCTCTCCAGCACTTGTTGCGTTGTGGCGCGGTTCTCAAGATCGGCGCGCTGGAACCCAACGGCGGACGGAGTCCCGACCTGCTGCGGCTCAACCCGGATGCCGCCTACTTCGTGGCCGTTGACCTGGAGTCCGTTCCGCCCCGGGTCGCGCTTTGCAGTCTCGGCGGCGAGATCCGATACCGCTGGCCGATCCATGCCTCACAGCCCGGAAACCTGACTGTTGGGGATATCCTGGAAGGTATCCGGGCGGTGGTCGAGCGCTGCGACCCGTGGCAAGCTCAACGGGTGATTGCGGCAGGCATTGCGGTGCCGGGCATCATTGATGCGGCAGGGAGGATCACGGCGGTCAACCTGGGCTGGAGAAACCTTCCCGTGATCGAACCGCTCCAGCAGGCCGGCATGCCCGTGTTCCTGGACGTCGACAGCCGGATTTCGGTGGTGGCCGAGAGAACCTTCGGAGCGGCCCGGGGCTGCGAGAACTTTGTCTATCTCGAGGCCGGAAGGGGTGTCGGCATCGGCGTATTCGCCGACGGCCGTCATGTCGGCGGGCGGGACGGCATGGCCGGAGAGTTCGGGCACATGACGATTGATCCGAGGGCCCAGGATCCCTGCCGGTGCGGCAAGCGCGGCTGTCTGGATGCGATCGCCTCGGCCCCCAATATTGTCAGACAATATTGCGAGGCGGCCCGGCTCGCCGATCACCGTATCGCGACGGTGGGCATCCAGGACGTTTTGGGCGCGGCCCGAAAAGGCGACGCGGAAGCCCTGCGGGTGATTGGCCGCGCGGGTATGGCCCTTGGTCTTGGCCTTTCCTATTTGGTGCACCTGTTCAACCCGGAACTGATTGTGGTGGGTGGCGATCTGGCCGAGGGCATGGACCTGCTGCGACCGCACCTGCAACGCCAACTTGAGACCCACGCCCTCCCCGAGATGGCACATGGGGTGCGGATCGTCACCAGTGAACTGGGCGCCGACATGCGGCTCCGGGGGGCCGCCGGAATTGCCTTTCAGCGCTGCGTCTCCGACCCGGTCCTGCTGAAGAAGCTTTGTGCTCCTGGCGCCATCCGGACGGGGCGGCTGCGTTCGAGCCGGTCTGTGCGCGGTCAACCAGCCGCCCGCCCTTGACCTCTCAAATATTTTGTTTGACAAAATATCTGTCTCCAGGTAGAATTTTCCTGTTCGCCGTGGACAACTGGAGGTGAATGGTGAAACTTCATTTGCTAGAGAGACTCGTGGGCTGTCTCGCCTTGCTCGGCCCTGCGCTGTTCGCCCAGAACTACCGGGGCCAAGTGCAAGGAATCGTTACAGATCCCACCGATGCAGCGGTTGCTGGAGCGAGAGTTACGCTAAAAAATGTCAACACCGGCGTGGAAGCCGTTCAAACCAGCAACCAAATTGGGCAATACGTGTTCGGATACGTGGAGCCGGGCCAGTACTCGCTGACGGTGGAGGCCAAAGGTTTCAATAAGTTTGTTCAAGAAAATATCTCTGTCCTTACTCGCGGAGATGTCACCGTAAACGCCCGTTTGACCGTGGGCGGGGTTTCCGAGCAGGTCACCGTAAGCGAGGCGGTGGCGGCCGTGGAATTCAACACCAGCACCCTGGCAACCACGGTGAACGGGAAGACATTGAAGGAACTGCCAGTGTTGGGGCGCAGCCCGTGGTCGCTGGTTATGCTGGACCCGGCGGTGGTGGACGTTTATGGGCAGAGATTCCGCCACGGGCCGGCATCGATCCAGGCCAACAACGGCTTTGATGTGGGTGGCTCGACCGGCGGCAAGAACGACATGCTGCTGGACGGCTCCCCGGTCACCCTGGGTCTGGGCGGTTCCTACACGCCCAATATGGATGCCACCCAGGAAGTCGTGGTGCAGCAGAACAGCGTGGATGCCGAGTTCGGATTCAGCGCCGGAGGCATCCTGTCATTGTCAACCAAGAGCGGCACGAACGAGTTCCATGGCGTGGCCTCCTATTTTGGGCGTAATCCGAAGCTGAATGCCGTTGCCAACTCCATCACTCGCTCCCCGAACATCGTGCGGCGCCACGTGTGGGGGGCAAACATCGGGGGACCGATCCTGAAGAACAAGCTGTTTTTCTTCAGCAGCTATGAGCAGGTGCGCCGCAGCACGCCCAAATCGGTGGCGCGGCGCTTACCGACGGCCCTCGAGATGAAGGGGGACTTCTCTCAGAGCAAGAACGTCGTGGGCGGCCTGCGCACCATTTACGACCCCTGGAGTACGAAATTCGATCCGGCCACAGGAACCGTAACCCGAATGCCGCTGGCAGGCAACATCATTCCTTCTTCGAAGCTGGATCCCACCGGCGTCAAGGTCATGAGCGACCTCTACTTGCCCAACAACCCCGGCATTGACCCGATGGGGACCAATAATTTCCAGCTCACCCTGCCTTTGGAGGGCCACTACTGGAATTTCTCCGAGCGCTTCGACTACATTCCCAATGAGCGGCTGCGCATCAACGGGCGCTACAGTTCCTACCAGGACCGGGGAGGCTTCCGCCAGTATGTCCCGACACCGGTGATCATCGATTGGGACAGCGGTCTCACCGATGTGCGCGGCGCCAACCTCGAGGTGCTCTACCAGTTCAACCCCAGCACCTTCCTGGACATCCGCCTCGGCTCCAACTACATGGAAAACGACTATACGAGCGACTGGGGCGACATCGGCGAGCAGGGCTGGGCGAAACTCTGGCCCAATGGCTGGTACAAACCGGTGCTTAAGGGCCTGGATACCGTTTTCTATCCAGCCATGAGTTTTGACGGCGCCAACTATATCGGCAACACGGGTTGGTGGGTGGATCACCCGCACAACTACAGTTACCAGGTCACGCTGAACAAGGACCGTGGAATCCATCACCTGAAAGCCGGCCAGACGCTGCGGATGTATGTCGAGCCGGCCGCGTTGCCGGACCCGATGCAATTCAACTTCTCGGCCGTTGACACCGCCAGCACCTTCCTGAACCCAAATACCAGTTTGAGCGGCGATCCTTACGCCAGCCTCCTGCTGGGATCGCTGAATTCCGGCTACGCCCGGGTCCGGGCGCCCTGGGACGTTCACTCGAACCAGTGGGGAGCCTTTATCCAGGACGACGTCAAACTGACGCGCCGCATCACGTTGAATCTGGGCCTGCGTTATGAATACGAAACCGCGCCTTGGGAAGAGACGGATCAGTTCTCACGCTACCTGGACCTGACCCAGCCGATCCCCGAGATGCAGGGCGCCGGCGCGCCCAAGATGCCGGCTTCGGTGACCCAGATCGCCAGCATCCCTTACAAGTTTAATGGCGCCTGGATTTTCACCGACCCGAGCCACCGGCATCTCTACAACGCGCAAACGAACGTGTTTCTGCCGCGTGCCGGGGTTGCCATCCGGGTCAACGACAAAACGGCGTTCCGTGCGGGATTTGCCCGCTATGCGGTGCCTCAATCCGCCGCCCGGGGTTTCACCTGGAACATCGATTATTATGGAAACGAGCGGATGACGCCCTTGGCGCCCACCATCGAAGGGATCCCCGGCGCACGCTTGAGCGACCCATATCCGGCCTCGAATCCGCTGCTGCTGCCGCCCGGGAAATCGCTCGGCCGCTACACAAATCTGGGCGATTCGGCCTACTGGGTGCGGCAGGACTACCGGACCCCTATCAACGACCGTTACAACTTCACTCTCCAGCGTCAACTGCCTTTTGAAACAGTGGTCGAAGGCACCTATTTCCTGAACCTCGGGCACGATGTTCCGGATCCGAATATGTGGGGTTCCAGGGGGGTGGCGCAAATGCTGAACATGGTCGACCCCAGGCTGAAATATCAGTACAAGGGCCTGCTGGATCAGGGAGTTGCCAACCCGTTCTACCAGTTCGGGAGCGCCCAGACCTTCCCCGGCCAGTTGCGGAATATGGAAACCGTTCCGGCCAGCCAGCTCCTGCGTCCCTATCCGCAGTATATGGACCTCGGGGAACGTTACGTCGCCGGGCGCACAGAGCGCTATCAGGCTTTTCAATTGAAGCTTCGGCGGCCCTTTTCGCGGGGCCTGACCTGGCAACTTGGTTACAACTACCACAGGCATAGCCGGGACATCTGGTTTAACGACATCGACCAGTACGACAATAAGTGGACCCGGGTTGACGCCATGTCGGGTGTCATGGGTGGCGGCGAACCCCGGCACCAACTCACCTTCAGCGGGGTTTACGACGTGCCGTTTGGCAAGGGGCGGGCCTGGGGCGCTCACGTGCACCCGGTGCTGAATGGGATCGCGGGAGGCTGGACCCTGAGCGGCGTCTATTTCTGGAATTCCGGCCCCTATCTCGTGTTTCCTCAGGCTGAGGTTACCGGCGACCCCAGGACCCAGAACCAGACCTGGGATCACTGGTTCAACACGGCGGCGTTCAAACTGCCCCAACCCTATACGCCGCGCACGAACCCGTATATGTACGACGGTCTGACCGGTCCCGGATTCTGGAGCCTGGACGGCACCCTGGCGAAGTTCTTTCCGGTTACTGAGCGCTTTCAGTTGGAGTTCAGGATGGAAGCCTACAACGTAACCAACAGCTTCGTTCCCTCCCAGCCTGACACCAACGTTGGTAGTCCCACCTTCGGCCGGATTACGTGGCAGTCGAGTATGGGGCGGGAGTTCCAGTACAGTATCCGGCTTCACTTCTGATCTCCTGTCTTGCCGCATGAGTCTCGCGGGCCGCCGACCGGCGGCCCGCGAGACGGACTGAAAATTCCGCTCCGGAACTGCAATGAAACGCTGCGCGCTCTTTTTGTCCGTTTCCGCCCTCGCGATCTGGACGGTTTTCTCTGCTTCAGGGGGACAAAAGGCGGCCGAACCGGTGCCGCCGGACTGGTTGCTGCTGACCCCGACGCATCTGCTCTCCGGAGAGGGCTTTCGGGGGGTCAAGTGGTGTACCAGGGCATCGGAAATCCCCTGGAAGTGGAGCCGCCAATGCTTCCCGGATCAGTGCCTGGTGCGGGATGACGAGGATTACTCCGTTTTTGGGGTTCCCGCGCGGTTCCTGACCTACACCACGCGAAACTCGGTGCTCTATGGGGTGCGGGTCGACTTCGAGGGCCGCGCGCGGCTGGAAAGCGCCCTTCGCCAGGCACTGAAGGAATACCCGCCGCAGGGCGGTGTGATCCGGATTAGTGATCACGAATCGAGGTGGTCGACACCGGGGACTTCACTGTGGGCGAAGTTCCCGGAGACTGCAAGCGGCCTCGCCACTCTTTACCTCTGGGGCCGCGACCGCAAATTCCCGGACGACTCGGTGGAACCGCGTTACCTTTGCAGCCCTCCCGCCTTGAACAGCCATCCGCAACGTTTCCGGCCCCGGCGTTACACCGTCTACCGGGCGCCGGAGCCGGTCAAAATCGATGGCAAGCTGGATGACCAGGCATGGAGGCAATGCCACTGGAGTGAGGAATTCGAGGACCATCAAGCTCCTTATGCTCCGCCGCCCTGGAAGCGGACTCGCGTGAAGATCCTCTATGACGACGAGTACCTTTATTTCGGAGCCGAACTGGAGGAAGAAAACGTCTGGGCCTCAATGACACGGCGCGACAGCGTGGTTTATTATGAAAACGATTTTGAGATCTTCGTGGATCCCGAGGCCTCCGGCGCCAGATACTTCGAGTTCGAAATTAACTGCCTCAACACGGCCTTCGACATGTTTCACGAGAACAACAACTATCGTGGAGCACTGGCCGATCCCACCTATGATATCGCCGGCGTGCGTCACGCGGTCCACGTTCGCGGCACGCTGAATTATCACTTTGACCGCGATGAAGGCTGGTCGGTGGAAGTCAGGTGGCCGCTGGCGGAGCTGCGAAAGGCCAATCCCTCAGTCTCGCTGCCGATCCGGCCCGGCGATACCTGGCGGATGAACTTCAGCCGGGTGCAGTACCTGCACGTATATCATGCGCCATTCCCCTATCTTCTGGCATTCACCAATCCGGAAGACTGGGTTTGGCAAAGCACTCATAGCGGCGATCTGCACGTGCCCGAGATGTGGGGTAAAGCTGTGTTTGCCGGATTTCCGGCTGGCAATCGCGCGGTTGAGGAACTTGAGACAGGCGCAGACTTTCGCAATCCGCCCGCGCCGGCTGAAAGAATCCGACCCTCAATGGTGCGTCTTCCGGCCGCTCACATTACTGTGGGGCCTGATCCGATCGACCCCATACACAGCCCCGCCCATGAAGCCGACGTGCCTGAGTTCTGGATGGATCGGTATGAGGTCACCGTTGGTGAGTTCACGCGCTTTCTGAATCAAAAGGGAAATGAAGCATACTGGTCCGCTCGAATGGGAGTTCCGGAGTTGTGCGGCATCGTGAGGGAGGGTCCCGGAAGGTTCAGTACCGTATCCGGACGGGAGCATTATCCAGTGGTATACGTCACCCCGGAGGCGGCCGCGGCTTACTGCACCAGCTTGGGCAAGATACTCCCTACCGAAGTCATGTGGGAGCGCGCCGCGCGCGGACCGGAGGGCAGAGTTTACCCATGGGGCAATGAACCCATTGATCCCTCCCGGGCCAATTACGACTTCCATTATGGAGGCACGATCCCCGTGGGGAGTCTTTCCCGGGGTGCAACTCCCGAAGGAATTTACGACATGGCGGGAAATGTGAAGGAATGGACGAGGTCCATGTTGCGTCCATATCCTGGTGGACGCCCCTTCACTTATCACGCCGAACTGTGGTTCAAGAATCCACTGCCAGACGACTTCCGGGTTTCCCCGGTGAATCGCGGTGGAGGCTGGACAACTCAGGAGAAATGCATGCCCGCCGCTTACCGCGATAGCCAGGGCGACATGAACGCCGGCTTCCGCTGCGCAGCTTTGTCCGGTCCGCCGCAGCAGTAACCCCAATCCCCAAAAGGGCCGGAACCTGCTTTGGCGGCCGAACTGGCCGGCTTGATGATATTTCGGCCGCCTAAGCCAGGATCATGCAGCCGGATTCGACGCGGCCGGGCGAGACGCAGGTCCACATCACCCTCGCCCACCCCTGGCCGCCCGGATGTTCGAAGCGGACTTCCTGGCCGGGGTGCAGGGTGGGGTCGCGATGGGCGAGCCGGAACCCGCCTTCGCTCACGTCCACCAGTTCGCCGTCCACGCGAAAAGGCAGAGGGTCCTCGCCATGAAGCTGGATGGGGCCGGAAGCCGGGACGCGCGGATGACGCCGCCGCTCCGCCGCATTCTCCTCTTGAGACGGCTCGCTAGATTGCACTATCGGCCTGCATTTCATACAACTTCAACTTTCTGCTCAAGGTGCGCCGGGAGATCCCCAGCCGCGAGGCGGCCCGCTCGTGATGGCCCTGGGTCTCAGCCAGCACGCTCAGAATGGTCTGCCGTTCGATGTCTTCCAGCGCCGAGCGCTCACCGTTGCGCGGCGCCGGCAGGGATCCCTGGAATTCGGCCGGCAAGTCCTTCAGCTCGATCACCGGGCCTCGCGCCAGCATCGCAGCCTTGGCGATCACGTTGCGCAACTCCCGGACGTTGCCCGGCCACCGGTGACTCCGCAGCGCCTGGACCGCTTCCCCCGAAAGGCAGAGGGCCGGATCGTGCTGGCTCAGAAAGAACTGGGCAATCGCATCGACGTCTTCCACGCGCTCGTGAAGCGGCGGTACGGCAACCTGGATCTGGCTCAGCCGGTGGAAAAGATCACGACGGAACTTGCCGGCCTGCATCGCCTCTTGCAGGTTTGTGTTAGTGGCCGCAATGACCCGCACGTCCACAGTGACCTTACGGGTTCCTCCCAACCGGTAGTAGGGCGTGCCGTCCAATACCCGCAGCAGCTTGACCTGCATCTTGGGTTCGAGTTCGCCGATTTCGTCCAGGAACAAGGTGCCGGTATGGGCCAGTTCGAACAGACCCGGCTTGGTCGCCTCAGCGCCGCTAAAGGCGCCTTTCTCGTATCCGAACAGTTCGCTCTCCATCAGGTGCTCGGGGAGCGCGGCACAACTGATGTCCACCCACGGCTTGGCGCAGCGCAACGAGAAGTGGTGGATAGCCCGCGCGATGAGTTCTTTGCCTGTGCCGCTCTCTCCGGTGATCAGGACCGCGGCGCCGGTCTTGGCGACGCGTTCGACCAGCTCCATCACGCGACGCATGGCGGCGCTGCGGATGACGGCCGGCATGCCCATGAACACCTGGAATTCATCGTGCGGCACTGCGTCCCACCTCGCGGTGATCTTGAGTTGCGCTCCATGCCTATTCTGATCCCGAAGCGGAAAAGATGAGTACAGCGACCGGCCTTATGCGAGTTTCAGAATTTCGCTTGCGAACTCCTAGAAACGCCCCTAGCCCGTGAGGGGTAGCCGGGTCCCCCAAATGCGCCCTAAAGCGCAAGGCGATGGCTGCCGATGGTTCCGGTGTGAACTCTCCATCGCAATGCAACTGGCAGCAGGAAATCGAGTTTCGTCTCGATCTGCTGCGCCTGGCGGCCGGCACGGATCAGCGCAGCCCGGAAGAGGCCCAACATGCGGAGCTTCTGGCCCAATTGGTCCGCCACACCCAGCCGCCAGGCCAAATCGGATAGGCGCGCCGCTACTGGAGCGCGCCCAACCAGTATCCCGGACGGGTG
>Ga0315298_1006794_pt1 | contig 15416 bp, 14 predicted proteins | sample WHS_1_MG_FD_203077 | JGI IMG/M metagenome (GOLD analysis project Ga0315298, IMG submission 203077) | Extremophilic microbial mat communities from Washburn Hot Springs, YNP, Wyoming, USA - WHS_1_MG | ecosystem: Environmental > Aquatic > Thermal springs > Hot (42-90C) | place: USA: Wyoming... | reverse complement strand
CAACGAGGTCCGCGATGTCTCGCTTCAGCCGGGCGTAGTGAGCGTCATGGTGCCCGTCGTCAAGCTGCCGCCTGGCCTGACGGTTGCAGTCAAGCCGCGCCTCAGCGGGACGCCGGCGGCGGGCAAAGAGGTCGGCACCGTCAGCGTCGATCCGCCGTCCGTGAAGCTACGCGGCGATCTGGTTGCGCTTTCTTCGCTGGCCAATGTCGCTACGCAGGCGATAGATATCAGCGGCGCTACGGCCACTTTTACCCAGGATGTACCGCTTGTCCTGCCGACGGGCGCGCAGATGGCCGAGCCGTCGACGGTGCGGGTCACCGTGGAGATCCTACCGGTGCAGGGCACGCGCACGTTCGAAGGCGTGCCAGTGCTCATCACCGACGTGCGGGCCGGGCTGACCGCCAGCGTAGCACCAACCGGCGTGCGAGTGGTCGTCCGCGGGCCCAAGGAGTCGCTCGGCGGGCTGCAGCCGGCTGACATCAAGGCGCAGATTTCGGTCCTGGACATGAATCCGGGCACTTATCACTTGAAACCGAACGTGATCGTGCCGGCGGGCTACACCGTTGTTGAAGTCGCGCCGCTCGACATCGCTGTCACTCTCAGCGGTCCTTGATCGCCCGGCGGCAGTCTGCGCTCGCCCGCTCCGGCGCGCGCAGTACAGTGGTTGCATGCACGGTCATATGATGGCATTGACGCGGCATCTCAGGAGCATGAGGAGGAACACCGCTGAATGAGCAGGTTGTTTGGAACCGACGGAGTCCGCGGGGTGGCCAACCGCGACCTAACGCCGGAACTGGCCTACCGCTTGGCGCGGGCCGGGGCCTGGAAGCTCTCGTCGTCGCACCGCCCGACGATCATCATCGGTCGCGACACGCGCCTCTCGGGCGAGATGCTGGAGGCGGCGATGGTGGCCGGTTTCACCTCGATGGGCGCCGATGTGCGGTTGGTCGGCGTCACCACGACGCCGGCGATTGCTTACCTCACGCGCGCTCTTGGCGCCGACGCCGGCGTGATGATCTCGGCCAGCCACAACCCGTTTCCGGACAACGGCATCAAGTTTTTTTCCGGCGACGGGTTCAAGTTGCCGGATGAAGTCGAAGATGATATCGAGGAGCAGGTAAGGCGGGAGCGTGATGAGCTGCCGCGCCCGGACGGCACGGGCATCGGCCGCGTCCGCCGGGATGAGGCCGCCGTGAGTGCATACGTCGAGCACCTCGTGCGCACCATCAGCGGCGATCTCAGCGGGCTCAAGCTGGTCGTCGACTGTGCGAACGGGTCGGCTTCCCTGATTGCCCCGGCGCTGTTGCGCCACCTGGGCGCCACCGTGACGGCCATTCACGCCGGGCCGGACGGACAGAACATTAATGTAAATTGCGGATCGACCAACCCGGCCAGCCTGCAGCAGGCCGTAGTCGAACACGGCGCCGACGCGGGCCTGGCGTACGACGGCGACGCTGATCGCGTGATCGCCGTTGATGAGCTGGGCGAGATCGTCGATGGCGATCAGATCATGGCGATCTGCGCGTCGCACATGGCGGACAGCGGGCGGCTGCCGGGCAGCACCATCGTCGCCACAGTCATGAGCAACTACGGCCTCGAAGCGGCCTTGCGCCCTGCCGGCATCAGCGTTGTTCGAACGGCCGTCGGCGACCGCTACGTCCTCGCGGAAATGCTCAAAGGCGGCTACCGGTTGGGCGGCGAACAGTCAGGGCACATCATCTTCCTCGACCTCAACACCACCGGCGACGGACTGGCGACGTCGCTGCAGCTCCTTTCCATTCTCAAGGCGAGCGGCAGCAAGCTTTCGGAGCTGGCCGCCGTGATGGAGAAATTCCCACAGGTCCTGAAGAATTACCCCGCCGTGCACAAAGAACGGTTGCGGGACAACGCGGCCGTCCAAGCGGCCATCGCGCGCGTCAAAGCGCAACTCGGCGACGAAGGGCGCGTCCTCGTCCGACCGTCGGGCACCGAGCGCCTCGTGCGGGTGATGGTCGAAGGCAAGCGCCCGCTCGCCGAGCTGGAGGAATTTGTTGAGGCGATCGGCTCCGTCATTCGCCAAGAATTAGCTTGACAAATCTTGAAAAGTATGCGTATGATATAACACAACCTATTTCGGGCCCGCCGCGCCAAGCCACGCGCGGGCGGGCGACAGGCGGCCACTGCAAGCGAGACGGATGGCGCCCCGGAAGGCGGTTGCAGTTTGCCACGAAAGGCGGTGTCAGCTGGGCAAAGCAGTCGGCTTACGACGCCGTTGGAAAGGCCCGTTCAACCAAGACCTTGCGGTACGGCAAACTGAAACAGCGCCAGAACTCATTCCGCTGATCCCGCCGCCGGTCGGGCCCCGTGCGCGCGAATCGCGCAGGTCCGGCGGCAGGGCGCGGGGGAGGAGTGAGTTGACGAGGAGGGGGATCTCGAGTTTTCGGCGGGTGACCCCCGGTGCCTCACCACCGAGACTGGTGGCTCAAAACCGGTTGGCGACAGCCGGGACAACGGCCACTGGAGTGTGAGCCGAGCGGAGTCGGTCGCTGGTCGGCGTACCCGCTCTCGGCTAGAGATCGCATGTTTGCCGCATGCCGCGTCGGGCATGCGGCTTTTTGTCTGCCGCACCGCGAGGAGGCTGCTGCAGAAGCCTTCACTCCACGGGAGCTGCGGTCCGACATCATCAAATTGGCCGAAAAAGTCGGGCCGAGCGCCAGTTTCGTTCATCCTTCTGCACCGGCCCGGACAGGGGAACGGAGTTTTGCAGCTGACTTCCAGGCCACGCGAGCGTCGCATACTACATTCGGCGACCCGCCGGGCGCCGAACACGAGGAGGAACCTCAGATGTGCGGTATCGTCGGTTACGTCGGCCCGAAAAGGGCTTTGCCGATCCTCATTGAAGGTCTGAAACGCCTCGAGTATCGTGGCTACGACTCGGCTGGAGTGGCCGTCATCAGCAGCAACGGCCATCCCGGCGAGGGCCAGTTGGGCGTGGTCAAGCGGGTCGGCCGGATCTCAGCGCTCGAAGAGACGCTCCGCGAGCGCGATCTGCCCGGGCAGCCGGGTATCGGCCACACGCGCTGGGCGACCCATGGGCGACCGTCGGACAGCAATGCCCATCCGCACACCGACTGCAAGGGGAACATAGCCGTCGTCCACAACGGCATCATCGAGAACTACCAGGCTCTGCGCGAATGGCTGGGCGAGCGCGGACACGAACTCAGGTCTGAGACCGATACGGAAGTCGTCCCGCACCTGATCGAGGAGTATTATGACGGCGACCTCGTTGCCGCCGTACGCAAGGCCGTGCGCAAGCTGCACGGTTCATACGCCTTGGCCGTCATCTGCGCGGCCGAACCCGATAAGATCGTCGCCGTCCGCAAGGACAGCCCGCTCGTGGTCGGCCTCGGCGAGGGCGAAAACTTCCTCGCCTCCGATATCCCGGCCATCCTTGCCCACACCCGCCGCACCTACATTCTCGACGACGGCGAACTGGCCGTCTTGACGGCGTTCGGCGTCAGCGTCAGCGACCTCGACGGCGCGCCGGTGCAGAAGGAAGTCTATCAGGTCAAGTGGGAGGCAGGCCAGGCCGAGAAGGGCGGCTATCCGCATTTCATGCTCAAGGAGATTCACGAGCAGCCAAAGGCATTCCGCGATACGCTGACCGGCCGGATTAAGGAGAGTCGACCGCACCTGCCCGAGCTAGGGCTGGCGAACTACGAGATTCGGCGGTTGCAGCGCGTCCACATTGTCGCCTGCGGCACCGCCTATCACGCTGGTCTGATTGGCAAGGCTCTGATCGAACGGCTGGCGCGCATCCCGGTCGAAATTGACGTCGCGTCTGAGTTTCGCTACCGCGACCCGATTATGGGCGACAACTCGCTGATGATTGTCATCAGCCAATCCGGCGAGACGGCCGACACGCTGGCTTGCCTGCGCGAAGGCAAGCGGCAGGGCCTGCCGGTGCTGGCGATCACCAACGTCGTCGGCAGTTCGGTCGCCCGCGAGGCCGACCACGTCATCCTCACCCTGGCCGGGCCGGAGATCGCCGTCGCGTCAACCAAGGCTTACACGACGCAGATCATCGCCCTGACGCTACTCGCCGTCCACTTCGCGACCGTCCGCGGCACGGCGCCGGCCAGCGAGCTTGACGCCGTCATGGACGGGCTGCGCGAGCTGCCGCAACTGGCCGGCGAGGTCCTTGCCTGCGAGGAGGCCGTCAAGGACCTCGCGCACCGCTGCGCGCAGTGGGAGGATGTCTTCTTCATTGGTCGCGGGCTGGACTACGCCGTGGCGATGGAGGGGCAGCTCAAACTCAAGGAGATCTCTTACATTCACGCCGAGGCGTACGCGGCCGGCGAACTCAAACATGGCACGCTCGCCCTCATCACCGAGGGCGTACCACTGATCGCTCTCGCGACGCAGGAGTCGGTTCGCGAGAAAACGATCTCGAACATTAAGGAGGTCAAGGCGCGCGGTGCCTATGTCGTCGGCATCGCCTTGGACGGCGACGAAGAGATCGGCAAAGTCGTCGATGAAGTCATCTCGATCCCGCGGACGCACCAGCTCCTAACGCCGCCGCTGGCCGTGGTCCCGCTGCAGCTGCTGGCGTATTACGCCGCCATTGCCCGCGGGGCGGATGTCGACAAGCCGCGGAACCTGGCCAAGAGCGTGACGGTGGAGTGAGCGCGACCTGCGCTTCACAGAGGGCGAGCGGACAGCGCGCGCCGGGGCAGGCGACTGCTGGATCGACCGCCAGCATCTCAGCCAGCGCCGGCCCAATGAGAGCCAAGGATGCGCATGAGGGGCACGCTAACTCGGTGCCCCTCTTTATGTTTGCGGCTGTTGCTCGTTCTACAATGTAACATTATAATATAAGCGGATACCGATACACGCCGGTGATCATCCTAACACCAAGCTCGTCATGCTCGTTGTCGCCACGACCGGGTTGGACGAGCAGGCAGAACTGAGGAGGGCTAGTTGCGATGGAAATCAAAGTCCTGGGCATGGGCTGCGCGAGCTGCAATAAGCTCGCTGAGAGCGTCAAACAGGCGGTGAAGGAGCTCGGCATTGATACCGAGGTCAAGAAGATCGAGGACGTGGCTGAAATCATGCGCTATGGAATCATGAAGACACCGGCGCTGGTCGTCAACGGGAAGGTGAAAGCATTCGGCAATCTCTTGTCCGTAGCTGAGGTCAAGGCGATACTCCAGAGCGATCAATAGGTTTAGAATTCCAGGTGGCCCCGAATTCAGCCTGGGGGAGACTACTATGTTCGTTTGGGCGCAACGATTGGCAGACTGGTTGGTCTACAGAGTGTTTGGCCTCGCGGCTGGAACGCACCTGGCCGGTGCGCTCAATTTCCTGATCTTCGATGGAATCAAGATCTTCCTTCTCCTTGCGGTCATCGTCTACGCCATCACGTTCATCCGGGGGTTTTTCCCTCCGGAGAAGACGCGCGAGATCCTTGCCCGCAACAAGGGGCGCACCCTTATTGGGCACATCCTCGCGGCTCTGTTGGGAATCGTCACGCCGTTCTGCTCTTGTTCGGCTGTCCCGCTGTTCATCGGCTTTGTCGAGGCTGGCGTGCCGCTCGGGGTGACCTTTTCTTACCTGGTTGCCGCGCCGATGGTCAACGAAGTAGCGCTGGGACTTCTCTACGCCATGTTTGGGCTCAGAATTGCTTTGATCTATGTGCTCTCTGGGGAGACCATAGCGGTTTTGAGCGGTCTCATCATCGGCAGACTGGGTCTCGAGCGGTACGTTGAAGAGTACGTGTTCAAGATCAAGATGGGTCAGGCCGAGACCGATGTGAGGCAGCCAACGATGATGGATCGCCTGCGCGATGCCTGGCTCTACACGTGCGACTTAATCAAGCGGATCTGGCCGTACGTGTTGATCGGCATCGGAATTGGCGGTTTTATGCACGGCTGGGTCCCAGCCAACGCACTGGCGCGGTATGCCGGCAAGGGCAACCCGTTCGCGGTCTTCATTGCTGTGGCGGTCGGCGTTCCGCTCTACTCCAATGCTGCCGGCATCCTCCCGCTCATTGGCGAACTGACTCGTGCCGGCGTGGCCATGGGCACATCGCTGGCCTTCATGATGGCGGTGACGGCGCTCAGCGTGCCGGAGATGATCCTCCTCCGCAGGGTTCTCAAGCCCAGGCTGCTGGCCATCTTCGTGGGAATCGTCAGCGCAGGAATCGTATTCACCGGCTATCTGTTCAATGCCCTGCTGTGAGTTTCACGGCGCAGACCTGAGGTTACTACTCTGCACACGACAGTCGCGCCACACGTCCCACCGCTGATACGCGGATGGACGTGTGACGCTCGCTCAAGTTGCTTTTCCTCGATGCGACAGGTGATTGGGCAGGTGACTATAACGGCCGGGGTGACTTCGGCCTAGACAGTCGAGCCGGGATACGTCCGACCGGGAGATCCCATGTACGGCACGCCCTTCCGCTCGGCCGGAAGGGCGCACGCATGCGCCAAGGCCAACCGCCACTCCGAGGCCAACAGTTTCCGGCGAGAAGGTAGGTCCCGAAACCGACAGGTTTCGGGACCTTCATTACGGGTGGCGGCGCCCAGATACCTTGTGCAAAGGCCTTCGAGATCGCATTTGCCTGACAACTTTGGCAATGACCGATCTTGTTGTCGTTGTCGGCTTGTGCTATACATGAGGAGCACGGACCAAAGCCAAAAAACGGGCGCACGAGGCCTCATAAGGAGATCCACGGCGCCTCTTGGCGCTGGCCAGTCGGGGGAGGGGGCAACCATGCGGAGACTGTTGGCGATCGTTGCAATGCTGACAGCGCTTTGTCTGCTGACGACCATCGCTTACGCGGCCGACGGCGGTGCGACCGGGGCACGGCGAGTGCCAGTACTGCTATATCACCGTATCGTCCAAGGCGAAGCGCGAGCGCCACTTGAAGTCAGCGCTGGCGCTTTCGCCAGCCAGATGGACTGGCTCAAGAGACTGGGCTTTCACTTCGCAACCACCGATGAAGTCGAAGGGTTCGCCGCGGGGCGGATCCGTTTGCCGCGACGGTCGGTTTTGGTCACCTTTGACGACGGTTATGAGGATAATTACACGATGGCGTTCCCGATCCTCAAGGAATACGGCGCCAGAGCGACCATATTCATCATCACCTCGTTGGTCGGCAAGCCGGGTTATCTTACGCCGGCTCAGATTACCGAGATGACAGCCTCCGGTTTGGTCGATTTTCAGCTCCACACGGATGCGTTGCACTATCAGACTCCAGACGGTCAATCAGCAGTCCTAGCGGTCCCTCCCGCCAAGCTGGTCGCTGACCTAAGCACGGCGCGCGTGAAGTTGACGACCTGGACCGGCAAGAGGCCCCATGTGTTCGCTTACCCGTTTGGCTTCTACAATGACCGCGTTGCCGAGCCGCTCAAGACGGTCGGGGTGACTTCTGCCTACACGGTCGAACCGGGATACGTCCGACCGGGAGATCCCATGTTTAAGCTGCACCGCATCCCGATTTTTGGCACGACGCGGCATCGCTATCTTCAGCGCCTGATCGGCTTGCGCTTCCTAGGGGCGATTGAAGGGTTTGCGTTTCGCTGACAGACCATGGCCATTGTCCACTTTATCCACTAAATGACAGCCTGACTAACGTGCCCTTCCGCTCGGCCGGAAGGGCGCACGCATGCGCCAAGGCCAACCGCCACTCCGAGGCCAACAGTTTTCCGGCGAGAAGGTAATTCCCTCCGACTCGCGAAAATCACGGTAGTCTACTGACCCAGCGATCCAATTGGCTTGCCGGAGACCACACGGAGGCGGTGACAGGATGAGGCTTAAGCGCTTGCCAAGTGAACTAGCAATTCAGCCGGACTATATGAAACTCTGGCTCGGCCAGACGCTCTCCCTGATCGGCGATAGCCTCGGCGGGATGGCCGTGAGCGTGATGCTGTTGCAGCGTACCGGCTCGGCAATGATCCTGTCGGTCGGGTTCATTATCTCCTGGCTTCCCACGGTGGTGTTGGGCCCTTTCGCGGGAGTGCTGATAGACCGCATCAGCCGCAAGACGGCGCTGATCATCGCCGATACGGCGCGCGGGCTCCTCACACTGATCTTCGCAGTGGCGCTCTGGCACGGTCATACGCAAGTCGTCTACGCATATCTTTGGCAGTTTGGGCTTGCCGTCTTCCGGACACCGTACATGCCTGCTACCCAAGCGATCATTCCAGCCCTGGTGGGATCGGATCGCTTGCAGCGGGCCAACAGCTTGCAGAGCATGGGGCAGAGCATCGCCCAAGTGATCGGACCGGCTTTGGCCGGTCTGGTCATTGCTGCCCTCGGGGGCCCGCTCGCGATGGCGCTCGACGCCGCTTCCTTCTTCATCTCGGCTGGCCTGATCACCCTTACGCGCCCGCGGGGCGATGTGCAGATGCGCCGGGGCAAGCCTCAGCCGGCACTGCGGCAGTTCAGAGAAGGGTTGGCCTTTTTCGCACAAAACCGCACCGCCCTCGCCCTACTGGCGGTCGCCATCACGGCTAACTTTGTCTCCCAACCGTCGGGAATCGCACTGCAAGTGCACATCCTGAAGACTCACAAAGCCTCGCCTCAGCTGCTTGGGCTGTCATACAGCGCCAGCGCCCTCGTGGCACTGCTTGGCTCAGTGATGCTGCTCAGCCGCAGACAGTGGTCGGCGCTCGGCCGGATGCTGCTCTTGAGCCTCGCTTGGTCCGGCACTTGGCTCGCGGCGGTCGCTGTCCCGCGCAACGCTGCGCTGATCCCGTTTGTCTTCGCTGCCGGCAGCTTCATGGGTCCGGCCATGCAGATGAGCATGTCGACGCTCTATCAGATGATCGCGCCCGACGAAATGCGCGGGCGCGTCTTCGCGGTGCGCCAGACGTTCTCGACGATTCTCTCGCCCGTTTCGATGCTGGCCGTCGGCTGGGCTGTGGATGCCGTCGGGACTCGCCCTGTGTTTGTGGCCCTGGGCGCGATTGCGGTGATCGCAGCCGCGGTGATTGCCTGCAGCCCGGTTGCGCGTCAGTCGCCCCATTTCGGCGGTCGCCCGGGCGCCGCCGGTACGGCGGCATGATTCTCATTTGCTAAACATTCTTGGGGGTACGACGATGGTTGAACTAATGGAGCTATTGCGCGCTGATGGCGTCTCGGTGGCTCAGGCGTGGCAGCCGACGCTCGCCGCGCTGGCCGCTGAACACGGCGACCGGGTGCCCGACTGGGAACGGGTTTTTCCCGGCTCGATTGCCTTGGTTGGCTTCCAGAGCATCCTTTGGCCGCTCTGGGTGAGTACCTTCGCGGACGCGGGTGTGCGGGCGCCAATGATCTACGCGCCGCCGAAGGCTGAGCCTGGCCAGCCGGTCTGGCGATTCGCCTACCAAAGCGTGGCCGACCATGTGGCGTGGGCGCTTGTAGGCGGGCCGGGGCTGGTCGAGTTCGCTCGCGCGCAGGCGATTTTGCAGCAGCGGGATGTAGTGCAGACCATGGCTTCGCTCGACGAGCGGGGCAAGGTCGTCCTCTATGGATCAGCCCCCCTCCAACTCCTGCCGCTGCTCGGCAGGCGGCTGTCCGGGGAGGCCGACATTGGCTTGCCGATCTGCGATTGCGAAGAGATCGCGACGATGCTCTCGGACTGGCGGGCCGGCGTTGAGCCGTTGCGTCCCGTCCTGGCGCGGGCTGTGGAACGTCTCGCGCAATGGCGCCATGGCGAGGGCGCCAGAACGCCGGAGCTTTCCGGAGAAGAGGCGCTTCGTCTGGGGTACGCTTGCCTCGCTTGGCAGGTTTGGTGCGCCCTGCAGGATGCCGGCTGCTTCCGCGCCGGCGCGTCCGAACGGCCGAAGGGGTTCGGACTGCTCAAGCGCAAGCGGGAACCGGCACCGTTCAGTGGCGTGCTGCTGCTCCGCGGGGATCACTACGAGCTCTGGCGGTGCGCGAAGAAGCTGATCGGTTCAGCCGAGCTGTCCTGATGCGCACCTTTATTGCCCGGCGGAGGCGACTTTTCGCGCGGTAATGTGGCCGCTGGCGATGCTCAGCTCGCGCGGCCAGTCTGCGCAGCAAGCTGTCTCGCCGGCGTCGTAATCCCGGCTGGTGTCGATCGTTATCTCTGTGAAGCCGGCGGCCTTCAACTTTGCCACGTACTCGGATTCCGTCAGCGCCCCCGAGACACACGCGACCCACCCGTCGAGGCGCTGCCTCAGCTCGGCGGGCACGGCGGGCTTGCCGCGGAAGACGGGGTCGGCGATGGCGAGTCTGCCGCCCGGCTTCAAGACACGATGAGCTTCGCGGAGGGCGGCATCCTTGTCCGGGACGAGATTGATCACGCAATTGTAGACTCTCCCGTGGGGAGCGACCCGTTGGGCCGCGTACAGGGCGTCCAGCCCACCACCGCAGCCGAGATCCAGCACGACCTCACCAGGGACGAGCTGAGCGAGACAACCCGGGGGAAGTGGACGTTCTACGCCCTCGATGCCGACGCCTTGCGCGCCGCGCTGACGCTTTACGGCGAGTTGATCTTGGGCCGCGCGGGAAAGTAGCGATGCGATGCTTTCCAGCGCGCTTGTCGGGCTATAAGGCAGCAGCCGCGCACTTCACCTGCGCGGCTGCTGTGCTCACTCGGTTCGATCAGCCACCAAATGAGGGTGCCCAAAACGCCAGGCGATCCCCCGGCGATACCGGGTCAGCGAGGCGCAACTGACGGTACTCATGGTCACCCGTGCGGAGAACTACCAGATGATGGGCATACTGGCCAGCGGGGAGAAACGGCCTCAGGGGAGATAACTGTTCGCTCACCGCGGCACAGACGTCGCGCACTGTCATTCCGGGGTAGGTGGGGAACTCATAGACCGCCCGCTCGACCAGGAGATGGAACGGCGGCATCAGTGTGACCTCGACGGTCTCCATCGTTGCGGCCTCCGCTGCTAGGGTTGAGGGAACCAGTGGCGAGTTCGTTTGCAGATGCTGACCAGGCTGAGCATCACCGGGACTTCTGTGAGCACGCCGACGACTGTCGCCAATGCGGCCCCTGATCCGAGACCGAACAGCGAGATGGCCACGGCCACCGCCAATTCGAAGAAGTTGCTCGCTCCCACCATGCCTGCCGGTGCAGCCACGGCGTAGTTGACGCGCCAGGCGCGTGCCCAGAAGTAGCCAATAAAATAGATGAGGTAAGTCTGGATGACCAGGGGGATCGCGATCAATAGGATGTGAAGTGGGTTCTCGATAATTGTCTTGCCCTGGAACGAGAACAGGATGATCAGGGTAAGCAACAGGCCGCCGATGGTGAACGGCTTCATCGCCGGCACGAAGACGTTGTTCAGCCACTCCTCGCCGCGCGACTTGATCAGCCGGGTCCGCGTGTAGTAGCCCGCTGCCAGCGGAATCAGCACGTAGAGCCCAACCGAGAGCAGCACGGTGTCCAGCGGCACGTGCAGCTTGCTGACGCCCAGCTCCCACATGACTATTGGCGCGTACAGCACCAAGATGACCAGATCGTTTATTGCCACTTGGACCAAAGTGTGGGCGGCGTCACCGTCGGCGAGGTAGCTCCAGACGAAGACCATGGCGGTGCACGGGGCCGCTCCGAGGAGCACCGCGCCGGCGACGTATTGGCGGGCGAGCGTGGGATCAATGGCGAATCCAAAGACCTTTACGAGGAAGAAGTAAGCCAGTCCGAGCATGGTCACCGGCTTGATGAGCCAGTTTACGACCAGCGTGACGATGAGCCCTTTCGGGCGTTTGGAGACCCGGACGATGCTGCCAAAATCGATCTGAACCATCATCGGATAGATCATCAGCCAGATGAGGATGGCAACCGGGATGGACACATGGGCATACTCGAACTTGCTGAGGGCGGCCGGAATGCCCGGCGCCAACAGGCCGACTGCCACGCCTAGGGCCATGCAGATCAGGACCCACAGCGATAGGTATTTCTCAAATGTCCCCAGACCAGGCTTCGCCTTGGCGCGCGCTTCAGACACGGCAATACCTCCTTCTTTGAGAGAGAACAAAGCTGATGTTCTGGACAGTGATAAGCTTCAAGCTCATTATCGCGAGTTGTGTTCTGGTCAGTCAAGGGTAAGAACATTATAATATTGTCATATTCTCTTTACGACATCACTTGTCAAAACGACAAAAGGAGGTCATGACGTGCCGAACTCATCTTATCGCGCATCAGCGTACATCGCCGACATACTCCGCAGCATCGGGCACCCGACCCGCGTCCTGGACGCACTCGCAGAGAACAAGGATGAAAAAGCAGAGCATTTAGGGTCTTGACAAATCGACTGGAATCAGTAGACTGTAGAATATAGTCAATTACCTATAATCTAATGACCCGGGGGTGCGGATCATCGACGCGTTTACTTCTGCTCTGTATGTGATCACGGCTGCTCTCTTGTTGTTGTCGGTCGCCCGCGACGGCAAGAAGACCAGACAGGCGCTGCTCAAAGCCTGGCGTTCGTTCATCAATATTTTGCCCGATTTCTCAGTGGTTCTGGCGCTGGTTGGCCTTGTCTTGACCTATCTGTCGCCGGCCGTTATCGCCAAGTTCATCGGTGCCCAGTCCGGCGTTATCGGGATGCTGGTGACGTCGGTCATCGGCGCCGTGACGCTGATTCCAGGGTTCGTGGCCTTCCCGCTGGCGGCCTCGCTGCTCGCCCGCGGCGCCGGCGTGGCGCAGATGGCTGTCTTCGTATCCACGCTGATGATGGTCGGCGTGGTGACTCTGCCGCTCGAGACCAAGTACTTTGGTCGGCGCGAGGCCCTGCTCCGCAACGGCCTGGCCTACCTCTTCTCCTTTGTGGTAGGCTTCGTGATTAAGGTGGTGGTCGGATGAAAAAGATCGTGCGTCAGTACTGGCTGTTCTTGCTAATCATGATCTTCGATTTGGTTGTGCTGGCTGTCCGCCCGGCGAGCGGGCAGAAGATCTTCCACTACACACTCAGCAACTTTGTCCAGATGCTTGAGGTTATCCCGCCGATCTTCGTCTTGCTTGGCCTGCTCGACGTCTGGGTCCCCAAGGAGGTTCTGATGCGCTATCTTGGTCCGCGCTCTGGCACCGGTGGCTGGCTGCTGAGCATGACTTTGGGTGCAGTTGCAGCGGGGCCACTCTACGGAGCCTTTCCGGTTGCCGCAGTCATGGCGAAGAAGGGTGCCAGTTACTTCAATATCCTGACTTTCATCGGGGCATGGTCAACGCTGAAGATCCCAATGTTCCTGTTTGAGACCGCGGCCCTCGGCAGCAAGTTTGCCGTCACGCGGGCGCTCGTGGACATCATCGGCGTGACCCTGCTCGCCTACATCATTCAGCGCTTGATGCCAAAGTCCGAAATTGAAGCCTTCTACGTCAGAAGTTCCGCCGCAGGCCAGTCCGATAAGGCTTGAGCGCCGCAACCAAGGCAGGAGGTGTTGGCCCTGGAAGAAGCCCCGTTTGGTGGCGTTATTGCACTCTTGAAGGCCATCTCCGACCCGACGCGCTTGAAGTTGGTGAAACTGCTGCAGATGCGACCGATGTGCGTCTGCGAGCTAGCCGTCGCGTTGGCAGTCGCGCAGCCGACAGTCTCGCAGCATCTGCGGCGCCTGAAGGCGGTCGGATTGGTGCGCGAACGCCGCGATGGGCAGATGGTATGCTACTCGCTGACTGATCCGGGCTTAGGGCAACTGCGGCGCACATTGGACAGCGTGCTGGACACGCCGACTAGCGAGATTCCCGCCTTGGCCGCAGAGTTGAGCCGGTGCCAATCCGCCGCGCCGCGCCACCATTGTGCCGACGGTCCCGTTGTGAGTGAATCAGGACATACTGAATAACGACCTAGCGCTGAGCGGACGCTAAACCACGCGCCAGCGCAGAGAGAAAAGGAGGCTTCAGAACATGACGGACGAGAAGACGCTCCCCCAGACCGAACAGAGAGAGGCTGAGAAGCCACAGGAGAACTGGTATCTTCCTTACATGGACAAGAAGACCAAGGGCGAGACGGTCGAGGAACGGGAGAAGCCGGTTGCCCTTTTCTACTGTGCCGGCGCATCGAACGTCGGTCAGTCGACGCTGACCGCCGCCAAGCGGGCAGCGCACAAACTTGGGTACAATCGGGCCGCGCTGCTCTGCCTGGCCAGCATCTCGGCCGGCCTGCCGAATGTCACCCGTGGGGCGCGAGAAGCGCGCGGCATCGTCGCCATTGACGGCTGCCCGATGAGCTGCGCCAAGCGCACGCTCGAGAAGGCCGGTTTCGCGGTTGATGAGCACATCATCATGACAAAGGATGCTGACGTCAAGAAGAACTTCCGCCTCGACGAAGCGGGGGCTGGCCCGGATGCCGGAGACGTGGTTGCTGAACGTGTGATCCGCATTGAGGAGCGCACCTGAGGACGGTGGTTGGAGTGTCAGATGCTTTGACGAGGAAAGCTGATATCCTTAAAGCCCTGGCGCACCCGATACGTTTGGCGATTGTCGAGGCGTTGTCGGGAGGTGAACACTGCGTCTGCGAGATCCAACCCTTACTTGGCATCACCCAGTCAAACTTGTCTCAGCACTTGGCCATCCTGCGCGAACAGGGTATTGTCGATGCCCGCAAGGACGGGACACGCGTCATCTACTGGCTCTGCTACCGGCAGGCGCTTCAAATCAGTGCTTTGGCCGGGGATATACTCGCCCATCGCTTATCATAATCCCGCAGCCTAAGGAGGGGAGGTTGTGCCAGGGGACACGACATACACCGCATCACCACGATCTATCCTCTACACGGTGATGATCGGCGCTTTCTTATCGATGTTCGATAGCGGCGTTGTCAATGTCGGGTTGCCAGTCATCGCTTCCCAACTACATGTCGGCATCAGCTCCGTGCAGTGGATCACCTCAATCTACCTGTTGGTCATGTCAGCGCTGCTGCCGATCCTCGGCACCGTGGCGGATGAGTTCGGAAGGCGCAAGATTTATAACCTCGGCTACTTTGTCATTTCAGTCTTCACTCTGGCCTGCGGATTTGCCGTCAATCTACCGATGCTGCTTTTAACCAGGGTATTCCAGGCAGTTGGTGGCGCAATGGTCATGGCCAATGGCCTGGCTATCGTTACAGAGAACTTGCCGCCGGCTTCGCGGGGCAGAAATATTGGGATTTTGGCTACGACTATGGCGATTGGCAGCATCGCTGGTCCGCCTGCCGGCGGTCTGGCGATCGGCCTCTGGGGCTGGCGGACGGTCTTCTTCCTCACCGCGGTTGTGTCGTTTGCCGGCTTCGTTGCCTCGTACTTCTCCATTCCGATGGACCGTCGTGCGCGCGCAGGCAAGTTCAGATTTGATTATCCCGGCTCGATACTTCTAATTCTGACCATTGTCACATTCATCTACGGTTTCTCGAATGTGGCCAAGCTCGGATGGGCGAACCCGTTAGTTGCCGGCAGCCTGGTGCTGTTCTTCGTTGCGCTGGTTACTTTCATTATGTATGAACGAA
>Ga0315298_1006793_pt1 | contig 15417 bp, 11 predicted proteins | sample WHS_1_MG_FD_203077 | JGI IMG/M metagenome (GOLD analysis project Ga0315298, IMG submission 203077) | Extremophilic microbial mat communities from Washburn Hot Springs, YNP, Wyoming, USA - WHS_1_MG | ecosystem: Environmental > Aquatic > Thermal springs > Hot (42-90C) | place: USA: Wyoming... | reverse complement strand
TCCCATCGCAACTACCATACATCTACCAGTTGGCGGCGCTGGCTGGCTTCGGCCACCTAATCGTAAGCCGAGAATTCATGCTAACGTTTGGCGAGTACATGCGCTTCTGGTACAGCCTCCTATACCTGTTTGTGGCATTAGCCAATATCATAGCCGTAAACGTCTACCTAGGCATAGTTAAGAGGCTCGTGAGCCACGCGAAGGTTTTCATGGCAGCCGTGACAGTGCCATCCCTAACATTGGCGGCCTTCTTCCTATCCAACTATGCTGAAATTGCAGCTCATCCCATACTGATGCTTCCACAAATGGGTTGGGAAGCCACCTTCGTGGGCATAGTAGCCTTCGACACGCTTGTAGTGGGGTTGGGCACCTACATATTCTTCAAGCCCCGATGGTGGTACATAGCCCTAGGCGCAGGCACAGCCATAACCGCAGCAGCAGCCTACGCCGCTTATAAGCCTTCGTGGGGGGAGGCAGCCTTCATAGCCTCAGCCACAGCCCTAGCAATAGCCTGCGCCATAGTCCTAGCCGTAAGCGCCTACGTCCTCGTAAAAATATGGATAGAAACCCTAAAAGAAAGAAAAAAACGAAAAGGAGGTGAAACAACAAAATGAAAATAAACTACAAAAAAACTGCAAAGCTATTAACGCTATTAGTGACATCACTGTTAATTGCCACTGCAAGCGTGCAAGCTTATCAGGCTCTCATGTACATGGAAGGCTCTATATCTATTGGTACGAAAACAGTGGTGTGGATAAAAGATGGCACAGAAGATCCAGACGACAGAGTAGATGTCATTATAACAGGTATAGAACCGAATGTAACTATGAGTTTTAATAATACTGCATATCTTAAGAACAAGGGTAGTTCGCCTCGCACTATAGTTTCTATCAAAGTAACTAATGAGGTAAGCAATGACTTTGAAATATGCAAAGTTTATGTATACAGTAATTCCACAGGAGGAAGCTTTAGTCCAGCTGGTGTTCTGGATCTTAAGAAGCTCTCAGACGAAATAACCAACGACATAACGCTGGACCAAAATGAGTGTCTCAAGTTCGATTTCGAAGTTAGAGTTTCTTCAACGACTGTAAACGATGGTGTTTTCACAATACAAGTCACATACACATAAAGCTCCCCTCTTTTCTTTGCTTCCTGATTTCCTTTTTGGCTGCGAATGTGCAAATATAGCATAAAGTAAAGGAATAAGCGTAGATCCTTGTTTCATTTTTCAAAGGTGGCAAAAGCTAGCTATTAAAATTGTTTCAAACTCTTTTTCTGCCAAAGTTTAAATGTAAAGCGAAACTATGCTATCATTGAGTCCACTTGAATATGGAGAGTGAAAGGCGTATGGGCAAGTCATCACTATTTTCGGGCTTTTATAAGCTTAGTCCTAAAGAGCGTTTAGCGTTTGTTAAGGAGTTTGCTGACTTAACCGATGAAGAGTGTGCTTTGCTGCAGAATACTGGTAGTCTGCCCTTAGACTTGGCTGATCGCATGATAGAAAATGTTGTTGGCGCCATTCCAATACCATTGGGCATTGCTGTAAACTTTCTCATTAATGGTCGGGACTATCTAGTTCCTATGGCTATTGAAGAGCCCTCAGTGGTGGCTGCGGCTAGTTATGCTGCTAAGATGGCTAGGGATGGAGGAGGCTTCCACACGAGCAGTACACCGCCAATAATGATTGGGCAAGTTCAAGCCGTAGGCATAAAAGACCCATACGCGGCTAGACTTCGTATATTGCAAGCTAAAGAGGAAATCCTAAAGAAGGCTAACGACCAAGACCCAGTGCTGGTTTCCGTCGGCGGCGGAGCCAAAGACCTAGAAGCCAAAGTCATTCATACAGTGCAGGGACCAATGGTTATTACAGAGTTGCATGTGGATTGCCGAGACGCCATGGGCGCCAACGCCGTAAACACCATGTGCGAGGCTGTAGCCCCCCTAATAGAGCGGATAACTGGCGGACGCGTTTACCTGCGAATCATCTCTAACTTGGCTGTTAAACGCTTGGCAAGAGCATGGTGCACTGTGCCCAAAGAGGCTGTGGGCGGAGAAGAAGTGGTTGACGGCATCGTTAACGCTTGGGCTTTTGCTGCCGCTGACCCGTATAGAGCTGCCACGCATAATAAGGGGATTATGAACGGCATAATAGCCGTAATAATCGCCACATGCAACGACCACCGCGCTGTTGAGGCTGGAGCCCACGCTTATGCTGCCAGAAGCGGCCACTACACGACACTTTCAACATGGGAGAAAAACGAAAACGGCGACCTAGTCGGCTCAATAGAACTGCCAATGGCCGTAGGCCTAATAGGCGGGGCTGTGCGCACCCACCCAATAGCCAAAATCTGCCTAAAAATCTTGGGCGTGAAAACAGCCAACGAGTTCGCCGAAGTTTTGGCGGCTGTAGGCTTAGCCCAAAACCTAGGCGCATTGAGGGCTTTAGCCCACGAGGGCATACAGCGAGGCCACATGTCGCTTCATGCAAGAAACATTGCCATTGCAGCGGGCGCAACAGGCGAGCTCATAGACTTGGTTGCTGAAAAAATGGTTGAAGAGCGCAAAATCCGCATGGACAGAGCCAAAGAGCTTATTGAGCAGTATAGGGCTACTGGAAAAATCTAAAAGAAACGCTATGCATTAAAAGAACGGCGGTTAAATGAAAATCCTTCCAGGACCAGCCTCAAAAGAGCTGGGCGAGAAAATAGCCCACCTTTTAGGCGTCCAAACAGTTCCAGTTTTTTTCAAGAATTTTCCAGACGGCGAATCCTACGTGAGGCTTGAGGGCGAGGTTGAAGGCGAAATAGCCATAATAGTGCAGACAACAAGCCCACCCCAAGACACCCGCCTAATACAGTTGGCTTTAATTGCCGACGCTGCCAAGAGAAACAATGCAGTAAAGGTTGTGGCTGTTGTCCCCTACCTAGCTTATGCCCGCCAAGACAAGGTCTTCCTAAAGGGCGAACCAATAAGCATAGAAGCCGTCGCAAGAATGCTTAAGGCTGCCGGAGTCGACAGCCTAATAACTGTAAACGTCCATCAGCAAAACATCCTAGCCAAGTTTCCCTTCCAAGCAAAAAGCATTTCAGCCATTCCGTTATTAGCCGAACACTTTAGGCTGAGGGGCTTCAAAGGGGCTTTCGCGCTCGCTCCAGATAAGGGTGCAATAAGTATAGCTGAAGAAGCAGCAAAAGTTCTGGGCGGGGATTATGGCTATTTGGAGAAGCACCGCGACCGCTACACCGGGCTAGTAAGCGTTGAAAAGAAAGAGTTTGATGTGAAGGGAAAAACGGCCATAATTTTCGACGACATAATTAGCACTGGCGGCACAATAGTTGCAGCCGCAAATGTCTTACGTGAGCTCGGAGCAGCCAAGATTTATGCTGCATGTGTGCATCCGCTTCTTGTGGGCGAAGCTGAGAGGCGCATCCGCGAAGCTGGAGTTGAAGAAATAATTGGGACAGACAGCGTCCCAAGCCATGTAAGCAAAGTTTCGCTGGCTCCGCTAATTGCTCAAGCGTTACGGGAGCTTCAAAGTGGCTAGGCTCTTCTTCCTCCTATCCGGTGAACATGAAACCCTCCCAACGGCAGAACTCAAAGCCATACTTGAGGCTGAAGGCTACGCCTACAAAGTTTTAGAAACATTGGACCAAGTTTTGAGGGTTGAAGCAGACCAAAAATGCGTTGAAGCTGTAAAAAACCGTGCAGCCATGACAAGGCTCTGTGCATTAGAACTTTTCACGTGCAAGGCTGAAACAAGCGAGGCAATTAAAGCCTTACGCTCAATAAACATCAGTGAACACGTAAGAAGCGGCGAGACTTTTGCTGTTCGCATAAAACACGTGAAAAGCCACGCCAAGGAAGTCGATGGAATGGCTTTAGAGCGCAAGCTCGGCGAAATAATCCTAGGCACGGCTGAAAACGTGAAGGTGAACCTTCAAAAGCCCCAAAAAACCTTCATTGGCATTTTAACAGACGACAAGCTTGTTTTCGGCTTGAAAATGGCTGATGTGCCGCCAAAATCCTTTATGGAGAGACGCCCAAAGAAGAAGCCCTTCTTCCACCCGTCGGCCATGCCGCCAAAACTCGCAAGATGCATGGTGAACCTAGCCAAACCAAAACCCGGAGACCTAATCCTAGACCCCTTCTGCGGAACAGGAAGCATCCTCATCGAAGCAGCACTCATAGGATGCCGCATCCTAGGCATGGACATCCAAAAACGGATGGCACATGGAAGCCTAAAAAACTTCAAACATTTTGGAATAGAACCCGAAGGCGTAATAGTGGCTGACGCAAAAAACCCACCAGTCCAGAAAGTTGATTGTGTTGTGGCAGACCCCCCATATGGGAAAAGCGCCACAACCCTAAAACGGACAACAAAACAGATAATTGAAGAGTGCCTAAGTGCCATTTACGACAAGCTGGGCAAAGATAAATGCATCTGCATGGCCGCACCAAAAACCATTGGAATAAGCCAAATCGGCACAATGCTGGGTTATAAACACGTAGAATCTCACCTCGTCTATGTGCACAGAAGCCTAACCCGCGAAATCACGGTTTTTAAGAAGGCTTAAACCTTATTTTCTATAAGCAGCGGCTAAAAGAAAACTAATTTCCGAAGTGGATTGGAGCGGTTTACGATGAAGCCGTCATTTTTCGAGCCGCATGCTGGAGCAAAACTGCAAATATCATTACGAGGCAGATGATAGGAACAGTAGGTTCCTACAAAAGTGCGGGGGGTGGGATTTGAACCCACGAACCCCTACGGGACAAGGTCCTAAGCCTTGCGCCTTTGACCAGGCTTGGCGACCCCCGCCCTTACATAGTGCATGGATGAAGTTCGAGATTATAAATTGTTTGTTGCTGCACGAAATCCTTTAAAACATTAACTCATTTATTTGATTGAATGGTGTCGGCGCTGTCGCCTCGGTAGCCTAGCCTGGTGGGGCACCGCCTTGGTAAAGCTTCAAGGCTACGGATAGGCGGTGGTCGCGGGTTCAAATCCCGCCCGAGGCTTCTATTAAGATGGCTCGTTGGGTTTAAGCTTGGATGTTTAAGGTGGTGCTGCTTTGAGGGGAATTTACCATGGATTATGTGTAAACTGTAGGGGTGCCATTTCAGATGAGCGCCTCCTGCAAATTGGAATGTGTGAAAACTGTCTTGAAAGCGTTGAGAACGTGAAGTCATGGAAACAAGCATTGAAAGCCCTTGAGGAAAGGGGAAGATTGTATTTTGCCGGTGAAGTTTTCAATTTTTATAGGAAGTTTAGCGATTTTTCCATGTTTTTTGAGAGGGCTGTTGGTCAGAGGATGTGGTCCCTTCAAGAGACTTGGGCTAGGAGAATTCTCTTAAAACGGAACTTTTCAATAGTTGCGCCTACCGGTGTTGGAAAAACTGTTTTGGGAACCGTTATGGCTCTCTATTTTGCTGTTGATGGGAAGAAAAGCTACATAATAGTGCCGACAGCCCTCCTTGTGCAGCAAGTTTCAGAAAAAATGGATGCTTATTCGAAAAGGCTTAGAATACAGACCAGAAAAATCTGTTATCATGCAGCTTTAAGTGAGGAAGAAAGAAAAAGAGCTTTGGAAAAAGTAGCTAATGGCGATTTTGAAATTCTTATAACAACTGAAAGGTTTTTGGTGAGCCACTTTGACGTTTTAAAGGGTAAAAGTTTTGACTTCGTTTTTGTAGATGATGTGGACTCCTTCTTGAAATCTCCTAGAAACATAGATAGGATTTTGGCAATTTTGGGCTTTGACAACGCCACAATATCATTGGCTTTTCAGCTTATAGACCTCCGAAGAGAGGCAAACAGGCTAAAAAGGATGGGTAAAACATCATCAGAGGTTTTGGAACAGATTGAGGCGATAAGGCATAAGATTGAGGATTATAAAAGCCGAAACAGCATAGGCTTGCTGGTCGTTTCAGGGGCAACTGTAAAGGCGAAGAGGACGAAAAGGATAAAACTCTTTGAGGAACTTCTAAAGTTTCAGATAGGCTTTAAACCCGAATTTCTAAGAAACATCAAAGACTTTTACATTGAGGCGGGAGGCGAAATTGAAAGCCAAGTGCTATCTCTGATTAAAGGTTTTGGCTCTGGATGCTTGGTTTTTGTTCCATCAGTTTTTGGCAGAGACTACGCCCTTAAGCTAAGCGATTTTTTGAATAGAAATGGTGTGAGGGCAAATGCCTACGTGAAGATGGATGAAGAGCTTCTGGAAAGGTTCGAGAAAGGTGAGTATGACGCCCTAATAGGGGTTGCAAGCTTTAGAAGCCCCCTAGCGAGGGGGATAGACCTTCCAGAAAGGGTTCGCTACGTAATTTTCACAGGCGTGCCAAGAATGGAGATTAAGCTAAGCTGGGAAGAATATAACCCTTCCAAAATCCTTACACTTCTTAAAAACATTAGGGAATTTCTGGAAAAGGACCAGCAGGACAGGGCAAGCCAGATAATCAACAGTCTCCGTAGAATAGTTCCAATAGACAGGCAGACGCTAGAAAAGGTTAAAACGTCCATGGAAACGGGCACCCCGCTGGGCGGCTATGAGGATTATGTTAAGAGGCTTGTTTTGGAGGCAAGGGACTTTCTGAAAAGCGCCATAACGCCCAAAGTTATAGAGCAGATAATGCAAAGCAAGGAAGTTTCCTTAAAAAAGAGGAATGGAGACTTCTACCTTATCGTTGCGGATCCTATAGCCTATGTTCAAGCTTCTGGAAGAGCCTCAAGAATGTTTGCTGGGGGCATAACACGGGGTGCAAGCTTCCTAATTGTGGATGATGAGAAGGCTTTCTACTCTCTTAAGCGCAAGCTGGAGTTCATGCTTGGAGAAGCCACATGGACGAGGTTCACCATCAAAGCTGCTGAAAGATGGTTCAGAAAAATAGACGAGGACAGAACGATTATACGCGAGATTAGGGAGGGCAAAATTGTCAAGAGGGTGAAGGACTTCATTAAGGCGGCTCTGTTGATTGTGGAGTCGCCAACAAAAGCGAGAACTATATCAAGGTTTTTTGGAAAGCCTTACAAGAGGAAAATTGGAAATATAACAGTTTTCGAGGTCAGCACTGGAGAGTTTGTGCTCAACATTGTGGCAAGCATGGGACACGTTTACGACTTAGTTGTTAATGAAGGATTCCACGGTGTAAAAGTTGAAAATGGAAACTTTGTGCCCATCTATGACTTCATAAAGAAGTGCAAAAAATGCGGGGAGCAGTTCACGGGTTTAGAGTTCTGTCCAAAATGTAGAAGCCAAGAGTTCTATTCTAAAAGCGAGCTTGTTGACGCCATGCGGAAAATCGCCTTAGAAGTGAACAGCATCTTCATAGCCACAGACCCGGACATTGAGGGGGAGAAAATAGCCTACGACGTTTACTGTTCGCTTTATCCCATGAACCATAGAGTGGAGAGGCTGGAGTTTCACGAAATCACCAAAAAAGCTTTTCTGCAAGCAATAAAGAATAGGCGAGAAATTAATTTGAGGATGGTTGAAGCGCAACTCGTTAGACGCATAGAAGACCGTTGGGTAGGCTTCGAGCTCAGCCAGAAACTTTGGCGTAAGTTTCAGAACTATAGGCTTTCAGCTGGAAGGGTTCAAACCCCAGTGCTGGGATGGATAATAGAAAGAGTCAGCGAATCAAGAAGAAAGAAGAAAGTTCTGTCAGCGGTGCTTTCAAACGGCTTAAAAGTGTCGATTGAAAATCCAGTTATTCAATTCCCAGATGAACAAATTGAAAAGCGTATCAGCGAGCTAAAAGCTAGAATAGTGGACTTAAAAACCGAAGAAAAAAGCGTGAATCCGCCACCGCCATACACCACTGACACACTGCTCCGCGACGCTTCAGCGAAACTCGGTTTTCCAGCCACAAAAACTATGTTGATTGCCCAAGACTTGTTTGAGATGGGCTTATGCACATATCACCGAACAGACTCAACAACAGTTTCAGCCGTTGGAATAGGCATAGCCAAAAACTACATTCAAGAAAAGTATCCGTCGCTGTTTGTTCCGCGAAGGTACTTCATGGAAGGAGCACATGAGTGCATTAGACCAACAAGGGCTTTAGACGTGGAACAGCTGAAAAACCTAATTTCCATGGGAATTTTAAGGTTTCCGAAAAGGCTTACAAGTGATCATTTCCAGCTTTACGACCTAATATTCAAGCGCTTTATCGCAAGTCAGATGAGGGAGGCTAAACTCCTCTACCAGCAATTCAAGGTTCTAATAGATGGAAACCAAGCGTTTGTCGAGAACCCCGTCAGCATCTTAAGCGAAGGATTCAACACGATACTACCAATAAAAACTGCAAACGCAGTTGAGGAGGGCGAATACCCATTAAAGTTTGCAAGGCTTCTGTACTTGCCAGCGGCAAGACCCTTCACCCAAGGAGAGATAATAGCCCTAATGAAAGAAAGGGGTGTAGGAAGACCTAGCACCTACGCCAAAACTGTTGCAACAATTCTGGAGAGACGCTATGCCATTGAAAAAAGGAATAGGCTTATCAGCACAAAATTGGGCTTTAAAGTTTACAAGTATCTAAGTTTAAGGTTTGGGAAGTACACCTCCGAGGAGGCGACACGGAAACTCGAATCAATAATGGATATGATAGAGCAGGGAAAAGTTGACTACAAGGAAATTCTCAAAGAACTGTACCACGAAATCTTGGAAATAAGGAAAGTTTAGCTTTGCAACCATTAAAGAAAGGTGAGGAAACAAAAGATGCGTGAATTCGTCTTGTACTCGCGGCTGGGTCGGACGGACGCGAGATGGGAGAATCTGCATGATGCTGGGCGCTTAGACATAGTTTATGAGTGTGCTGTTGCAAGCCTTTTCCTATCCCATGCAATACGCAAGGACACAGTTTTCCACGCCATACTAAATGGTCCACCTCAGCCTCCGCTGCATTTGAGGGTTGAAGGCTTAACATTGCATGATGTTAGAACCGACGTGGGCACATGGACCCAAATATTGAAGAAGGTTTTGTCTGGAAAGTCTCATCCGGGAATAAGTCTCTCAAAGACGAGTTTTGAGGCTTTGATAAAAGAGAAGGCAGAACAGAGCAAAATATACGTTCTTGAAGAAGGCGGGAAAGACGTTTTCGAGGTTGATGTTGGGGAAAATCCCGTTTTTGTCTTGGGAGACCATGTGGGCTTGCCTAAGAAGGTTGAGGCCTTCGTCCTACGCTATGGAGAGAAAATATCCCTTGGGAAAAAGTCATACCTGGCTGCCACATGCATAACAGTTCTGAACTACTTGTTGGATAGAAGGGAAATTGGCGGAAAATAAGCGCTAAATTTTTATCCTTGTGATTTCTGGTTTAAAATCTGTTACTATAAAAAGGGTATTTTAAAATCTTCAAGTTGGGGTGGCGTTTATGGCGGCCATTAGGGAGCTGCCAACTACGCCCGTATCAAGATTTGAAAGGATAGGCGCCCACACTCACATTAAGGGTTTAGGTCTAGACGAAAATCTGAGGGCTGTGAAGATAAAGGATGGGATGGTTGGGCAGGAGAAGGCTAGGGAAGCCGCAGGCTTAGTTGTGAAAATGATTAAGGAAGGAAAACTTAGCGGAAAATGCATTATTTTGGCTGGTCCGCCCGGCACCGGGAAAACGGCCATAGCTGTGGCTATCTCGAAGGAACTTGGTGAAAATGTTCCATTCATCCAGATGAGCGGCAGCGAAATCTACAGCACTGAGCGGAAGAAAACCGAAGTCCTCATCGAAGCCATTAGAAAGTGCATAGGCGTTGAAATTCATGAAATGCGGAAGGTCTACGAGGGCGAAGTCACAATGGTTGACATCAGAACGGCGCCACACCCCTACAATCCATATCAGAAGATTCCTGAAAGCGTTAGGCTAACACTGAAAACTAAGGAGGAGGAGAAAACCATCGAGGCTGGTGCCTCCATAGCCCAGCAGATAATCGCTGAGGGCATATCCGAAGGGCATGTTATCCAGATAGATGCTGAAACTGGCAGAGTGGTTAACCTAGGACTATGCCTTGAAAGCCAGAAAGGGAAAACCTATGATGTTGACACGCGGAGGAAAATTCCACGCCCAAATGGCAAGGTTTTGAAAGAGAAAGAGTTTGTCTATATGCTTACTTTGGCAGATTTGGACGAGCTAAACGCTAGACAACGTTCAGGCGGATTATTCTCGCTGTTTTTCGGCGGTTCCGAGTCGAAGGAGATTGACACTGAAGTGCGGATGGCTGTTGACCAGCAGGTAAAGGAGTGGGTTGACAGTGGCAAAGCCTTCATTCACCCGGGCGTTCTCTTCATAGACGACGCCCACCTACTAGACTTGGAGGCTTTCAGCTTCCTTGGAAGGGCAATGGAAAGCGAGCTCGTTCCAATAATAATTCTCGCCACAAACCGTGGAGTGGCAAGAATCCGTGGAACAGACATAAGGAGTCCCCTTGGCTTCCCTGTTGACCTCATAGATCGCTCGGTCATAATTGCAACACAGCCCTACGATCTTGAAAGCATAAAGGAAATCTTGAGGATTCGCGCCTCGGAGGAGAAGATTAAGTTGGATAAGGATGCGCTTGAAAAGCTTGCTGAGGTTGGGGCGAAAAGTTCTATGAGGTATGCTGTCCAGCTGCTAAGCTTAGCGGCTCAAAACGCCAAATCGGCCAACAGAGATAAGGTGACGGTTGAGGATGTGCAGCGGGTAGACGACCTATTTATGGACGTTGGCGAAGCTGCCGAATACTTAAGGAAGTATGAGGAGAAGCTACTGGTGCACTAAGCCATTTCACAAGGCTGTAGAAATAATCCTTATTCTAGAATAGCAACACTTTAAATTCTCTTAGGCTTTTCTTTAAGCGGTGGTTTGATGGCTGAGAAGAGGCATAAGCGTGAAAACGCAGGCCCAATTAAACTGGATTTGGCTGAAGATGTGGGCTTCATTCTCGAACCAGCAAAAATTGAGATAGGCTCCGGGTACGCTGTTTCACTAAGCTACGACGAGGATGGCAACCCAGTGGTTGACGTTAAAACCTATGGGGATGTGGACTTATCCAAAATTAAAAGGGACATTGAACGCCTATACCCAAACGCCCAAATCAGACAGTTAAACCAAGAACCAATAGTGACCATTGTTAGAAAAAGCAAAGGCAAACGGAAGACCAAAAAGAAATAGTTTTTCTCGCCCAAAATTTTGACTTTAGAATGGAGATTGAAATAGAACCAAATTTTCCTTCATATAAATTTTCCTTTGAAAAATGGAGATTTCAACATACTTGATTCCAATTTCAAAATAATTCGCATGATGGATAGAGAATGATTCGGAAAGGTTTAGTCGAACCGTTTAGCTTTTAAACCTCCCCATAAACATGATGAGACTTCAAAAGAAAGCGGGAAAACATGACGAAAAGAAATGGCGAGTCATCCGGAAACGAGAGGAAACTAAAAATAGTTTACGTTCGTTCAGTGGCGAATGCCCTAGGAACTGGCATGATAAACCCATTTGTCGGCCCCTACGCTGTCAAAGAACTCGGCGCATCCTCATCTGAAATGGGATGGTTCCAGTCCATGAGCAACATATCAAACAATGTCATGCAAGTTTTCTGGGGAAGGTTAAGCGACAGACTTGGAAAGCGAATCCCCTTCATTGTTTTTGGCGGGCTGATTGTTGCCATACTTTGGCTTCCAATTTTATTTGTGAAGACCGCAAGCCAACTAGTGATGCTGATAAGTTTGCAAGCACTTCTAGGTTCTATGGCTGTTCCAGCATGGACTGCTTTGATAGGCGATCTTGTTCCATCCTCACGCCTAGGAAGGATTAACGCCACAATCAACTTGTGGGCTTCTGTGGGAAGCATTTTGGCAACAATGGCTTCCGGAGCCATCATGACAGCCATAGGAGGTTCGGTGAGGGATCAGATCATAATTCCAATAGTTGTAGCAACGGCGTGTGGACTATTATCATCATTCGTCATGTTTTATGTCAAAGCAGAGAGAACTGGCAAAGGCGACGCCGAAAAAAGGAAAACTTTCTTAAGAGACCTGTTAGATGTTGTGAAGGTTGCGGGGAAATCCCCAGACTTTGTTAAATATTGCACTTGCAGCGCAGTCTTTAATTTCTTCATGTCGATTGCTTGGCCGCTATTCGCGATAACTCAGGTTAAAGTCTTGAAGGCTTCAATGTTGGAAATAGCAGCGCTCTCCGTTGTTCAAGGAATATTTACGATAATCTTTACTGGATGGGCTGGGAGGCTCGCTGACACTGTTGGCAGAAAACCCTTGCTTATTCTTGTCAGATTCAGTTATGTTTCCGTCCCATTAGCTTATGCCTTCGCTCCAAACATTTATGTCCTAACAGTTATAGGTGCTTTCTGGGGCGCGGTTGCAGCTTTTGAGCAGGCAAGCGTGACAACTTATTTGCTTGACGTCTCACCAGAAATGCACAGAGGAAGCTTCGCAGCGTTCTACAACCTATTGATAGGAACTGTAACGTTTTTCGGATCCCTTATAGGCGGCTACCTATCAGACCTAACAATTGGCATATACGGCTTGGTTCTGGGCTTGCAAATAGTCTATATAGTCTCCGCCATTGGAAGGTTCATTGGAGCTGCAACATATTTTAGGCTGAGGGAAACCCTCAAAGGCAGAAAACCCCTAAAACGCCCAAAAATCCTATCTCCCTAAATACTGCCCAGTTATTAGGATTCTATTCCCACACCTCGGGCATTTTTTGTCATTTGTAACAGCATATTTTAAAACATAGTATCCATAGCGCTTAATGAGCAGCTCCCCACACATTGGACAGTAAGTGTTCTCATACCTATGCCCGGCAACATTCCCAATGTATGGATATAAAACTCCAGCCTTTCTAGCCATTTCATAGGCTTTTTCTAAGGTTTCAACCTTAGTGGGTGGATTATGAAACTTGTAAGCTGGGAAGTATCGCGTAAAATGCAATGGTGTTTCCGGTCCAACATGCTTTAAATGGCTTTCAATTATCCAGCGTAGAACATTTTCGCTGTCGTTAACGCCACTAACAACAAGATTGACAATCTCAACATGGAATCCCAAGCGTTTAGCTTCCTCAGCGTTTCTCCAAACCTTCTCCACGTCAGCGCCACCGCAGTATTTCATGTAGACTTCATGGTCGCCCTTAACGTCTATCTTAAGCCCATCCATGCCAGATTCCCAAAGCGCCTTCAAAGCCTCAAGGGTCATGTATCCATTCGAAACATAACAACAATATTTTATTCCTCGACTTTTGCCAAGGCTGAAAGCTCGAACGGCCCATTCAGTTAAAAGTGTTGGCTCCTGAAAACTTGCACATAAGCCTGCATCCCCATAGGCAAGGGCTAGCTCAACGATTTTTTCTGGCGGATAATAAGATGCTTTAGCTGGCTCCGGCGCAACCTTAGACAAGTGAAAATTCTGACACCATACGCAGTCGAAATTGCATGACCATGTGGAAAAGGTTAGGGCTGTTGAACCCGGCCAATAGTGGAAGAATGGCTTTATCTCTATTGGACGGCTTTCAACAGCACTTATGTCACCATAAACAAGAGTGTAAAGTTTACCACCAAAATTCCTTCTAGTCTTGCAAAATCCAAAGTTGCTCTCTGGGATTTCGCATCTTCTTTCGCAAAGGATACACCTAACCTTGTTGCCTCTAAGTTTTTCGTAGAATAACGCTTCCTTAACAGATGGATAGGCAAGAAAAGCGTTAATTTTAGTGTTTTCTGAAATGTTCCCAACCCCTAGGCTCAATAACTTGCCTTTCTCCTTTAACCTCAAGAACTATTTGCTTCTTGGCGGTAACCTTTCCTATCTTGATGAGGTTTCCGCCAACGCTTTTAACGGCTTTTTCCGCCTTATCCCAAAGGCTAGGCTTTACAGTTAGAACGAGCTCATATTCTTCGCCTCCGTAAAGGGCTAAATCCAGCGGGTCCAAGCCGTTTATTTCAGCAAATTTGATGGCTTCGGTGGCTAATGGAACATTTTCTATTAAGAAGCCCACATTGCTAGCCTTTGAAAGCTCATGGAGGCTCCAAGCCAAGCCGTCGCTTGAATCAATGGCGGATGTAACAGCCCTTGTGGTGCTTAGGGCTAAGCCCTCCTTTAAGCGCGCCTTGGGCATGTAAACAGTCTCCAAAAGAGAACTGCGAATATCCTCTGGTGCTTTACGATTTTCGAGGAGCATTTTTAATCCAGCTGATGTCTTCCCAAAGGAGCCGGTAACAGCCACTATATCCTCTGGCTTGGCTCCACTTCGCAGCATCACGTGGTCTTTTCTTGCTAAGCCGAAGACTGAAAGGCTCATAATGAGGTCTGAAGCCTCGTTTGTGTCCCCACCGATGATGTAAGTGTCGTATTCGCGGGCTCCAGCGTTTAAGCCCTTTGCAATTTCCTCAAGCCCTTTCCGCGTAATGTCTTTTGGCATTCCAAGAGAAACCAGAATAACAAGAGGTTTTACACCCTTCGCAGCAAAGTCGCTTACGTTCATGACCACAGCCTTGCGAGCAGCCTGCCATAAACTCATGCCTTTTGGAACATCTGTTTCGGCGACCAACATGTCGGTCTTCAAAACAAGGAGCTGCTTCTTGCCTATGGGGTAGGCTGAAACATCATCGCCGAAGGGAATAGGCATCTCCGGCATCTTATCCAGCTGCTCTAAAATTAGCTCGATGATTTTTCTCTCGCCCATGGCGCTCAACGTTTCCAAAACTTGCACCTTCTAAATAACTGTGTGCACAGCCATAAAAGTTCTTAACCCTCTATTTTAGAAGCAACTGTTCCATTAGAAAGTTCATTAGTTTCTTGTTCACCTCTTTTATGAATTCCTCCCTATAATGGTTTGAATAGGCAACTCCATAACTCCTTTCTTTGCAGATTTTTTCCACATCCTCTTTTTTTGGCTTTTTCCCAGCGCGTTTTAAGCCATTTGAAACAACTTTCCTCCAGTATTCTGACACGTCTCGCAGGCCTACGTCTCTATAACTGTTTTCGCATACCATAACCTTGTAACTCCATTTCTCTCTCCGCTTGGGTTTCTTTTTTGGGTGTCCAATACATAAGATTGATAGTGCTAGGCAATGCTCTGGCATGTTTAAAATTTCCTTAACCCTTTTTGGATGCTCTATAATCGACCCTATTATGACGCTCCCCAGTCCCAAAGCTTCTGCAGCAATAACCATGTTCTCAAGGGATAGGGCGGCATCCAAAACTCCAAACGTGTAGGGTAGAATTCCAGTAAAATCGTAGTCCACACCAGTTAGCTTTGCAGCTTTCAAATGCCTGTGAAGATCTAAGCAAACAACAATCCAGATGGGGGCAGCTTTCATAAACGATTGATTTTCGCAGAGTTCATAAAGCATCTCCTTAACCTTCTCATCTTTAACGACGATAAAGGTTCTTGGCTGAATGTTTCCCGCGGATGGAGCCCTTATCCCAGCCAACA
>Ga0315298_1006791_pt1 | contig 15420 bp, 19 predicted proteins | sample WHS_1_MG_FD_203077 | JGI IMG/M metagenome (GOLD analysis project Ga0315298, IMG submission 203077) | Extremophilic microbial mat communities from Washburn Hot Springs, YNP, Wyoming, USA - WHS_1_MG | ecosystem: Environmental > Aquatic > Thermal springs > Hot (42-90C) | place: USA: Wyoming... | reverse complement strand
ACACTGTAGCGAAAACAAAGAAGCTTGTATACGAAGTAGAGAAAGAATTAAAAAGAAGAAAATAAAAAAACAAAAAAGTTTTAAAAGACTAAAAGAGAATAATATAATTCATCGATGAGGTGATGAGATGAAAAAATATGTAAAATTTGCTACACCAGCGGAGTTGGCCCAAAAGGCTTATGAAGCAGTAGCTACTGCAAAGAAGACAGGAGCAATAAAGAAAGGAACAAACGAAACAACAAAAAGTGTGGAAAGGGGATTAGCAAAACTTGTTGTTATTGCTGAGGATGTTGATCCTGAAGAAGTAGTTTTGCACCTTCCACAACTTTGTGAAGAAAAGAAAATTCCTTATGTCTATGTTCCCTCAAAGAAAGACCTAGGAAAAGCAGCTGGCTTAGAAGTAAATTGTGCAAGCGTTTCGATCGAAAATCCAGGAGAAGCAGCGAAAGTTGTTGAAGAAATAGTTAGCAAACTTGCAGCAATAGCTAAGAAGGGTTAAGGATGGAAGGATTCCTAGCTGAAATTGTAGAAGTTGTTGGAAAAACAGGAGTTTTTGGAGATGTTTATCAAGTAATGTGTAAAATACTTACTGGCCCAGATAAAGGAAGAGTAATAAAAAGAAACGTAAAAGGGCCGCTTAAGAAAGGAGACCTAATAATTCTCTTAGAAACAAGTAGAGAAGCAAGAGCAATTGAATCAAGATAAGTGAAGGAATATGAAATGCTCCTTCTGCAACAAAGAAATTGAAATGGGAGAAGGAATAATATACGTTACAGCAGATGGAAAGTTAAGATATTTCTGTAGTAGCAAATGCTATAAAAATGCTATAAAACTCGGAAGGAATCCAAAGAAGTTTAAATGGACTAAGAAAGCAAAGGAATAAAAAAAAGAAATAAAAGAATAAAAACCTAAAAAGAATCATGATAAGACAGCCAATAGTTACAGTTATGGGTCATGTTGACCATGGGAAAACGTCTTTACTGGATTGTATAAGAAAAACAACAATAGCAAAAAAGGAGCACGGAGCAATTACTCAGCATATTGGAGCAAGCGAAGTTCCAAGAGAAATAATCGAAGAAATTTGTTCGCCAATACTTTCAAAAATAGGTGCGAAGCTTAGAATCCCAGGAATTCTTTTTCTTGATACTCCAGGACATGAAGCATTTACAAATCTCAGAAAAAGAGGGGGAAGCATTTCAGACCTTGTTGTTGTAGTTGTAGATATAAACGAAGGTTTTAAGCAGCAAACTTTTGAGGTTATAAACATACTTAAATCATACAAAACACCATTTTTAGTTGCTGCAAATAAAGTTGATTTGATTACTGGTTGGATTCCTTCGAATACTCTTTCAATCCAAGAAAGTTTTTCTTTTCAAAATACTCAAACATTGCAAAGACTTGATGAAAAGATCTACTCAATAATAGCACAACTTGCTACAGAAGGTTTTAACAGTGAACGTTTTGATAGAGTTAAAGATCTAAGGAGGGAAGTTGTTATAATACCAACAAGTGCAAAAACAAAAGAAGGTATGGCAGAACTTCTTGCTTTTATCGCCGGCCTTTCCCAAAAATTTCTTGAAGAAAGATTAAAAATCGAAGTAGAAGGAAGTGGAAAGGGAAGCATAATAGAAAGGAAAGAGGAGAAAGGACTAGGAACAACTATAGACGTTATTCTTTATGATGGAACTTTAAAAGTTGGCGATGAAATTGCTTTTTCTGATGGAAAAGACGTAAAAATCACAAAAGTGAAAGCTATTCTTCACCCTAAACCTCTTGTTGAAACAAGAACAAAAGCTAAAAGTGGAAAGTTTGAAAGTGTTAATGAGATAAGTGCTGCAGCAGGAATAAAAATTATAGCCCCGAATCTTGAAGGGGCGATTCCTGGCTCACCAGTTTTTGTTGTTAAAGGTCCAAATGATGAAAAAATTCAAGAGATAAAAGCAGAAGTACAAAAAGTCCTAGAAGGAGATGGGGAAGGAATAATTGTTAAAGCAGATACTATTGGTAGTTTAGAAGCTTTAAGGTATCTTCTTCAGAAAAAAACAAAAATTGCTTATTTTGGGCTCGGAGGAATAACGAAAGAAGATATTTCTTTTGCTACAAGCTTTAAGGAAAAGAATCCAAGCTATGGAATAATCGTTTGCTTTAATGTAGAAGTCGAAAAAAGTATGAAAGAAGAATGCGAAAAAAGAGGAATAAAGCTTATTTCAACGAGCGTCATTTATGAAGTCTCTGAACAATTTGATAAAACAATAGAAGAGATCAAGAACGAAGAAAAGAAAAAAGCTGGAGAAACCATAATACTACCAGCCCAGATAAAAGTTCTTCCTTTTTGCTTTAGATACTCAAATCCAGCAATTTTTGGAATAAGGGTAGAAGTAGGCAAAATAAAACCGGGTTATGAGCTTATGAATGAAGAAGGAAGGAGAATAGGTAGAATAAAGTCTATTCAAAGTGAAAAAGTTAACTTAAGCGAGGCAAATAAAGGACAAGAGGTTGCTATAGCTGTAGAAGGTGCAACTTTTGGAAGACACTTTAAGGAAAATTCTACACTCTATTCAATCGTGCCAAAAGAGCATATCGATGCATTAAGTGATAAGTATTCTTACCTTCTTGATGATGAGATGAAACAACTTTTACTAAAAATAAGAATGCTTCAACTAAAGTCCTAATTTTTTTCTTGCTTCTTCACTCATCTTTTCAGGACTCCAAGGGGGGTTAAAAACAAGGTTTATTTTTACGTCCTTTACCCCTTCGATTTCTTTTACTTTTTCTTCGACACAACTTACAACCATAAAACCATAAGGGCAAAAAGGAGTAGTAAGAGTCATCTCTATTAACACTTTGTTTTCTTCCACATTAATATTATAAATTAATCCGAGGTCTATTACACTTAATCCAATTTCTGGGTCTACGCATTCTTTTAATTTTTCCTTTATTTTTTCTATACTTATTTTTTGAGAAGATTTCATTATTTCATCAAAATGTTTTTGAATACGTTGTTGGTTCCTGTTACAGTTATATTTGGCGAAGAGGATATGGTTATGTTTTTAAAGATTGAATCACTTACCTTTCCAATTATAGATCTAAGTGATGAAGAAATGTTTATATCTTGGAAAGTATGGGCTTTTCCATAAATATTTGCAACTGTTGAAAAGTTTTTAACATTGCAGTTCTTCATTGTAAATCTCGAAGCATTTACAAAAACTAAGGTGTTTTGGGAATTACCAAATAAAGTATGCCCATTGCAATCCAAGGTCGAATCGTTGGAAAGTACTGTGAAGCAAACTGGTGCAGAAATTACATAATCTGAGAAGAGAGAAAGATAGCCTTTTATTGGTTGGCAAGGGCTGGGTAACGCAGATACACAAACAAACCATCCACAGCTTTTTGTAGCACATGAAGAAATTCCGTTATTCTTTTCTATGGAAGCTGTTGAAGGATCACATATCACATCCTGGAATTTTGATACTGCTATAGAATTATTTTCACTTTGATTTAATACGAGTAGTTTTTTGACATTTGTAAACAGTATTTTGTTTGAGAGGGAGTTATTTAATGTAAGAATATTGGTAATTGTTGTATTATAGATGAAGTTTTTGTTAATTTTATTTGCTAAAATTTCTGTTGCTGTTAGATTTAATAAACTGGAAAGCTGAATGTTTTCAAGATTTATCTTTTCAGCTTTTACTGAGTCTATAATTAATCCTTTCAAATTTTTTGCAACTATGCTGTTCTGAAAATTGGAAATCTTACAATTTGTGATTGTTACGTTATTTCCTACCACGAAGATTCCATTTCCTATACCATTCCCTAAAATAGAAAATCCTAAACAAGAAAGGTTTACATTGTCTGCAAGAATCTGGATGCAAGAAGAGCTTGTAACCAGATTATTTGAAAGGGAATAGTTTCCTGGCTCTGTAATAGTTTTACAGCTATTAATTTTAGTGGACCTTTGATAAGGAAGCAAAACTTTTGTACAGTTTGCCCAAAGACAATTTCCAATACTGCAAACAGAAGAAGAAAACGTATTAAGAAAGCTTCCTCCACTTGAATTGTCACATGAAAAGTCAAGGTTTAGGTTTTTGGAAGACCCCCTCTCAAAGAAATTTCCAACAGAATATTTTTCAAGCTTAAAACCGATTGTGTTATTATAAGAAGAAAAGTTATTAAATGTGTTTCCAAGAGAATTTTGAATCCGGATTCCTAAAGAATTCTTAAGTAGCTTTAAGTTCTTGAAGGTATTAGCATTTGAATTGTTTAATACAATACCCTCATTATTTTCTTTTAATTCAACATTCTCTAAGTAAACACTAGAACTTCCAAAAATATTAATTGCAAGATTATGATTTTGCAAAACACCATTTTTTATTTTTACCCCATTGAGACTGAATATCTTAATACCGGTAGAAAGTTTATTTCCAACAATTTTCTTGTTGTTCAAATCAATCGAAACATTACCAACTTTAACTTCTATGCAATTTATTCCAAATTTTGAAATATCTGAAAGATAAATATCTTTTGTAACGATATAATTTCCCGGTTTATTTATTATTCCGCAGCCACTTATTTTTTCTGAAAGGACTTCAAGGTTTACAGGATAATTTCTTCTGCAATTTGCAAATTCGCATCCGGAGTTGTTTATGCAACCGCCAATGAATAATGAATTAGAAGAAAATATACCGGAACTATAATCGCACTTTAAATCATAAATTCCACTTCTATACACATTGCCTTTGAATATTATGTTAGAGGAATTTTCAAAACTTGCACCAAGAAGCGTTGAAGATGAAATATTACCACTAAAGTTAACATTTTTTGAGTTGTATAAAGCAAGAGAGGAAAGTATATTCTGTTCGAGTTTTACATCACTTATTTGTATTTTGGATGAATCTACTACAAAAATTCCATAAGAGCAATTTCTTATACTCAGGTTTGAGATAACAACATTTTTCGAACCATTTATTAGTATTCCATAAGAAAATGGAGAAACATTCAGATAAGGCCCATTACCTTTAATATAATGTCCATTTCCAAGAATTTTTACATCATCCGCTTTTACTGTTATGCATGGTAAGGCCTTGTTAAATTCTATATTATTTTGTAGGTAATAAACTCCGGGAACAGAAATATTAATGCATGATGAAATGTAAGTAGCCTGAGAAGTGATTGTGCTTAGAGTTGTTGAAGTAACATTGATTGGTGGTGTTGGCTTTTGTAAAAAGAAAACATAAGCTACTACACCAATTGCAATGACTAAACCCAAGAGAAGCAAAAGTTTTTTTCTATCTGGTTTTTCTTCTATAAGTTTTGCTTCCTGTGGGTTCCCTTCAGGTACCTGTTGTGGCTTTTCTTCGGGTTGAGAAGTTGGGAGCATATAAAATTATTGAAAAAAATATTTAAATAGCTTCCTTATATGAAAATGTATAAATTTTTGGTTTTCTATATACCATTATTATGCTCCAGTAGCTCAGTGGTAGAGCGGCTGCCTCGTAAGCAGTAGGTCGTGGGTTCAAATCCCACCTGGAGCTAAATTTTTAATTTTTTATTTCAAAATTATTTTATGAAAAATGTCGAAAAAGTAATCACAATTAAAGAAATAAAAAATCCAACAGTATCAGTAATAGTGCCTACATTAAATGAAGAAAAATACCTAGAAAAAACACTTCTTTCAATAAAAGCACAAACTATAAAAACACCTTACGAAATCATTGTAAGCGACGGAAACAGCAAGGATAATACAATAAAAATAGCAAAAAAGTATGTGAATAAAATGGTTGTAAAACCAAAAAAGAAGGTTGTTCTTTATTTTATATTCTAGAGGAAGAATCGGGTATGTAGCCAAAACTACTTTCTTTTTCCTTAGAAGTTTTAAGATTTCTTCAATCGTATTTGGCAAAAGGATAGTATCAGCATCTACAAAAACAAGAAATTTTCTTTTTGAATGTTTCGCCCAAGGTTTCTACCAATCGCCGGGCTTCTTTTTTCTGAAATAACCAATTTCTTGTAACAACTTTGAAAACAAAAAAGCCGCAAGTTACAGGAATGATAATTGGTGTAAAAAGGGAAGACTTTTTCAAAATAGGTGGTTTTGATGAAAGAAAGCAAATAATGGAAGATTTTGATTTTTCTGAAAGGATAGCAAAATTAGGAAAAATAGCGATTACCTACAACACTTGTGTTTTGACATCAACTAGGAGGATTGAAAAATGGAGTAAAATAAAAAATGCAAAAAGCTTAGTAAGTTATTTTGCTTACCTTTTCACCGGAAAAGGCATAGGAAAATATGAGCCTATAAGAGATCTATTCTAAGCTCCTACCAATAAGATATGTTCCAATCGCAAAAGACATGATGGTACCAACTATTACTATCGCACCTTCAATATATGGAAGAACAGAATTTGCTGTTACAATACTACCAGTAGCTACTCCGCCATTTTGTACTGCAATTGTTACATTTTGAGGAAGAGAAGATAAAGAGTTATACGCATCTTTAAATAAATCAGCAACAACTCCAGATTTTGCAATCCATATTGCAACTCCAACTAAGCTTGATCCTACAACAAAATCTCTTAATTTTCTTCCAAATTCCTTCTTCTTTTCTTCTCTTACATATTCCATGTTTTAAGTTAGTGAATGTTTATATTTAAAAATCTTATTAACTTTCTTGGGTAAATAAGGCTTTAAGTTGAAGTATCGAATCCAGCAAGAAATCGGGCTTTTCTTTTTTAACTAGATACTTTGGACTCCAATTTGGAATTATAGCTACTTTACATTTTGCTTTTCTTGCAACTTTTATATCTCTTACAGTGTCGCCAACATAGAGTATTTCTTCTGTTGTTACTCCCAAGGAATCCGCAATTTTTTTAATTACTTCGCTTTTGTCTTTAAAGTCCTCTCTACTAAATATTCCATTAAATTTTAGTCCAAATTTTTTTAATATAAGAGTAACAAATTTTCCATCAGAGTTGGTTAAAAGATAAACTTTCATTCTTTTTCTAAAGAAGTTAACTACTTTTTTTGCATTTTTTATTGGTTTTACTAGCTTTATCCCTTTTTTTACTTCTTTTTCTCTAAGTTGGTTACAAAGTTTTTCTACTTCGCTTTTTTCAATTCCTTTTAAAACTTTTAAGAAAACTTCTTCAGCTCTCTGTCCATTTAATTCTTTCCACAGCTTTCTCTTGCTAAATTTTATTCTATTCTCTTTTAATACTTCTTGAAAAAGGATATAGTAAGCTCTTTTTGAATCGATCAATGTTCCATCCAGATCAAAAATTATTGCTTTAGGTTTTTCCATAGAAATATCTCACAACTTTTTCATTTTTTATGTTAGCTATGACCTCTACATAATCCTGAAATCCAAGCTTTTCTATTTTCTTGTTGAGTATTTCCTCAATTTGAAATATCCCTGCTGTATCACTCATTTTTATCTCTATCCTTACTGGCTTTGTTTCACCGTTTGTGATGCTAACTTCATCTATCGCCATTGCAGAAAAACTATGAATATCCGCTTTACCAAGTTGGTAAGGTATTCTTGCTCTCCCTTTTGTCATATCACTTCCATCCGCACAAGCTACAATTTTTGATTCAAGAGAAGAAGAAATATAATTTCCCATATGGCAAAGAATCTCCTCTAATATTATCCCATTTATCTTAAAATTTTCAATCTTTATCTCTTTCAAAAGTCTTTCAACTATTGGTTTAGCTAATATTACTCCAAGAAGCTCGTGATTTTCTCTAGAAATTGAATTGCCAATGTCGTGTAGATAACTTCCAAGAAGCAAAGCGATTATTTCATCTTCTTCCTGCCCGATTTCTTCTTTTTGGATATTCCCAAAAATTTTGTTTTGAGCAAGTATTTTATAAATTTTTATAGAGTTTAATGCAACTATTTTTGAATGCATTTTTCCATGGTCATTCATATGCAGTCGATGCATGGTAACGATGTTTGAAAGTTCAAGAAGTTGGTTTACTTCTTTATCTTCTTCTAAAAGCTTAAGAAGTTTAGTTGCTTTTTTATATCTTTCCAATTCAGAAAATAACTCTTTTGTTACCTCTGTTTCTTTCATAAGAAAAAATTTCCAAATATGTATTTAAATAAATAATGGCAAAAAAATTTATGATAGAGGAACTTATTTCATCGATTCAAAACCTAGAAAAGATTAATGCTCAACCAAAGGCTTTGCTAGAGCTTTTTAAACAACAACTTAAAGATAAAGGAATAGAAGTAAAAATTGAAACCGAAGCAACTCACGAATATTCAAAGTTTGCTGAAACAACTCTTGAGCCATTTATGGAACAAGATTTGCTAAGTTCTAGGTTTGAATTTGGAGACGAAGCAAGAATTTATTCTTCTTGTATTGTTTTTCCATTGGTTGTAAACAACAAGCTTTTAGCTACTTTATCAATATTTACAAAAGAAAAAATTCCAAATGAAGATTTTCCAAAGATAAGATTTCTTTTAAACTATATGAAAAAGATAATCGAAAATCAAGAGCTTAAGAAAAAAACAGAAGACCTTATAAATTACTTTCAAGCTTTTTTTGATGAATCTACTCCAAAACTTTTGCTAAACGAAAGGGGAGAAATAATAGCTCTTAATAAATCCGCAAAAGAGTTAGGCAACGAAGAATTTTTTAAAAATGCTTTAAACAATGAAAAAATTTTGATTAACGATAAAATATTTCTTAAAAAAGAACTAAAAGCAGGAAATTCAAAAATTGTTTTGCTTGAAGATGTGACAGAAGAAGAAAAGCTTAGAAAGAGCTTTAACCTTGCTTCAAAACTGGCTTGTTTTATATCACTTAAAAATGGAAAGATTGAAGATGCAAATGGGAGTTTGTTAGATACTGAAAAGATAAAAGGAGCTAGTATTGAAGCACTGATAAAAGAAAAAGAAGTAATTGAAAAAATAAATAAACTTAAAGAGAATGAAGAATTCACAGGATTTGCAACCCTTCTTCTTCCAAACAATGTTGAGAAAAAAATAAAAATTTTTGCAAAAAAAGACACTTCAATTTTCCTTATTTTTGTTCAGGCAGAAGCAGAATACTCTTTACAAAAAACAAAAAAGAAGTTTGAAGAATTCATCGAGAATTCACCGGAACCTATTTATGCAATAGACCAAAATGGAATAATTGTTTACATGAATGCTGAAGCAAAAAATATTTTTGGAAATTTGGTCGGAAATGATGTTAGAAACATTTATAGAAAAAATGAAGAAAAAGAGCTCTTCTCGGATATTCAAAAAATAATTAGTGGAGAGGAAATAAAAAAAGTCGAAACATTTAGAGTTTCAAAAGATGGTAATGAGCTTCTATTTTCAAAAACGATAATTCCGATTTTTGATGAAAATGGAAACATAGAAAAATTTTATTATCTACTAGAGAGCAAATACCTCAAACTCAAACAAAAAGAGCTTGAAAAGGAAATAGAAAAAAAGGAAAGAAAAATAAGAGAACTAAGAAAAATAAGCGAGCTGAAATCGAGTTTCATTTATAACATCTCTCATGACCTTAAAACTCCACTAACTTCAATAAGAGGATTTACAGAGCTTCTTTATCATGAAGAATTTGGAAAGCTTAATGATGAACAAAAAGAGTATCTTAAAACGATTCTAAGTGAAACGGACCGCTTTATGGAGCTTTTGATGCGAGTTCTTGAAGTTGCCAGAATAGAGGCTAAGAAAGTAAAGCTTCAGCTTGCAGAAACAGATATCTCCCAACTTCTTCAGAGCCCATCAATAAAAAGTTTTGAAGAAATGGCAAAGAAGAAAGGGCTTTACTTTAACATTATAATTGGAGAAAATGTTCCAAAGATTATTTGTGACCAAACAAGAATAACAGAAGCGATAGTTAATCTTGTAAGCAACGCTGTTAAATTTACTCAAAAAGGAGGAATCACTATAAAAGTCTTTAGAAAGAGCAGAAAATTTATACAAATAGAAGTAACTGATACAGGAATTGGAATAAAGGAAGAAGACCAAAAAAAGCTTTTCAAAAAGTTTTATCAAATAGAAAGGAAAACTTTTGCAACACAAGAAGGTTCTGGAACAGGTCTTGGGTTATCAATTACGAAAGAAATCGTTAAGCTTCATGGTGGTAGAATAGGTGTTATTTCACAACTCGGAAAAGGAAGTACTTTTTGGTTTACTCTTCCAATCTCAGGTCCAAAAGAGAAGAAGGAAAAGGAGTAAAAATAAGGAATTCAAAATAACTCTATGCTCGATAAACAAAACAGTATAAAGAAGAAAATCGCTATACTTAGTGGGAAAGGAGGAGTGGGAAAAAGTGCTTTAACTGTAATGCTTTCTTTAATCTTTGCGAAAAATGGTTATAAAGTTGGGGTTCTTGATGCGGACATAACTGGTCCAAGTATACCAAAAATGCTCGGTTTAAAAAATAAAAGTTTGTCCATAAAAAATGGAAAAATTCTACCAATAGAAACCGAAGAAGGAATAAAAGTTATCTCTATGGATTTTTTAATAGAAAAAGAGGAAACACCAGTAATTTGGAGAGGCCCTTTAAAAGCAAAAGCAATAAACCAATTTATATCTCAGGTTGATTGGGGTAATGTTGATATTTTGTTTATTGATTTGCCACCAGGTACTGGAGACGAAGCTATTACTGTAGCACAATCAGTAAAAGTTGACTGGGCTATAATCGTTACAATTCCTTCTAATATTTCTAAATTTGTTGTGAAAAAAGCAGTTTCTTTTGCTAAAGAGCTAAACATTCCTATTCTTGGAATCGTAGAAAATATGCGTGGATTAATTTGTGAGAAATGCGAAGAAGAAATTCAACTCTTCCCAGGGAATGCTGGAGAAGAAATTGCAAAAGAACTTGGAATAGAATTTCTTGGAGCAATACCTTTTGATCCAAAATTGAGTGGGTGTTTTGATAAAGGAATAAAAATCGAAGACCTTGAGGGCTCAAAAATCTTAGAAGATATTTCTCAAATTTACGAAAGAATAAAAAGCAAATTATAAGCAGTAGTGTTATCTTTGAAGTAGAAATAAAAAATAAATATTCTTCATAATACATCTTTAGCATGAAGTTTAGGATAAGAGAAGAAAAACCAAAGATTGCGATAGATGTTGATGGAACTCTCGCAAACACGATGGGTGCACTGCTCGAAATGTTGAAAGATAAAAAAGGAGCTTATCATGATACAAATGAAATAGATGACTGGGATGAGGGAGTAATTAGAGTTTTTGGAAGCTTAGAAGAATTTTACCAAATGTATGAAAAACTTTGGAGAGAAGAAAGAGAAAAAATCCAACCGCATGTAAAAAAAGAAAAACTTATAGAACTCTCTAAGCATTATGAAATATTTATAGTATCAAATAGACCAGACGGAGAGCACGAGAAGTTTATTTTGGATTGGTTAAAAAAGAAATTTGGCTTAGAATATAAAGTTATCTTAGTAAAAGAGATGGCAGACAAAATGAAAATTGGAGAATTTGATATCGTAATAGATGACGCACCTGTGCTTGCAGAGGTAGCACAAAATTATAAAAATAGAAAGCTTATTTTAGTTAAAAGACCTTGGAATAAAAAAGTATGTGAAAAGATAAAATCTGAAAATGTATTTTTTGCTGAAACAACGGAAGAAGCAATCTCAATCGCTATTCACCTAAGAAAAGCTACGGAAAAGATAAAAGAACACCCGCTTAAAATAAAATAAATTGCTTTTACTAAAAATTAGAAGAAAAAAATAAAAAACCCCTTGCAAAAGAAATTTACTAATGCAAAAAGTAACTAAGGAAAACAAACCAGCAATTGGAGTGGATGTTGATGGGACTCTTTCAAAAACAGTAGAAGCATTGTTAGAGAAAGTTAACGAAAGAAATAACACCAATTATGTTGTTGAAAATATAACGGATTATGAAAAAGACCTATCAAGGATTTTTGGAAGTTGGGAAAAGGTACTAGAAAAATATGATGAGCTTTGGGGAAGGGAAATAGAAAGAATATCTCCTCATGTAACTCTTGAAGACCTTATAGAATTAGCAAAGCATTATAGAGTTATAATAGTAACAAACAGGGGAGATGAAAAACACAAAGAATTTGTTCGTGAATGGCTAAAAAGAAACTTTGGCTTAGAATTCGAAATCATCTTAGTAAGTAAAATGAAAGATAAAATAGAATTAAAAGAGTATGAGCTGATTATAGATGATTCACCATTGCTTGCAGAAGCGGTAAGAGATAACCCCGAAATAAAAAAACTACTTATTTTAGTTGAGAGACCTTGGAATAGAACAGCTTGCAGAGAGGCGGATAATGAAAAAATATTTTGCGTAGAATCTACCAAAGAAGCAATAATGCTGGCAATATCGATAGCAAATGAAAAAGGAAAAAAGCAACTATGATTAGGGTGTAGAAAAATTTTTATTTTTTCTATTGAAAAATAGTTTTGGGGTGGGAGATATGGGAGAGTACAAAAAGTTAGATGCTGGAAAAAATGCACCGGAAGAAGTAAACGTAGTTATAGAAATTCCATTAGAAAGCAATGTAAAATATGAGCTTGATAAGGAAACTGGAATAATTCAAGTAGATAGAATTCTTTACACCGCGATGACTTATCCCTTCAATTATGGTTTTGTACCAGGAACTTTAGAAGAAGATGGTGATCCGATTGATATGCTGGTTTATTCCTTTGATAAGCTAGTGCCTGGTTGTGTAATAAAGGTTAAACCAATTGGAATGCTTGAAACAGAAGATGAAAAAGGAAAAGATAGAAAACTTATAGGAGTCCCAATAGAAAAGGTTGACCCAAGGTTTAAGGATATCAATGATGTAAATGACCTACCACAAGCTGTTAGAGAGAAAATAGAGCACTTCTTTTCGCATTACAAGGAACTTGAAAAAGGTAAATGGGTTAAAGTAACTGGATGGAAAGGAAGAAAAGAAGCTTTGGAAAGGATAAGAAAAGCAATAGAAGCAGCCAAATCATCGAAATAATTTTATTCTTCTATTTCTTAATTTTTTTATGAAAACATTTAAAATAAAGAATTTGCATTTTACTAGAATAGAAGAAGGAAAAGAAATAATAACAGAACTTAAAAAAGAATGCGAAAAAATAAAAGGCGGAGTTATAATTGGAATAGGGGGAATAAATAAAGCAAAAATTGCTGTTTTTGATCCAAAGAAAGGAAGATATAACACGAGAGAAGTAAAAGGTTTTCACGAAGTTGCTTCTCTTAATGGAAACATAAGTAGAAAAAAGGATGGAGAACTAGTTTTGCATCTTCACATAGTTGTTGCTTCGAAAAAAGAAATAGTTGCAGGACATCTTATTGAAGCTTACGTTCAACCAACCCTTGAAGTTGCTATCTTTGAGTTTAACAAAGAGCTAAAAAGGACCATTGAAGCAAAAGGCTTAACACTTATAGATGCGTGAACTACTCTGCCCTTACGGATGGCTTCCTGCCTCATAAAAAGCTTATACCCTGCGATAATCTCTTTTGCAGAGATTTCACAGAGTAGAGGAGCTTCCTCAAACCTCTTTGGTGGTCATAGGTATTAACAGGCTCAACGGGCCGTCCCAACCCTATCTTTAAAATATTCATCGCAGCATTGAAATCTTTATCAGCTGTAAAGCCACATTTTTCGCAATCGAGTTAAAAATAAAAATTGAGAAAATTTTTATAAATCAAAAGATAAAAAGTATTGTGAAAATCGGAGTGGTGTTTGACAATAATGGTGAACCTGGTTTTAAAACAGGGTGGGGTTTTTCTTCTTTTGTTGATTATAAAGAAAAAATTTTGTTTGACGTGGGCTACAATGCAGATATACTAGATTATAACTTACAAAAGATGGGATATAAAATAAGAGATTTTGACGCACTGTTTTTATCCCATGAACATCTTGACCATATTGGCAGCTTGTTTGAAATTTTAAAGAATAACGCTGATTTGAATATTTTTGTTTTGAATTCTTTTTCTCAAAGTCTAAAAGAAGAAATTAAAAAAAGAGCAAAACTTTTTGAAATAAAGGAAGCAAAAGAAATTTTTGAAAATGTTTATACTACAGGAGCAATCAAAAATGATCCGGATGAGCAAGCTTTAATAATAAAAACCGAAAAAGGTCCAATACTTATCACTGGCTGTGCGCATGTTGGAATAGTAAATATAATTAAGAAAGCAAAAGAAATCATAAAAGAGGATATTTTTCTTGTTCTTGGTGGTTTTCATTTGTTTGAAGCAGAAGATTCAGAAATAGAAAAAATAATAGAAGATTTTAAGAATCTTGGAGTAAAAAAAGTAGCTCCTTGCCATTGTACGGGAGAAAGAGCAACGAATTTGTTTAAAAAAGAGTACAAGAACAATTTTATAGAAATGAAAGCAGGTAAGCTTATTCAAGTGTAAAAATAAGAAGATTTAAAAACCTAAAACACCAAAACTAAATACGCTAGAAGCTATTTCTTCTAGCGAGGTAAGTGAAAGAATGGCTTTCGGAAAAGGAAAAGGTTTCGGTCTACCCAAACCAGTTAAGGTTGGGGATGAATTGACCGTAACTATCGAGGCGGTTGCCTCAAAAGGAGACGGAATAGCAAAAGTAAAGGGCTTCGTTGTCTTTGTAAAAGGCGCGAAGCAAGGAGACAATCTGAAAGTAAGGATAACGGATGTAAAACCAAGGTTTGCTACTGCTGAAATAATTCAGTAGTAGTTTAAACCTTTTGTTTATTTTTTTATTTTTTATTTATTCTATCCAAAAATTTGTTTAGTTCTTTATCTACAATTTTTATCCCTTCTTCCTCTCTACTTTTATTTTCGAATTCGATTTCAACACATTTTTTCTTGAGCTCTTCTTTTAAACTCTCAACTCTTAGAAGCAATGCTCTTAACGCCTTATTTTTTACTTTAAACTTTTTGTTTATTTGATTTACAACAAGTTTGCTATCAGAGATAACTTTTATTTTTTTATCTTTTATTCCTTCTTTATTTATAAATTCAAGTAGTTTAATTATTGCTTGGTACTCAGCAATGTTGTTGGTTGCTTTTCCAAGATAAAAAACTTTAGGCTCTTTTGTTATTCCTACTATTAAAAAGCCACAGGCTGCCTCTCCAGGATTTCCTCTTGAAGCACCATCAGTAAATGCTACCAGATAGTCCATCCACCATCAACAAATATTGTTTGACCAGTGATATAATCGCTTGCGTGCGAAGCAAGAAGCAAAAGAACTCCTTTTAGGTCTTCTGGGCTTCCAGTTCTTTTTAGTGGAGTTTTTGTTATTATATGCTTCATTGCTTCTTCGTTTTCAAAAATTCCTTTTGTCATTTCGCTTGGAAAAAAGCCCGGAGCTATTGCATTTACATAGATTCCTTTATCAGCCCATTCAACTGCAAGAGCTCTTGTTAAGTTTATTACTCCTCCTTTTGAAGCGTAGTAAGAAGCTACTGGAAATATATCACCATTT
>Ga0315298_1006790_pt1 | contig 15420 bp, 19 predicted proteins | sample WHS_1_MG_FD_203077 | JGI IMG/M metagenome (GOLD analysis project Ga0315298, IMG submission 203077) | Extremophilic microbial mat communities from Washburn Hot Springs, YNP, Wyoming, USA - WHS_1_MG | ecosystem: Environmental > Aquatic > Thermal springs > Hot (42-90C) | place: USA: Wyoming... | reverse complement strand
GGCTTTGGGCGCGTGCGGGTAGTAGTTGCTGTCGTAGGGATGGGGGTCCAGCGGCAGGATGCGATCGCCCTTGCGGATCTCCATGGTCGAGGACTGCAGCAGCGTGGTGACGGGCTCGCCAGGCTTGTTGACGCGCAACACCGCGATGGTGCCGATCACCTGCGCCTCGTAGCCCAGGGTGTGGCCCTTGCCGAGGTGCCCGTCGCCGATGGTGTTGCGGTGCCAGGGACCGTTGTACTGGCTGACATCGTCGTCGAGATCCTGCGCGATCTGGTCGCGGCTGCCGGCGTCGGCGTTGAAGGTGGTGAACACATGCGAGGGTCGCACCACGGCGAAACGCTCGCCGGGCCTGGCATCGTGCAGGCCCATCACGTAGACGAACTGGCCGGGTATGCCGCGCAACTCGTTTTGCTCGAAGCCGACCACATAAGGCGCCTTGCTCAGCGTGTCGCGATGATTGAACACGCGCAGATCGACCAGATAGGTTTGCAATTCAGACAGCGGAATTGGCGCAACCGCCTGGTTCAATGGGGTGGCGATCACACGCGGCTTCAGCACCAGGCTCGGCTCGCCGTTGCCGAGGTAGGCCAGGCTGAGCACGTCGCCCGGGTAGATATGGTGCGGATTGTGGATCTGCGGATTGGCCTGCCACAGCTCCGGCCACAACCAGGGTTTGTTGAGAAAGCGGGCGGCGATGCTCCACAACGTGTCGCCCTTGCGCACCACGTAGGTGTCCGGGTGACCGTGACGCAGCATGTTGCTGCCACCGGCATAGGCCGCGAAGGCGATCATCACGCCGGAAAGAAGCGCAAGCGATTTCTTAAGCATGGCTGGCAATTCCCCGTTCCCCTTAGGGTTTTAGCAGTGTAACACGCACTCAAACCGGCTCGGCCAGCATGGTTGGCATGTTCCCTTGTGGTCGAAACACCAAAGTTTGTACCAAATGCACCGACTTTGGTGTCAAAACGCCCTGTACCAACTTTGGTGTCGCTGACTTTTGGAGCGGTATTGAAGCGTCAATCCATTGTTTTCACGCCACTTCATGATTTTCAATGAGAACTGTTGTCAAATGAGAATGGCGCGACGCGTTCAGGAAGTTTCTTGTATCTCAATGTGCTTATATTGCAACGCAGCACGCTGAACTGTGGTCTGCATCACCCAACCACCGGCAGGCGACCCAGTTCCATCGCTATCGCGCACACCCTACCAACATCCTCCACCGCCAGATGCCGCGCAAGGCGCTAGCGCAATTGCACCCGCTGCGCCGGTGTCGGCACCAGTGTGCTGCTCAGAGCGGATGAATGTAGGGTCTGCGCCACCGCAATGTCCAGCCGGCGCAGCCGTGCGCTTGTGCCCTGCCGGACGTAGCGCTGCTGGTAGCGCGCGACCCGTCCCGGTTCGGCTTGTCGAGCATGTGCCAGTTCCATGCCCAGGCGCGGCAGATAGGCGGCCGGCGCTTCCTCCAACAGATGGTCCATTCCAACCCGTCAGAGCCGAAAGTTCGGCTGCATCGTCACCGCCGGAGGTTGTGCGTGTTGGCGCCGACGCCGATTTGAGCCACATGCCGATCGGCGACTGAGCCATCGCAAACGAGCTGTGCACGACGCCAGGCTTGAATTTCTGCGCGTTCCAACCGGCTCACCGCAAACCCGGCGCATGGCTCAAATCGGCGTCGGCGCACACAGCCAGACCTTCGTCGAGTGGGCCGCACAGACGATCAACAAGTCCTTCTGGGCGGGAACTTTCTACCAGCAGCAGCGTGCCAAAGGCAGCCCGCATCAAGTCGCAGTACGGGCCCTCGCGTTCAAGTGGATCCGCATTTTGTATCGCTGTTGGATGACCCACACGCCCTACGATGAGTCGCGCTATCTCAAGGCGCTGCAGCTGCGCGGGTCACCCCTGCTCGCTGGGTTGGCCACAAAAACCGCTTGACGGACTGACTCAGGGCGTGAAGCCGCAACTGGCTGCAGCACTGATTTTTGTGTAACGTGCCCAGCGTGATGGCCGGGGAAGATAGGCTCCAACGATAATCGTGCGGCACGTTTGACTCCAAGGGGGAAGTCATGTCGGATGCACCGCAGTCGGGTAGTGGTTTGGGTGCGCCAGTTGCCTACTCAGGTGCGTGGCGTCGGCTAGGTGCTTTTTGCATCGATGGCCTAGTTCTCGGGATCATCGGCATAGCGCTGGGTGCCGTCGCGTTTGCGCGCTTGGCTGCACTGGGTCCTTGGGGTCGGCTTCTGGGCTTTGTCATTGCAGTTGCCTACTTCGGCGTCCTAGAGAGCCGCGTCGGCGGTGGCCGTACGCTCGGAAAGCGTCTTCTTGGGATCCGTGTGGTGGATCACAGCGGACACGCGCTCAGCCTTGCGCAAGCGCTGTTCCGGTCCACGATCTTCTTCGTTCCCTATTTTCTGAACGGCCTCATGCTCGGCGCCGACAGCATGATCCCATGGGTCGCCATAGTCCTGTCGATCCTCGTCTTTGGACTTGGGTTCTCCATTCTCTACCTGCTGCTGTTCAACCTGCCGACCCGGCAGTCCGTGCACGATCTGGCCACGGGTGCATTCGTCGTCAAAGCCCCTGCCTCCGCACCACTTCCCACGCCGCTGCGGCGCGTGCACAAAATCGTGATTGCGGTTGCCGTTGCGCTGAGTCTCGTCCTCCCTCTGGGTGGACTCTGGATCGCGTCGCGACTCACATTCTTGGCGCCTATCCTGCGGGTGGGGCGGACGTTGGACGCACAGAGCCATGTTGTTTCGGCCTCGGTGAACGAGGGTACACGCTGGTCGTCATTCAATGGCAGCGTGATGCATAAAACCACGATGCTCAGCGCGTCGGTGGTGATGCGACGCTGGCCAGCCGATCCGAAAAGTGCAGCAGCTTCCTTTGCATCCATTCTCCTCCGGGACGTTCCTGGCGCCAGTACGCGGGACGTCGTCTCGGTGCAGCTTGCGTACGGCTATGACATTGGCATTGCCCGAGCTTGGCGATATATGAACTACAGCTACACACCGACCGCGTGGATGCGGTTGGAGTCGCCGAGAACAACGATACATTGAGTGCAAGCTTACCGTTCACCGCACTGACGCCATCTCGAATCCACAACATACAATGCAGATCGATCAAACCGCAGGAGAGAGGGTGCAAGCGGCTCCATTACGTGCGCGCTGGTGCAAGGGCTTGCGAAGTGCTGGAACGCGCAGGCTTGACGCCGGCGAGATGAATTACTTGCGTTCGGAGGCGCAGCGATTCAGGTATCAATACTGGTTGCCGGCGGCTCTCCTTGCCGCATCACCAACGTGCCTTGTTTTAGGTTTGATTGCGTTCGCAGGAAGCCACACGACACTGATCGCCGAAGTGGTCAGCGTGATACTGCTAGTCTGCGGCATCTATATTTTCCCAGCATTTGCATTTCTGAGCTTTCGCGACATCAAAAAGCAGCGCAAACTGCTGCGGCTTGATCTGGAAATCGGCCTGGTCGAGCGGTTTGAGGCTTTGTCAGATTCACCATCTAGAATACCTAAAAAAGCCTCATTGTGCGAGAGTGCTCTGGAAAGCATCGAAGTGCTTCCAGGCTCAAGATTCATACTTAAGGCAAATAACAGGGTCCCGCCGAAGCGCATTGCCGCCGAGATTACAGAGACTGCGCCGCCGACCCCTTACATCGAAACCAGCAAACAGCCAACGACGGTTCGTCGCACCCTAGTCCTTCGTGCATTTACCATGGAAGAACTCAGTGAAATAATGGCGACCGCGCAGCGTCTCAAAAAAATATCCGGATCAGGTTCTTTTTTATCGCGTGGTTTATCCTTGTGCTAATGCATGTCACATCCGGAATGTCGCACGGACCGTTAAGGTCAGTGCCAACAGATATTCGCGAAATAATCTTGCTTATCGCTACAGTCATTGCCGCCGATGCTATCTACAAGTTTTATCGCTTATTCCGAGTTGCGAAACTGCTTACTCAAGACTTGCGGGATGGACACTTGATCGTAGTTGCGGAACACGCTCCTCCTTTCCACACATTCGAGGTTTTGCGTCATTCCAAGTTGATCTGGTCTGCCTCAGCTCAACCTGCCCTTTGGAGGCATAGTCGCGCACTGATTCGTCGTAGTGATTATTTGGCTGATCTGAATCTATAATATTATTCACGTGACAGCACTTATCCAGCACACTGTCACGCCGCACGTTAAGCCACGGGGTCATGCGGCAGCGCCAAACTGGCCAATAGCGTGAAGTAACCGAAGGGGACAAGAATGTCACTGCAGATCTTGACCGAGTTCAAACAGTTGTTGTACCTGCGGATGTCACCGTGTGGCACCTGAAAAATCTTCGTTCCCGAAGACTCGTGGCATAGCAAGCTTCGCCGCAGGATGCTTACTGTCGCTCGCTTGTGCCCCTGCGCCGATCTCGGCAAAGACGCCTCCACCCGTGCTCCCATCCTGGCGCGTCATGCCGTACCGTGCCACGCTCCGCAGTGAGCCTGCTGCAGGCTTCGCGCTGGGAGTCTTCAGTGCCCGCTTCGAGCACACCACGCTGGATGAGGTGAGGCACGCGCTGCACGCAGGGCAGATCGAGCAACAGGGTGATGCCGGTGGCTACATTCTGTGGCTCTGCTACACCAATATGCACGCCGCGCCAGCCGAGCGCATATGGATCGTATCAAGTGGCGAAATGGGTGGCCCGGACCATACGGTTCAGGAGATCGATATCGAAAATGCGCCGTCAGGAGGGCCGAGCCATGATTGCCCATCTTTGCCAAAGGCCATGACGCCGGTGATTGTCGGGGCGGGGCTCGAGATTGGCTCACCCCTTTCCTCGGTTGTATTACATCTTGGCCAGCCATCTGTCGCGTGGCGACACTGGTTGTCGTTCGATTTTGAGCGGCCTTCACGGGGAAATTGTGCCGCGGGGAATATTATGAGATTTGATCTCACAAACTGGCTCATGCTCAGGTCGCTGCACGGACGCGTCGAATCGCTGTTTGCAGGACAAGTTACGTCATGTTGAACAACGCACACACTGCTTCATCATAGGCCGGGTGGCATGCCGCGACCCGAGGCTCGATTCTGCTATAGGCATCCCGAAGGTCTTGCCTTTTGACGACGTTCGCACGCATCCGCTGAAAACTCCGCCGAGGCGCGGATGGAGGGGGACTTATGTTGCATCGTGCGTTCGTGATTTGTGCACTTGCGGCGCTATTGTCTGGTTGCCATCCCCAGGCTGAAATCGCCAAGATCGATCGTCGGGAAGCACGCAAGGGCAACCCGATCGCCGAGAACGATCTCGGCGTGATGTACGAGACTGGCGAAGGGGTTCCGAAGAGCGACGTCAAGGCGGCGAAATGGTATCAACTATCCGCGCATGCCGGTGATGTGCACGCCCAAGTCAACCTCGGTTGGCTCTATCAAAAAGGACGAGGCGTACCGCAGAGCGATGCCAAGGGACTGTATTGGTACAAATCGGCCGCGGACCGTGGCGACCCAGTCGGCGAATACAATCTCGGCAATGTCTACTACTACGGTCAGGGTGTTCCTCGAGACTACGCCAAGGCCGTGAAGTGGTATCGGCGTGATGCAAAGCAAGGTGATGCGGACGCCGAGACAGCCCTTGGAGTCGCCTACGCACTGGGGCGCGGCGTGCCGAAGGATGAGACCAAGGCGGACAAGTGGTATCGACTTGCAGCGGCGGCGGGTGATCGCGACGCACAGATCGACTTGGCCAGTGACTATCAGTCAGGCCATGGCGTGCCAGAAAATGCCGCTCGGGCCGAGCAGTGGTATCGCCTTGCTGCCATGGATGGTGACGTGCAAGCCCAAGTCCAACTGGCGTATCTCTACGCCACCGGTCACGGCATCGCACGGAGCCCGGAGAAGGCGTTCAAGTGGTATCGAGTGGCAGCACGCCATGGCAATCTCGATGCGGTGGATGGCGTCGCACGCGCGTACTACCTGGGTAGTGGCATTCGCCGGAACGACGTCAAGGCGGCGAAGTGGTACCACAGGGCGGCCATGTTTGGTGACCTCGATGCAGAATACGGCCTTGGCCTAATTGACGAACACGGCGTCGATGTCCCGCACAATTTGACCCGCGCCTTCTATTGGTTTCACCGTGCAGCGCCGCGTGGCAGCGTCGATGCACAAGTCGCGCTCGGCGTGATGTATGAAGTCGGCGCAGGTGTTCCGCTGAACTATGCCAAGGCGCGCAAGTGGTTCCTGCTGGCGGCGGCGCGTGAAAACCCGACCGCGCAAGTCAACCTCGGGATGATGGACGCCAAGGCGCAAGGTGTTCCCCAGAATCTTGTAGGCGCTTACACATGGTTTGAGCTTGCACAGGCAGGGTCTGCGCCTGGGGCCGAGAACTACACCGTTACACAAGGTGCCATGGCGCTATTGAGAACCCACATGCCGCCGAAGCAAATAGCCTTGGCGCAGCAAGATGCTCAAGCATGGCTATCCGCCCATCCTCGGCAGAAAGTGCCGTGAGGTGGACTTGCATCCGTACTGACAGGGCCACGATTAAGGCCGTGCCAGCGTGAAGCGGTCTTCGTAGAGTATTGCGAACTGATTCATCGCCTCCTTCCAGTCTTTGGCTGCGCGGTCCCAGTCGGCGGTGATGTTGCTCAGGTCCACCCGGGGCGGGTTCCAGCCAGATCCGACGCCCCGTCATCCATGCCCAGTCGGGCGGGTACCCATCGCTGACGCAGTGGGTTCCACAACGAGCCCTGGCGATTGGCGGCGCTCAGGTTGACACGCAGCGCCTTGGGCAAGGTCGAGTCATCGTCATGACTGGTGGAGCCGTCGCACACCACGATCACTCCGGTGCGGACTTGTCGCTCCAGCAGATATTCGATCGCAAAGTCCACGTAGAGCGGCACGATGTTGCAATCCAGCACATCCAGCACGATCGTGGCATTGGATGTCGCGCCACGGTCTACCGCCTCGATCAGCGTCGCCAGCATGCCGCCCAACGCCTGAATATCCATGGAGGCCAGATCCCGCATCCGTGGGCAAGCAATGCGATAGACCGTACCCGCGGCACTCGGCGCGGACAGCGTCTCGACGTTGAACCCACCTTCGGCACTCGAACCACTCAAGGTCATGCGTCACCTCATACGGCCCTTGATCGATGCCACTTAAGCCGGGCATCTGCAATGGCGCGACACATATGCGCGGTGAGCTCATCCTGCTGCAACGTTTTGCAAACCGTCGTGACGACCGCCACAGGATCGCGATCGCTCTGCATGGGGGCGATCTGCAGGGCGTGTCGCAGTTCCATATCGGCATTGTGAACCTAGGTCAGAGGGCGCTCCAGGGCACGACGCAAATGGCGCAGATCGTCTCGAATACACCACCGGTCGTATAGATCTCCTTGGAGGTGTGCCATGGATCAGTTGCAACGTGATTGTTTCGCGCTGTCGAATCACTACCTCTTTGCACAGGTCGCCACGCTCGTGGCGCTCGGCACACCCGCGCTGGCGGCCCGCTTCTTCGACGTGCATCTGGCGCTTGTGCTTGCGGGGCTCACCCTGGCGACGATGGCAGTGAACACCTTGATCGCCCGGATGCGCTGGCGCCGAATCACCCGTGCGTGGGCGTGCGACGAGGCTGCACGCCATCATGCAATGACATCGAGTTTCTCGGATGCCACGAGTATCCGCAGCGCTTCGTCGAGACCGACACCAGAGAGAGCGCTCATCCGTCATCCAAGTCTCGGCACCTTGCCCATGGCTCCGGTCAATCGCTTGCGAGCCGAAAGGTGAGTCATGGACAATCGAACCACCATTGCATTCAGTGCTGAATCACACGCTGATCCCGCAAGCGCCCTGCCATTCGGGTTGGGCGCGCGGGATTCGTCGCTGGCCCCACGGCTGCGCTCGCCCCAACCCGAAAGGAGTTCTGGCTGCATGCATGCGATCCCACCCGATCCGGATGAATGGCGGAGCTTGGCCATCGAGCATGCAGCGGACGGGTGGCTGCTGACCGATGGTGCGATCGTTGAGGATTGCAACCCGCAAACCGAGCAGATCCTCGGCCTCGAACGAGCAGCGCTGATCGGCCGGAAGCTGCGCGATGTTGCACCGGGAGCCTAGGCCCTGATCCAGGCGGCCAAGGCCAACAAAGGCGATGACGTCACCGCGGAATGGCCGGTCTTTGTCGTGAGGCCCGATGGCTCCCGAATCCGCACCCACATGACGATTGGTGCCTTGCGAAGGGCTGGCACGCAACGGTTCGCACTGCGTATTCGCAGCACCCCCTCGGCGCGCTCGCGCGGCGCGTTCGGATCCTCGATGGATCAGTCCTATTTGCAGGCGTTATTCGATCACTCGCCCGAGGCCATCGTCGTCCTCGACCAGACCAGCAGGATTCTGGACGCCAACCCAAAGTTCCAGACCCTGTTCGGGTATGACGCCGAGGAGGCTCTGGGTCAGGACATCGATGCGCTGATCGTCCCTGAGTCGCTGCGAACCGAAGCGCTTGGCTTGAATCGAACCGCATTGACCGGGATGGATGCCGAACACCAGACCTTGCGACGCCGCAAGGACGGATCGGTACTGCCGGTTTCGATTCTGGCGGCGCCGATCGTTCATGACGGCCACGTCGTGGCGTTCTACAGCATCTACCGTGACCTGAGTCCATTGCAGGATATCGCCACGCGGCTCGAGCAAACGCAGACACGCCTGGACGTGGTGTTCAGTCAGGCGCCGATCGCGCTGTTCATTCTGGATGAGCCCGCAACATTTACCTTTATCGCGGGCAAAGCCATGGAAACGGCGGGACTGACCTCGACGCAGCTCCTGGGCCACTGCGCATACGACCTGTTCAAGGAGTTTCCGGACATCCTCAGCGCAGTTGGAGAGGCGCTGAGAGGCGAGCGGTCGACGACGGTGACCGCGTTCAGGGGACTGACCTATGAGATCCAATGCAGTCCCGTCCTCGATGCCGCCGGAACCGGCGTCGGCATCTTCGGTCTGGTCCGCGACGTCACCGAAACGCAGTTGGCGCGCCAGCAGCTTGAGTTCATGGCTCATCATGACCTGCTCACGAATCTGCCGAACCGGGTGTTGTTCAACGACCGCCTGCAGGAAGCCTTGCATCGAGCCAAGCGCCGCGGGACCCATGTCGCCTTGCTGTTCTTCGATCTGGACGGATTCAAGCAGGTGAACGATACCCTGGGCCACCCGACGGGCGATCGGCTGCTCCAGTGGGTTGCGCAGATGGCGCGCGGCGCGATCCGCGACATGGATACGGTGGCCCGCCTGGGCGGCGACGAGTTTGCCGTGCTCGTCGAAGATATCGACACGCCCGTGGGCGCTGCGGCTGTCGCGCAACGCGTGCTGGAAAGTCTGGGTCAGCCCTTCGCGGATGGCGAGCACCAGATTGCAACCAGCGCCAGCATCGGGATCAGCCTCTACCCGAACGATGGCGTCGACCCGGAAAGCTTGTTCAAGGCCGCCGACATGGCGATGTATCGCGCCAAGGCGGGCGGCCGCAACCGTTTCGAGTTTTTCGCCAGCGACTTGGGCACGACGGCCACCACGATCTTCACCAAAACCGCGTTGATGCGTCAGGCACTTGAACACGATGGCTTTGTCCTGCATTACCAGCCAACCGTCCGCTTGATGGATGGCTGCATCACGGGGGTGGAGGCGCTGATCCGGCTGCGCCAGCCGGACGGTCAGCTGATGCCACCCCTCGAGTTCATCGCACTGGCGGAAGAAACCGGGTTGATCGTGCCGATCGGGCGCTGGGTGGCCCATGAAGCGTGTCGTCAATGGAAGGCTTGGCAAGCCGCAGGAAACCCCAACTTGCGCATGGCCATCAACCTGTCGGCGCGGGAGTTTCACGACGCTGCCTGCGTGCGGGCGATCAGCGATGCACTGAAGGCGCATGACGTTCCCGGCGATCAGTTCATGGTCGAGATCACCGAAAGCATGATGTTTCCGGACCCGATTCGGGCACGCGCCCTGCTGGAAGAACTGCACGGCATGCACATCGCCGTGGCCATCGACGATTTCGGTACGGGTTACTCATCCTTGGCGCACCTCCGGAACCTCCCTGTCGACTTCCTCAAGATCGATCAATCGTTCGTTGCCTGCATTCCGTCCGATGAGAAGACCTGCGGCATCGTCCGCACCATCATGGCCATGGCCCGAGAGCTCAATCTGCATGTCATTGCCGAGGGCGTCGAGACCGACGCACAGCTACAGTTTCTGCGCGAACTCGCGTGTGACGAGGTGCAGGGCTTTCTGCTGGCGCGACCGCTCCCCGCAGCAGATTTCGCGCACCATCTGGAGAGTCAAAGTACCCGAGATTGACCTGCCGAGGATGGGGGCCGCCAGCGAGCTCGATGACTCGGCACCGCGCAAGTCGAGAGCCTACAGCTTCGTCACGTCACCGCCACTGCGAGGCGAGTGACAGGAACACATCCAGAATCTCAGGGTCATGCTTGGTACCGCGCTCACTTGCGAGAACCGACATCGTCTCGTGATGTGAACGAGAGGCCTTGTACGGGCGCCGCGTGGTCATGGCATCGTAACTGTCGACCACCGAAATCAACCGGGAGCACAGTGGAATGGCCTTGCCCCGCAATCCATCGGGATACCCCGTGCCATCGTAGTGCTCGTGGTGGTGGCGGATGGCCAGCGCAACGTCATGACGGTAGGCAAGATTTTTGTAGGCAAGGGCAATTTCTGCGCCGCGGACGCTGTGGGTTTTCATCAATGTCCATTCATCGGCATCCAATGGGCCGGCCTTGAACAGGACCGCATCGGGCAACCCGACCTTCCCAACATCATGCCAGCGGGCCGCAATGCCCAGAACGACCTCCTCGCGATGAGGGCGATGCAGCGCCTGCGCTCTGGCGAGAAGGAAGGCAAGCGCACCCACGCGCCCGCAGTGATCTGCTGTGTACCGATCACGTTGCTCCAAGACGGCATTGAGCACGGGCTCAATCCGGGAATGCCATGTTTCCACCTGCACCACTCCTTCCTCGCAAGGCTAGCCAAGACCGAGAACGCTTCTCGATTTTGGCGATCGGCGCGCGCTACGTGCCGGTGGTCTTTGATGCGTCGATGCCGAGGGCGCGGGGTGTGACGGATCTTGGATTCTAGTGCGCCACATGCTCCATCGCAGCGATGAGTCGCGCCGGTGGGGTGCTGCACACCACTGATGCCGGCAGTCCGCCGGCAAAGTACACTCAACACCCTCCGCATTCAGTAGCGGGACGGTTGGAGTCCGAGGTTACTTGTCGCCGAGTCTCGGCCAGGTCCTTGGCATAGGCCGCTGGCGTCGGATCGACTGACATTAAGGAATCCGGCCAGTTGGTGGTGCCTTTAGGGCCCGTCAGGCCACGCCGGTGCTTGAAATCTCCGCCGCCAGCCCCAGCATCTTGGGTGTAGCGGGCCGCCGGCTCGCAAGTTGTGGGGTAGGCCATGTCAAAGCACCACCTTCCCCGCGGTCTGGATGACCGCGCCCGGGACCAGAATTCGCCCAAGGCAGGGGAGATTCGCGAGAAGCGCGGAGACACCTTGGTGCATACCTTGCGCCGGGACTATGGCCAAGGCTTCGCGCCGGGCGTGCGCGGTGACATGCGCCTGGACACGCTACGCGAACGCACGGGTTTGAGCCTGCACCAGCTGGTGAAAAAGGGGCCTGGCCTCAAGCGCTAAATGGCGAGCGCTGAGGTAAGAAGTTGACGTCGACCAGGGCGATTCGGCGGTCCATCGTTATTCGACCTTGTGCAGGATCCGGGCCACGACGCCCCAGATCTCAAGCTCCTCGCCATCGGCAAAGATGCGGTCGCGGAAGTGAGGGATCTCCGCCATCAGGATCGGCTTGCCGTCATTGAACCTCCGCCGCTTCACGGTCAGATCGCCGTTGACCGCGGCGACGACGATCTTGCCCTCCGTGGGAGTGATCGCCCAGTTCACCACTATCTCGTCGCCGTCATGGACGGCCGGCGCCGATCATCGACCAACCTCCACACGCAGAATGAAAGTGGCCGATTCGTGGCCATGCTTGATCAGGTGGCGCTTGACGTCGATCCCGTCCTGGGATTTAGGCGTAGGCCGGACTCGTGGAAACCGGCCGGCACCCCGGCGTAGTGCCCGCTGGGCGCCACGCCCAGCAAGCGACACATCATCTGGATGCGATGCTCTTTCTGGTTCGATTTGATGAGCTCGTACTTTCGCCGAACGACGCTGCTTCCAGGGTGCCTGGCCACGTGTCACCTCCAGCGATTTCGCTACCTTCGCCAAAAGTGTCCACGAAATCCTGGGAACTCCATCCCCGCGTCCCCCCGCATCGCCGCACTGATTCTTTGAGACGATCGACCGTCAAATCGCACTGAGCAGCAGATCGACCAGATCCGGATCAAGTCGATGCCCCGCTTCGTTTTGCATGACTTCAATCGCGTATTCCGACGCATGCGGTTCCTTGTACGCGCGCCGGGTCCGCAGCGCATCCCAGGTGTCCGCAACAGCGAGAATGCGCGCGCGCAACGGAATACCGTGACCCACCAGGCCCGCCGGATAGCCGCGCCCGTCCCAGGCTTCATGGTGATGCCGAACCGCTTCTGCCACGCTGTGCGCGTCCACTAGCGCCGGTATCTGCCCGACCATCGCCTGTCCGATCTCCGGGTGCAGCCGGATCACCTTCCATTCGTCAAAGTCCAGCGGTCCCGGCTTATGGACCGTGGCTTTCGGCAGCTTGAGTTTGCCGAGATCGTGGTACAGCCCAGCCAGGTGAAGGCCATGCAGCTGCGCATCGTCCAGCCGCCGCGTCGCCCGTCCGAGCTGGACCGCGATATGGGCGACGCGCGCGCCGTGGTCGAGGACTTCGTAGTCGACCAAATCCAATTCACGCGCGAGCAGAACGCAGACGAGCCGCAAGGTCGCGCCATCGATGCGACGGGCGTCCGAGCCGTGAATCTCCCGGATTGCTCGTTTCCAGTCATGACGTTCACAATTCATCCCCAGCCTGTCCCCGCGCGACGCCATGCACCCCGAAGCACGTCCCATGCCATCCGAGGGCGGCGCTTCGCCTGTGACTCCATCCTGCCCGCCAAACCGGGTCAGCCAGACCCCGGCGGATAGGAGATCCCGCCGCCGTAGCGATCTTCGGCCTCCGCCTCCGCACGGAGGTCTTCGACCGTCAGTTCAGGCGCGTAACCGCAGGCCAGATGCGCGCGATACCACCTGAAGATGAAGGCACGGCGCTGTCCTCTGAAGCCATCACGGCGTCCATGTCGATGCCGGATGCCTCGCAAATGCACTGCAGTGGATCGACCGCGAAACTGACATGCCCGTCGGCGTCACGGGCCACCCGAAGGTCGGCAAACGCGACGCCCTCCGGAATCTTCACTTCGACAACATGCATACGCGGATGCTCGATCGGGTTCATGCCTGCATCATCCTCGCCAGGCGCACGGCGCGAAACCCTCTGGAAGCTCGGCCGACCGCCCCTCGCCGGCGCTCGCCGGCGCTCGCCGGCGCCCGCTCATGCAATGATCGCCACATCGCGCACCAGCCGGTCGTACCCTGGCCCAGACCCAGGTTGGCCGCCCTGGCGGCTCCGTTGAACCAGACCACCCGCACCAATGCCGGGGGGTTGAAAGTGACGTGCAAGGTCAGATGCGGACTATCCGGCTTCATCGGCTGGCATCGCTCGATGATGGCTTGGTCGCAGAAGATCGGTGGCGGGAAGCCCTTGCAGAACGGTTCCAGGGCTTCGGCTTCCGCCATCGCCTTCAGATGTCGCGTGCGCGCTGGCTCGCGTCAACTTCGCCGACGTGGGCGTGTCGGCAAGGCGCCGACCATGCCGATCACAATCGTCAGCGTCAACGCCGTCTGAAGACCCGGAGACCGAACGATTGTGTTGACGATTCCACCGACGCCAGCACCCAGCAGCCCAATCGCGAAGATTCGGGCGGCGTAGCCCCAAGAAGTCTTTGGATAGTGGAGCCCGGTGGCGACCGTCGCGCGCAACAGGCTGTACAGCACAAGACTTCCGCAACCCAATATCGCAGCCGCACCCCAGCTGATGGTGCCCTGGGTGATTTGCGGCATGACGTGAAGTATCACGATCACGAGGGGAACGACCACACACCATTCAATAGCGCGCTGCCAGAGTGCCGGTTCGGTCAACCGTGCTGACGCATCAGGATGATCAGAGCTCGCCATGGTTTTCCTGCTCCTTATCGAATGCGACGATGCATGATCGTTGCCATCAGAGGAAACCTCCCGTGAGCAACGGTGTCGCATGTTTGCCGGAACGGCATCTGCACAATACATCGGCGATCTTTACGATACGCCGAGCATGCAGGACTTCGACACGTGAGGATCATTGCATCGCCGCCGCACTATGCTGCTCACGCTCGGCAGCGGTAGGCGCATACATCTGCAATCAAGCGGCAGAGGATCGACGGGTGGAATAGCTTCAACTACTGAGATAGGCCGGCCACCGTAGGGTGGCCATATCAGAGGGGCCGTGTCAGTGACCCCGCCCAAGCCGCTTCGAGCGGCTCACATAACTAAAGCCCTCGGCTTTGCCTTACCCGTGACCCCCGCGCGAAAACATATTGACGCCGCGCAGGGTGGCTCCGTCAGTGGCTCTGCGCCTGGAGTCGCAAGCGTTGGATCTGAATGCCCTGCGCCGCATCGCCGGGGCGTCGTCCGGGACGACTCTGCTCCACTTCGCCCCAGACACACTGGACCGAATCGATGCAATGCCGCTCGACGCGAATGCGCTCGCCGACGTGCAACGGAAACATGGTCTGCAAGACCAACGTGTCATGACCGACCCAGACCAGCAGCCCGGGGCGACTGGTCATCGCATTCAAGCCGATGAAAAGTTGCACGTCTTGCGGCGCGTGCTCGCCGCGCTGGTCCAGTCGCCAGGACTCGACACGCTGCAAAAGCGTCTGGAGATGTGGGGCATCCCAATCCACGGTCACCGCATGCGGTGTCGGAAATTTCACGGAACTGTTCATGACATGACTCCCTGCAGCCTCTTGGCTTGGTCGTCAGTACCAATACGCTCGCATCAACGTTCCGAGCCGGCACCAAAGAATTCTTCGCGCACATGACAAACTCAATGGCTACTTCACCATCTCGATTTTGATGCGTCACTCCACTCCTTGCTTCGGGTACCGCATCCGCTGGCCTTGCGCCGATCATCGTAGGCCATTGCCCGAACGAGGCTGATACGTCGATCACAACCCGCCGAATCTTTGCAATTCGACACAAGCCCCGAGCAAGAAGAAGCGGTCGCGCCGCACTTGTGCGAGATGCTGCCGGGTGCTGCAATGCCTCCCGGAGGCACACACCATGTCGGAATCACTGCCGAATCTTGGTGTAGGCGAAGCATCCCAAGCGGATGCGACAACTGCCGATCGGCCACGGGTTGATCTGCAGGATGTGGA
>Ga0315298_1006789_pt1 | contig 15430 bp, 10 predicted proteins | sample WHS_1_MG_FD_203077 | JGI IMG/M metagenome (GOLD analysis project Ga0315298, IMG submission 203077) | Extremophilic microbial mat communities from Washburn Hot Springs, YNP, Wyoming, USA - WHS_1_MG | ecosystem: Environmental > Aquatic > Thermal springs > Hot (42-90C) | place: USA: Wyoming... | reverse complement strand
ATTGATGTTTGGATGATAGGAAAGATTTTTGTTTTGTTGGCTTTGGGGGTTTATGTGGTTTTTTCTTTTGTGGTAGTAAGGCAGGTAAAATTAATGACTGAGGTGGTTTCGGGGATGATGACTAATATTTTGCGTTTGGTTTCTTGGGTGTTTTTTTTGTTTTCTTTGGCAGTTTTGTTTTTGACCGCGGTTTTTTTGTAATAGCTAAGCTACCGCAAAGCAAGCTGGGCGGTAGTTTGACGAAACGTCGGAGGTTTTGCCTTATCCATGCAGCTAACTGCATGGTTTTTGGCGAGTCAAAATAAAAAAATGAGGGTTTCTTTTTCATCTCCTTTCAAAAAAAAGGGCCGGTGGGAGGTTTTGGAAGTTGGACAAGAAGTTGCTTCAGAAAAAGAAGTAGCGAAGGCAAAGGAAGAATTTTTTTTTGAAGTGGCACGGTTGGTGGGAACGCCAAAGGACGGTTTTTGGTCGCAAGTTCATAGTTATTTTCCTCAGGAAGAAGAGAAGAAGAGTAAAAGGGGTGATTTGTTGGCAGTTTTGACAATCGCGGGAGTGGAGGAGGGAATTGAGGCGGTGTCTTTGGGAAGGGAAGTTTTGGGACGGTTGCACGAGGAATATTATGGAGATTTGGAAGGAAGCGCTTTTGAGAGGTTGGCGGAGGCAGTTAAGAAGGTAGGGAAAGAACAAGAAGGGGTAGAGATTGTGGCGGCAAGTGTTTTGGGAAGAAAGGTTTGTTTGGCGATTTGGGGAGAGGGGATGGTGGTTTTAAAAAGAGGGACAAAATTGGGGGTGGTTTTAAAAGGAGAGGAGGATTTTGAGCCGCAAACAGCGAGTGGTTTTTTGGAGGAAGGGGACTTATTTTTGTTGGGTAGCAGGAATTTTTTTCAGGCGGTGGGGGAGGAGGATTTAAAAGTGGCTTTGGAAGGACAGTCGGCAGTTGAGGCGATGGAAAGTTTAAGTCCTTTGATTTTAGGGAAGGAGGGGATGGCGGGCGCTGCGGCTTTGTTGGCTTTAGTAAAGAGAAAGATTTCTTGGTCAATCCCCACAATTGTTCAGGAAGAAGAAAGAAAAGACTATCAACAGTCGGAGAGACCAGTTGAAAAAGAGAAGTTGGCGGTGGGCAAAAGACTTCATTTTTGGCCGAAAAGAACTTTTTTTGTTCAGAGAGAAAGAGGAAAGAGTAAGAAACTTTTATGGGGAGTGGCATTTTTTTTGCTTTTGGCTTTGGGAGTGTGTCTTTTTTTGGGGCTGGAAAGGAAAAAGACAGAAGAAAGGGCAAAACGAGCGGAAGAATTGGGTCACTTGGCAGAAGAAAAGATAAATTTAGCCAAGGATACCTATTTGAAAGATGTGGTTGAAGGGAAAAAATTATTAGATGAGGCAGAAAAGTTGATAGAAGAGGGCTTGTCTTTGAAGGAAAAAGAATCGGAATTAATGGCTTTGAAAGGGAAGATTGAAGAATTAAGGCAGGAGACTGGCAAGGAGGTGGAGTTAAAAGAGGTGGGAGTTTTTATGGATTTGGGATTGATTGAGGATGGGGCTTTTGGGGAAAGATTTTCTTTAGTGGGTAAAAATTTGGCGATTTTGGACAAGAAAAGAGGGAAAGTTTATTTTTTGGACATTAGAAAAAAGTCTTTTTTGGTAGTAGACGGGCCAAAAGAGGGAGAGTTTGTTGCCGGTTTGGAAGAGAAAGCGGCTGTTTGGGGAAAAGAGGGTATTTGGGAAATTGATTTTAAAAACCGGGTTTCTTCTTTGAAAATTGCCAAAGACGATAGTTGGAGAAAAATAGTGGCTTTGGGTTCTTTTGGCAATAATTTGTATTTATTGGACGCGGGAGTAGGTGATCTTTGGCGATATCTGGCTTCTGAAAGGGGATATGGAGGGAAAAAAAGTTGGTTTTTGGTAAAACCACCAGATTTGACTGGGGGAAAAGATATGGCGATTGATGGAGCAGTTTGGCTTTTGGTTAATAAGGAAATTTTAAAGTTTAATTTGGGAAAGCAGGTGGATTTTTCTTTAAAGAGAATGCCGGAGGAGTTGGGAGAGCCAGTAAAAATTTATACTTCTTTGGAAAGTAAAGGAGTGTATATTTTGGACAAAGTGAGGAAGAAAATTTATGAGATTGACAAGGAGGGTAATTTTAGAGCTTCTTGGTTTTGGCAGGGTTTGGAGGGAGCGACTGATTTGGTCGTTTTGGAGGATGAGGGGAAGATTTTTGTTTTGGCGGGAACAAAAATTTATGAGATTAAAAAGGACTAAAGGGAACAAATTCTAATAAGGATTTTTGGTGGAGATGTCCGGAATTGAACCGGAATCCGAAAGACTTCTTTTAAAACATTTACAAGCTTAGGCTAACTTTTTTGCCTTTAACCTGATCCGTTAGCCAGGAAAGTTAAAGGTTGCCAAGAAAGCGCTTGGTATTGATGTCTTGGCGGCATCAATATTGCGGCTTGTCTTTGTTCACGCCCGAAAGATTCCGACAAGCAAAAACCTTTCAGACGCCTAGTCCAGTTTGAGCTGGATTTACGCAAAAGCGTAATTGACAGCGAAATCGCGGTCAATTCTAGGGGCAACTTCGTAAGAAGTGTCTGTTCTTTTTTGATCCTGTTTTTCTCCTTTGGATCAAAGGAGGCTTGCAGTTTTAAAAGAGCGCCTTTCGTCGATTCCTTTCATCCCCAAGTTTAACGACCTTTTTTTAAGTTAGAAAGAAATTCTTCGGTTTCTCTTGCCAAGTCAGCTTTTTTTAAAGCCTCTTTTTTCTCCCACTTTTTTTTACCTTTGGCAAGAGCAATTTCCAACTTAATTTGACGGCCTTTATTATACCATGAGACGGGGACTAAAACAAGATTTTTTTGCTTCATTTTGTTTTCTAAGGCAAGGATTTCTTTTTTGTGAAGAAGAAGCTTACGGGTTCTTTTGGGATCAATTTTTTCTTGATTGGCAAACTCGTAAGGGTGGATATGGGCATTTATGAGGAAAGCTTCATTGTTGATAATTTTGACGTAAGCTTCGTCTAGGCTAGCTTTGCCGGCAAAAAGAGATTTTACCTCAGCTCCGGTTAAGGCAACACCGGCTTCAAGGGTGTCAAAGACTTGATAGTTAAAATTCAATTTTTGATTGGTAATTTTCATAGCTAGATTTTATCATTTTTATTATATTTAATGTTAAACTGAATTGTGGATATTTTGGATTTAATTTTTCCTAAAAAGTGTGTTTTTTGTGGAGAAAAAGGAAGGTACTTTTGTGATGATTGTTTGAAAAAAATCAGAAAGGCGGAGCTAGTTTGCCCAGAGTGCGAAAAGCCGGAGCCTTTTGGCCAAACCCACCAAAATTGTTGGCGGAGGAGAGGGATTGACGGGCTTTTCTCTTTTTTTGTTTATGAAGGGCCAATAAGAGGATTAATTCACAAGTGGAAATATGGTTTGGTAAGGGGAGTGGAAAAGGAGCTTTTTGAAGTATTAAAAGAAAGTTGGGAGAGAAGGGAAGAAGAAAGGTTGGTTTTGGAGAAATATATTTTAGAAGAAAGACCAGTGGTGGTGCCAGTGCCGCTTTTTTGGTATAAAGAGAATTTTCGGGGTTTTAACCAGTCTGCGCTTTTTGGAAAGTGGCTGGCAAATAAGTTTAATTTGAATTTTTCGGATAAAATAGTTGTTCGGAAGAAAAATGTTTTGTCCCAAACAAAGTTGGGCAAGGAGGAAAGGCGAAAAAACGTACAGGGGATTTTTGCTGTTTTGGAGGAGATTGGGGAAGGTAAATTCCTTTTAGTTGATGATGTTTGGACGACAGGGGCGACAATGAAAGAAGTAACTTCTCTTTTAAAGGAGTCGGGTGGGGCAAAAGTTTGGGGGGTGACGATTGCAAGGTAGTAAAAATTACTGCTTTTGTTTATAATAACAATGAGTTTGGAGGATATCCCGAACGGTTGAGGGAACGGTTTGCTAAACCGTGGCCGAGTGATCGGTCGGTGGGTTCGACTCCCACATCCTCCGCAATTAAAAATTAAAGGTTTGGTGAAAATATTGAACTTGTTGAAGGTTGAGAAAGGGTAGTGAGTAATTATTGTGAGGGGAGGGAATAGAGGATTTAGTAAGAGATTTTGAAAAAAGAGGGTATAAATTTTTATCAAGGAGGGTGGGCAGGACGGTAATGCGCTGGTCTTGAAAACCAGTGTCCGCAAGGACTAACAGGTTCGACTCCTGTACCCTCCGCCACTTGATTTTTGGGGAAAAATTTTCTATTCTGGAGTTGTTATTGAATTATTAATTATGCCTAAAGCCGAAGAATCACTGCCCAAAGAAGAGAAAAACCCCATAGAAGTTCTTCCGTCGAAAGAATTGAAAATTTTGTATTCTTGGAAGGCTCCAGCCAGACCTTTTAAAAAAAGAGATAAAGAGTTTTGGAAAACAGTAGTGACTATTTTGGTTTTAGTTTGTTTGATTTTATTTTTTGTGAGGGAATGGTTTTTGATTGCGGCTTTGGTAGCGCTAATGTTTGTTTATTACGTTCTTTCAACAGTTGAGCCGGAGGAGATGGAGTGTAAGATTACGAATAGAGGGATTTTGTACGCGGGGGAAAATTATCCTTTTGAGGAAATGTCCCAATTTTGGTTTTCGGAAAAATATGGGCAAAGAGTCATTAATTTTGAATTGAAAGGGGGAAGGTTGCTGGGAAGGCTGACGATTTTGGTGGGGAAGGGAGAAGAGCAAAAGATGAGGGAGATTTTATTGAGATATTTGGTTGAGGAGGAGGTGCCTGCGGGGTTTTTGGATAAAGCAGGAAAGTGGTTGGAGAAGAGGGTTTCTTTGGAAAGCGATAAGCCACCAAAGCCTAGTTCTACGACTGTTTCTTCTAAATAACTTTCGAGCTTGATTTCTGATATAATGATCTTTGATTTGCCTGGTCTTGGGTAAATCTTGAGGAGATTGTTGCGCCCATAGTTCAATGGATAGAACATTTGGTTGCGGACCAAAAGGTTGGAGGTTCAATTCCTCCTGGGCGCACAAATTTTGGTAAAAGTTTAGAAGGCATGGGGGTTTTATGGCAGAGGAGTTTGGGATGGGGTTTGTTTTAAGGTAGGTTGGGGTTTGCTTGGTAATTAGGGTTAAAGGTTGCCTTAAGGTATAGAAAAGATTAAATCTATCTTACAAGAGGTCCTTGTTTGAGGATTCTATAAGATATTTTTTAGGGAAAAGAGATGGTAAAAAAACTTTCCATGGAGGAAAGGTGTCAGAGTGGTTGAATGAGCTGGTTTCGAAAACCAGTGTGGCGTAAGCCACCGTGGGTTCGAATCCCACCCTTTCCGCACTTCGTCCCGATGTAACATTGGGACTTAGTGTAACTTTTTTAGTTTGAGAGTTTACCCTGAGCATAGCCGAAGAGCCCCTGTAGTTTAATGGATAAAGCGTCAGGTTCCGGACCTGAAGATTGGAGGTTCAACTCCTCCCAGGGGCACTTTTCTCTGAAGGGAGAATAGGGTAAAATTGGAGTGAATTGGAGAGGTCGCATAGTGGTCGAGTGCGTCCGCTTGGAGAGCGGATAGGATCGAAAGGTCCTCGTGGGTTCGAATCCCACCCTCTCCGCCAATCAGAAAAAGAGGTTGTCTGGTTTACTAAAAAACTTTTTTGTTTAATATTTTCATTTAAAAAAACAAAATTTAATTTAAAAAATAAACTACCGCGCAGCAAGCCTGCCTTGTCGGCAGACAGGCTGACGCGGTATTCTGGATCAGCCAGCTGGCGGACCAGAAAAGTTTGTTTCCCTGCCTGCCGGCAGGCAGGTTTGTCGCATTCATCCGAAAAGTGGCTGGACGGTATTCTGCGAGTCGAAATAAATGAATGAAGAAAATATTTTTGTATAAAAATTTAACTTTTAGTTTTTTGGGAAAAATATCATTATTTTTCCTTGCAATTTTAATCCCTTTTGCTTTTAGTCGGGTTTCTTTGGCTGAGGAGCCAAACTGGCCACAAGGGGATTTTGATCTGATTCAAGGTATTTACCGAATCAATAATCCGGGAGATCCAGCTCCTATTGATAAAGAGTATCAGATTATATTTGCCAATACCTTTATTCAGGTTAGAGATGGTAAATTTTCTGAAAGCCAAAACACAGGCATTTCTTTTCGCATGTCTGAAGCACAAAGATTTAACGGTACCGGTTCGCTCACTATATCTGGTACCTATGAAAAAGAAATAGGTAAAATAAGTGGCACCTATCAAATATTTACCGATGTTTCTAATGTTTATCAGTTAAAAGAAGCAACTTGGCATACTGAAGGCTGGTTCAAAACGACCGAGTCTGGTTATTTTCAGGGTCAAGTTATCAATGATTATGTCGTTTTAAATTTCTCTTGTAAAAAAGCAAATGAAGAAGATTATAATAAAAACGCAAGGGGAGAAGAAGAGAGAAAAACAAAGGATAAATGTTCTTACTCTTTCCACAAAGTTGCTTTTAAGGTAGCCCCGATAATTAAGTTATCAAACAACGAGGAAAAACCTGAAGAAAAAACTGAATATCTTGATTATGGTGATCCCGCTTTCAACGAAGTTGATTATGAAGGAAAGGTATTCTCAAAACCAAAACGACTAATTGATTCTGGCGCTCGTTTTGCTGGATTAACTGGCCAGGTGGATATTATTTTTAATGGCAAAAGGCGGGCAGCAAAAATGGGAGAGGTGATTCCTGTGAGCGCGGTAATTGTAACCGAAGAAGACAGTTCAGCGATTATCTCCTTCATTGATATGAGTAATTTTGTAGTAAAACCAGAAACTAACATAATTGTGAGCGCTCCTCCAGAAAAGGATAGTAAGCTAAAACTAGTTGCTGGAAAAATTTGGGCTAATATTAAAAAAATGGCCAAAGATGGAACAATGGAGGTAGAAATGAATCAGGGAGTTGCTGGAATAAAAGGGACAACCTTTGTTTGCGAAGAAAAAAATGGCACATCAGTATTAAAAGTAATTGAGGGTACAGTTGATTTTAAATCCAAAACAAATGGAAACATAGTTAAGGTTAATGCTGGAGAAATGATTGAAGCGACGACTAACGGTTTATCTGAAATTGCTAAATTTGATATAGCAGAAGAATCTGAATCTTGGACTAATCTAAACAAAGTTGATTGGGAAAAATTGGATAAAGAAGATTCACAGAATATTACAGCGGTAAAACAGGATAGAGAAGAAATGAAAACAAAAAACTCTTGGTTATGGATTTTAACTTTGACAATTATAGCGGCAGTTTTAGGGTTAATAGGATTTAAGATTATTAAAAAAATTAAATATCAAAGCCGGAAAGATGATAAATAAATCGGCTTCCGCTTTTTGGCGACCCCAGTAGTAGAGCGAAGCTCACTACGGGGCAGGGGCGGACTTTGCACAAATCCCTTCGGGATTATGCGGGGTAAACTCCAGGGTACCTCTTGGTTGAAATGATTTAGTTATGAGGAGAGTTTCATAAAAGTGGTTATAATGCGAGTGATGGTATTGAGTATAATAGGGTGGTAAGGTTAAAAAGAGAGGGAGAAGCAGAAACTATCAGCGGGAGATTTTGGTGAATAATAAGGGTAATTAGATATGATTTTTTAAGATGAAGACGAAAAAATTTACCATTCTTCATTCCAACGATATGCATGGCGATTTTTTGGCGGAGATGAGGGAGGGGAAAAAAGAGTTGATTGGTGGTTTATCGCTTCTTTCTGGTTATATTAACCAGGTGAGAAAAGAAGAAGAAAATGTTTTGTATGTTATTGCCGGCGATATGCTCCAAGGTTCTTTGATTGATGCCGAGTGGAAAGGTTTGTCAACAATGGAGATTATGAACTGGTTAGCGCCGGATGTGGTGACTTTGGGTAATCACGAAGTTGATTATGGTTTGCCCCATTTGTTGTTTTTGGAAAAAGTGGCTAATTTCCCTATTGTTAATGCCAATCTTTATTTAAGGAAAAATAATAAACGGTTAATGCAACCTTATTTAATTATTAAAAAGGCGGGTTTTGATATTTTGTTTACTGGTGTTATTACGGAAAAAGTTATTGATAGCATAAGACAGGACAAATTAATCGGTACTTTTGTTGACCTTTTAGAAGCAAGTAGCGAAGTTGGAAGAGTATGCAATGCGTATAAAAATGACGATATTGATTTAACAATTTTACTGACTCATATTGGTTTTGAGGAAGATATTAAGTTGGCAAAGCTTTTAAAGCCGGAGTGGGGAGTGGATATGATTATTGGTGGTCACTCTCACACTATTCTGGAAAAGCCAGAAAAAGTTAATAACATTTTAATTGCTCAGGCGGGGGTGGGGACTGACCAAATTGGTCGTTTTGATATTGTGGTTGACGATGACACAAATTCTATTGTTGATTATCGCTGGCAGTTGATTCCTATTAATGAAGAAATCGCCAAACCAGATAAGCAACTTGAAGAGTATATCAACAGTTTTAAAGATCAGGTTGATAGAAAGTATAACGTTTTAATCGCTAAATTGGCGAAAAAATTAACTCACCCCCAAAGAGAGGTTGAAACCAGTTTGGGTAATTATATTGCTGATGCTTTTGCGGAGCGGGCGGAGGCAGATGTGATGTTGGTAGGGAGCGGTTCAATTCGGGTTAAAGAGCTGGGGCCCGGAGTAACCTTAAGGGATTTTCTTGCTTGTTTTCCTTACGACGACACCCTAACTAGATTTACAATTACCGGCGCAATGTTAAAAAAAATTTTTGCCCATATTATGCGTCCGGAAAACCGCAACGGCGAGGGAGAGTGTTACCAAGTTAACAGCCGAGTGAAGGCTGTTTATTCAGATAAAAAACATTGTTTGGAAACTTTAATGGTTAATAGCCAACCAGTGGAAGATAATTTGTTTTATACGATCTGCATGCAGAATTTTCATTTTAATAACAGTCAAAATTATTTGAACATTAGTCAAGAAGAGCTTCTTGCTTCGGGAAAGACAAAAGTGGTTACGACCTCGGCTCAGCAAGTTTTGGAGGAATATTTTCGTACCCATCCCAACTCTTCAAGTCAGGTTGAGGGAAGGTTGGTTTGGGATTAGTTGGTGGTTTTTAAGCTTTTTTGAGGCGGGAGTTAAATTGCTTTGTAGTAATTTAAGAATCAAAGATAATCTTTTTGCTAGCTTTTGGGCAAAAATGGAGTTAAAAGCGGTTGACATAGAAAGTTACCTTTTGGGATACGAAGAAAGATTTGTGATTAATTAATTTGAAAAGGGGGTCTCTTGAAGCAGAAAAAAATTTTTTTGCCACTGATTTTTTGGTTGCTTGTTTTTGTTCTTTTTTGGATTAAGGGAGAGAGTTTTCTTGATCCTGATTTTGGTTGGCACTGGAAGATGGGGGAGTTGATTTTGTCTAAAGGGATTCCTAAGACTGACCCTTTTTCTTACACGATGCCTTCTTTTCCTTTTGTTGACCATGAATGGTTGACTAATGTGGTCATATATCAGCTGGATAGGGTGGCGGGCTGGCTGGGGTTGGTTTTCTTTTTTGTGATAATTGGTTTATTAAGTTTGGTGGTGGCGGGGAGTGGTTTTAGAGGAAAGAGTCATCTTAGAATTTTTAAATTGAGCCTTTTTGTTTTGGGAGTGGGAGCAATTTTACCTTTTTTTGGAGTAAGACCGCAGGTTTTGTCTTGGTTTTTTTTGGCTCTTTGGCTGAAGGTAATTCTTAATGACAAACTTTTTGAAAAGTATTTTTTGTTTTTGCCGATATTTATGTTGATTTGGGCAAATTTACACGGGAGTTTTGCGGTGGGGATTTTTTGTTTGGGATTGGTTTTGGGGGCGAAATTCTGGCAAAAGAAAAAACTAGCGGGGAAGGAAATTTTTTGTTTGATTTTTTGTTTAGGCGCTACCTTTGTTAACCCGTATGGAGCAAGGTTGTGGGGCGAGGTTTGGCAGCAGATTTCTGACGCCAACTTGCGTTTTAGAATTGCTGAGTGGCAACCTAGTTTTTTTAAGCCGATTTTTCCCTATTTGTTTTTTGTTTCTTTGGGATTTTTTATTTATGTTTTCCGCCGAAAAATAGCTTTGGAAAAAATCTTTCTTTTTCTTTTCTTTTTAATCCAATCATTGTTAAGTTTAAGGCATGTGCCTTTATTTGTAATTGTTGCTTTGCCAATTTGTCTTGAATCGCTGGAATGTTTGTATCAAAGAGTGGTAAGAATTAAATATGGTTTAAAAAGATGGCGCAAGGCGGCGTGGGGAATGTTTTTCCTTTGTTTTTTGGTCGCGGGAGTGGAGGCCTTTTTTGTTCTGAGAGAGGAAAAAATTTTTACCGAGGGCAATTATTACCCTATGGCAGCGGTTTTGTTTTTAAGACAAAACCTGCCTGAGGGCAATCTTTTTTCTTCATACAATTGGGGAGGGTATTTGATTTGGAAATTGCCAGAAAAAAAAGTTTTTATTGATGGACGGATGCCAAGCTGGCGGTGGAAGGTAGATTTGCCAGGGGAAAGTAATAATGCAATGGAGGATTATGTGAAGATGCTGGAGGATAAAGAAAAATTAGCGGAAATTTTAGATAAATATCAGATTTCCAAGGTTCTTTGGTTTAATGAAAAAAGAGAAAAAGAGGGGTGGTTGGGGAAAATTTTAGCCCGTTTTTTTGGCCAACAGAAAGAGAGATTGGTAATGGGGGAATTTTTGGAAGAAAGGGGTTGGAAGAAAGAGTATCAAGATGAGGTAGCGGTAGTTTGGGGGAGAGAAGATTAGAAGAGAAAAAGGAGAGACGATTAAGAGGTTTTTGCCACTTCGTGGTACAATCAAGGCAGAATGAATCAGCTTGAGGAAATTAAATCTAAAATTGATATTGTGGAGTTTATTTCCGAATTTGTGCCTTTGAAAAAGGCGGGGAGAAATTTTAAGGCGATTTGCCCTTTTCATACAGAAAAGACACCCTCTTTTATTGTTTCTCCGGAAAGGCAAATTTGGCATTGTTTTGGTTGCGGGCGGGGTGGGGATATTTTTGGATTTTTGATGGAAATAGAAAGAATTGAGTTTGGGGAAGCGCTGAGGATTTTAGCCAAAAGAGCGGGGGTGGTTTTGGAGAGTTACCGACCAACCGGGGTGGAAGCAGAGAAAGAGAAGATTTTGGCAATTAATTCTCTGGCGGCAGAGTTTTATCATTATTTACTTTTAAATCATCAGATAGGAAAAAGAGCGTTGGAATATGCTTATAGGCGAGGGATGACCAAGGAGTCGTTGGAAAGATTTAAAGTAGGTTATGCTCCGCCAATGTGGGATGGACTGCAAAAGTTTCTAATAGGCAGGAAAGGCTACTCGGTTGGTGATCTTGATAAAGCGGGTTTGGTAGTTCAAAGTTCAAAGTTCAAAGTTCAAAGTTACTATGATCGTTTTAGGGACAGGTTGATGTTTCCTTTATCCGACCATCGGGGAAATGTGGTTGGTTTTGCTGGAAGATTGTTGGATCCTAATGCTAAGGAAGCGAAATATGTAAATACTCCGGAAACATTGGTTTATCATAAAAGTGAGTTACTTTATCCTTTACAGATTACCAAAGAGGAAATAAAAAAAGAAAACAGCGTGGTGGTAGTGGAGGGAGAAATTGACGCAATTTCTTGCTATCAGGTGGGAGTAAAAAATGTGGTGGCAATTAAGGGTTCGGCTTTAACAGAGGCTCAATCCCGACTTTTGAAAAGATTTGCGGAGAATGTGGTTTTGTCTTTGGATTCTGATGCGGCAGGGGATGCGGCGATGAGAAGGGGGATTGAAATTGCCAGTAATTTGGGATTAAATGTTAAAGTTGCAGTTTTGGAAAAATATAAAGACCCAGACGAAGCGGCGCAGAAAGAGCCGGATTATTTGAAAGAGAAAATTGCTCAGGCTGAGGGGGTTTATGATTTTTATATTGATTCGGCATTTAAAAGGTTTGGAGGAAGGACTCCGGAAGAAAAAAGGAAGATTGGGCAAGAGTTGGTGCCAATTTGGGCAAGAATAGAGGATGAGATTTTGAAGGATGTTTATGTAAAAAGGTTGGCGGAGAGATTGGGGGTAAGCGAGGAGTCAATAATTTTGCAAATGGAGAAGGTAAAGGATAGGTTTTTGTCTGGTGCTAAAAAGGAAACAACTAGTCAACAGAAAAAAGAACGGAGAGATCTTTTAGAAGAATATTTATTATCTTTAATTTTTCAGGCAAAGAAAACAGAACTTTTATTGGAGGAAGAGTGGGTTTCTTTGTTTGTTTTGCCGATAAACAAAAGAATTATTGAGGCGTTGAGAAAATTTTTGTCGGAGAAAAAAAAGTTTTCCAGCAAATTTTTTTTCAGGGAATTGCCAGCAGAGTTGAAGGAAGCGTTTGATCATTTTTATTTGACTGATTTTGGGGAGCAGATTGAGGATGAGGAATGGGTGGAGAAGGAGTTAAAGAAAATTCAAAAACATTTAAGGATAATGGCAACAAGGGAGGAATTAGAGAGGTTGTCTTTGGAGTTGAGAAAACGAGGAGAAGATGAGAAGATTGCAGAGCAAATTAGCAAATTAACGAGGGAGTTAAAAGAGTTGGAGAGTTTTTCGCGATAGGGGAGTTTTTAAAGAAACTTCCGTGTCAAATCATTTAACTAGGTAACCGAAATTGGTTTGGTTAAATCATTTAAAAGGTAACCGAAATCTTGATAAAAATCATTGCTAATTGGGGAGGTATCCACTCTTGGCTTTTGTTTCTTAAACGGTTTAAGAATCTTGACTTTCTTTTTTCTCTCATAAACTTGGTAAAGTCTGTTAATCTTTTCTTCAATCTCTCTTTTCAGCCAAGCAGGATTAAGGCTAAGATAAAAAGCCTTGAGGTTTCTTTTTGTCTCCTTTGAGATTTGATTGGATTCCATTATTCTCTGGTAGGGAGTTTTGGGAATATCATAGACTCTTTTGACTTTACCCCCAATTCTTATCTTTTTGGTAAGCTGCATCGCTGGCTGGAAGAAGTTTTTGTAAAGCCTTAACTCATTCCGGTAAAGATCATTAATCAAGGAAAGCTCCTCTTGAGTATCATAGCGAAGATAACCAAGAGTCTTTTTGATATGGGTCCAGTTTTTCTCTTCTATGTAACAATTATCATTTTTCTTATTAGGCCTTGATCTTGAAAAGCCTATCTTTTCTTCCTGAGAATATTTGAAAAGATGGGCATTGATAAAAGCAGAATCATTATCAGTGTGAATTTCTCTCCAGGCAAAGGGAGTTCTTTCTTTTATCCTCTTTAAAGCCTCTAGGGTTGGATATTGTCCTTTTCCCATTATTCCTTCTCCTTCCCACCAACCAGTGGCTATTTCTGTAGTAGAAAGAGTGTTTATATACTCTCCTTGCTTTGAAGAGCCACAGTGTTCAACAAAGTCTATACCCAGATTACCAATAATTGAGGTATCCCAGTCATTAAGCCTAATGGGGATTTTCTGATAGAGAAGAGATTTAGGTTTAGTCAAACCTCTTCTTCTTAGTTGAAGCATAGCCTCTTTCTTCTTTTTCAGTCTTCTATCAATGGTGGCTGAGCTGATCTTTTTTAATTGTCTGGCTACCTTGTCAGAAATATTTATCTCTCCTAGTTTTCTTAACCTTTCTGTCTCCTCCAAAAGGAGAGGTTTTAATCGTTGGCCACAAGGATAGTCAAAAATCTCCCAGAGCCTGACCAGGGCCTGAATTGTTTCTTCTTGGTATTGCTTCTTTCTTGTCTTAGTGGTTGTTTTTACTCTTCCTTGTTTATCCCAAAGCCAAGATTGATTAATCTTCCGGATAACATACTTTCTGTTAAGGTGAGTATTTTTACAATACTCATTTAAAAGGAGAGTTTTTTCCTTTTTTGATTTTGCTTGTAAATAATTCTTTCTTAAAACAGAAAGATATTGATTTCTGGCATTCATATTCATCATGGTAACTTCCCTTTTTAAAACTTTTAACTTTGGAGGCTACCATTTTAAATCATTTGGGTTACATTTTTAATGATTTAACAACTCTCATTTCGGTTACATTTTAGATGATTTAAATCGACTTCTTTTAGTTTTAGCTAAAATGAGGTAAAATTAAGGTATGAAAAAAGAAGAGATAAAGTCTAAAAATTCAGTAATGGAAAAGGGAATAAAAAAGCTTCTGGAGAAGGGGAGAAGAGAGGGTTTTATTACTCAGGAAGAAGTTTTGGAGGTTTTTCCCCTGGCGGAGGATTATTTGGAGGAATTGGACGATTTTTACAGCCGGTTGATTGAGGAAGGAATTGATATTTTTGAAAATGTTACAGAGGAGGAACTTAAGGAAAGCGAAAAGATTAGTAAAAGTTTGGAAAGGGAGATTGAGGCGCTTTCGGCTTTGGAGGCACCGGGAGTTTCTGACCCAGTAAGGATGTATTTGAGGGAAATTGGGAAGATTCCTTTGCTTTCAGCGGAAGAGGAGGTGGATTTGGCAAAAAGAATTGAAAAAGGGAGTTTGGCGGCAAAAAAGAAGCTGGCGGAGTCAAATTTGAGATTGGTTGTTTCGATTGCTAAAAGATATGTGGGAAGGGGGCTGACTTTGTTGGATTTGATCCAGGAAGGGAATCAGGGTTTGATTCGGGCAGTGGAAAAGTATGATTGGCGAAAAGGGTATAAATTTTCCACTTACGCGACTTGGTGGATTCGTCAGGCGATTACTCGGGCAATCGCTGATCAGGCGCGGACAATTAGAGTGCCAGTGCATATGGTGGAGACAATTAATAAATTGATGAGAGTCTCGCGAAAATTAATGCAAGAAACAGGAAGAGATCCTACGCCGGAGGAGGTTGCCAAGGAAATGAAGATTTCACCAGCCAAAGTGAGGGAGATTTTAAAGGTTTCCCAAGGGACGACATCTTTGGAAGCGCCAGTAGGGGATGAGGAAGATTCTTTGCTGGGAGATTTTATTGCAGACACAGCTCCTTCTCCTTATGATTCTGCTTCAAAACAACTTTTGAAGGATAATATTAGGGAAGTTTTGGCAACTTTAACTCCAAGGGAGGCAAGTGTTTTGATTTATCGGTTTGGTTTAGAAGGAGAAAAACCGATGACTTTGGAGGAAGTGGGGAAGAAATTTGGAGTTACTCGAGAAAGAATTAGACAAATTGAAGCAAAGGCTCTTCGTAAGTTAAGACATCCTTCAAGAAGAAAGAAATTGCAGGACTATTTAGAGTAAAAGTAGCGTTGGCTATATAAATAGAAGAAATTGGAAAGTGGATGGCAACTCTCTCACTACAAACTGCAAAAAGATAATTTTCGTGATAAAATAGTTTAAGTTTTTGAGGAGAAACAAAAATTAGGGAGCTACATAGCTAATTGCTAAGTGGCTAAAATATTCCGGCGTGGCGCAACGGCCCGCCTGCAAAAGCTGTCGCTTTAGCGACTGCGGGCAGGTAGCGCGGATCAAAAAGTGGGTAGATTTTACTATACATATGTGCTAAAAAGTAGGAAGGATGGGA
>Ga0315298_1006788_pt1 | contig 15430 bp, 7 predicted proteins | sample WHS_1_MG_FD_203077 | JGI IMG/M metagenome (GOLD analysis project Ga0315298, IMG submission 203077) | Extremophilic microbial mat communities from Washburn Hot Springs, YNP, Wyoming, USA - WHS_1_MG | ecosystem: Environmental > Aquatic > Thermal springs > Hot (42-90C) | place: USA: Wyoming... | reverse complement strand
CGTATGAAAGGAGAAACGAGTTGTTTTTGAGCGTTGAAACGTCTTTCCATATCGAATGGAGGCAAAATAAAAATAACGGACAATGTATTTTTTGCATTCTCCGTTTTTTTATTTTTGATTTACTTTTCATTACTTTTAGCCCAACTGTCTTTCAATGAAACGGTTCGGTTAAAAATAAGATGTTCGGCTGTCGAATCGGGATCGACCACAAAATAGCCAATTCGTTGGAATTGAAAATGAGCTAGCTGTTCAGCTTGTGCTAACCAAGGCTCTACTTTGCATTGAGTGAGGATTTGCAAAGAATCAGGATTTAAGAATGTGCGAAAATCGTGTTCTTTTTCTTCCGATGGATTTTCAACGCTGAATAATCGATCGTAAAGCCGTACTTCGGCTGTTAATGAATGCCGCGTTGATACCCAATGGATGGTTCCTTTTACCTTTCTTTCGCTTCCGGCCATTCCGCTTCGCGTGTCAGGATCATAGGTGGCATACACTTCAATGACTTGACCGTCAGCATCTTTTTTGCATCCGGTACACTTCACGATATAAGCTCCTTTGAGTCGTACTTCTTTGCTGGGTGACATTCGAAAGTAGTTTTTAGGAGCATTTTCCAGGAAGTCATCCTGTTCAATCCATAATTCATTCGTAAATGGAGCAAAATGAACGCCGGAAGTTTCATCTTCGGGATTATTCATCATTTCCATCATTTCTTCTTGATTGTTAGGATAATTAGTGATAATCAGTTTAAGCGGATTGAGCACGGCGCTCACGCGGGTTGCTGTTTTATTGAGCGTTTCGCGGGCTGCATGTTCCAGCAGTGATACATCAATGATGCCTTCGTATTTGGTATAACCTATTTTGTCAATAAAGCGGTGAATGGCCTCGGGCGGATAACCGCGACGTCGAAGTCCGCATAAAGTTGGCATTCGCGGATCATCCCATCCCGACACTAAGCCTTCCTGAACAAGTTGCAGCATTTTCCGTTTGCTCATGACCGTGTAGGTGATGTTGAGTCGATTGAACTCAATTTGTCGAGGACGATAATCATCGTTTGTTTTCAATTGATCAATGAACCAATCGTACAGCGGGCGATGTACCTCAAATTCTAATGTGCAAATGGAATGGGTTACTCCTTCAAAATAGTCTGATTGTCCGTGTGCAAAATCATACATGGGATAGACTTTCCATTGATATCCGGTGCGATGATGCGGATGATCGGTGATGATTCGGTACATGATGGGATCGCGAAAATGCATGTTTGGTGAGCTCATGTCGATTTTGGCACGTAAAACCATTGTTCCTTGTTCAATTTCTCCCCGATTCATTCGTTCAAAAAGTTCCAGACTTTCTTCAACAGGCCGGTTTCGATAAGGACTTTCCATGCCCGGAGTGGTTGGCGTTCCTTTTTGTTTGGCAATTTCTTCAGCCGATTGTTCATCAACATAAGCTAATCCTCTGCGAATCAGATCGACGGCAAAATCCCATAGTTTTTGGAAATAATCGGATGCATAATAGACGTTTTCCCATTGATATCCGAGCCAACGAATATCTTCCATGATGGAGTCAACGTATTCGGTGTCTTCTTTGACCGGATTGGTATCGTCAAAACGAAGGTTGCAAATCCCTCCGTATTTTTTTGCAATGCCAAAATCGATGCAAATGGCTTTAGCGTGCCCGATGTGCAGATAGCCATTGGGTTCGGGCGGAAAACGTGTTTGAATTCTTCCTCCGTTTTTACCCTCACGTAAATCTTCTTCCACAATGGCCTCTATAAAATTGAGGCTTTTATTGGTTGGTTCGTTTGTTTCGGATATCATAATCGAAATAGATCAATGAGTTGTTGGTTTCAATGCGTTTTTTTATCTTAGTTTGGCGCCTAATTTTTCTTCAAATTGTGCAATGAGCTTTTGCATGATGCTGTCAATTTGAAATTCAGTCAGCGTTTTGGTATAATCTTGCAGGGTAAACGACACGGCATACGATTTTTTCCCTGCAGGCAGGTTTTTCCCTTCATAAACATCAAAAAGATGGACTCTCTTCAGTAATTTTTTCTCTGTTTCGAAGGCAATTTTTTCAATTTCTGAAAAACGAACAGATTGATCAAGCAATAAAGCCAAATCTCTTTTAACTTCAGGAAATTTAGGCAAATCCTGAAATGAAATTTGCGTTTTCGCGGCTTCCTGCATTAGTTGATCCCAATCAAGATCGGCCATAAAGACATTGTTTTCAATGTCAAATTGCTGACAGATGGAAGTACTCACCACGCCCACGACACCTAATGAATGTCCGTTTTTGGTGATGTATCTGATTCCTTCATTCAGCCAGTCAGCTTCAGTTTCTTGTTGTTGAGTCAGTGAACGCGGATCAATGCCGATGCGTTTGAAACTATTTTCCACATGGGCTTTCAACTCGAAGAAAGTGCTTTTTTCGGTTGCTCTTACCCAACTTTGATATGTTTTGTTACCAGTGATCCAAATGCCTAAGTGTCTGCTTTCATGATAGTTGTTGAGTAAATCATCCGACGGCGAAGCACTCACTTGATGTCGATAACAATTTCCGAATTCATAAAATTTCAAATCCTGATGTTTTCGGTTGATGTTGTAGGCTATGCTTTCTAACCCGCCAAACAAAAGGGTTTGGCGCATGCAGTTCAAGTCAGAGCTGAGCGGGTTGAGCATCATGACTAAATCAGATGCGGGAAATGACACCGAATGGTCATAGTAGCCCGATTTGGTCAATGAGTTGTTCATGATTTCATAAAATCCATTGGCCGTCAATTGTTCTGCAATGAGTTGTTGCAGTTGATGGCTGTCCGGTGAAGGAAAATAGCTGATGGACGATTGAAGTGTCTCTTTGGTTTTGATGTTGTTATAGCCGTAAATGCGTAAAATTTCTTCGATAACATCTACTTCTCGTTGCACATCGACCCGATAGGTTGGAACTTCTAAGTCTAATCCGGCATTGGTTTCTTTGACAATGACAATTTCCAATGCTTTTAAGATCTCCATTAATTTTTCTTTTTCAATGGGTTGACCAATCAAAGCATTGACTTTTTCATAACGAAGAAATACCTTAAATGGCTCAATTGGCGATGGATACACATCGACAATGTCACTCGAAATGGATCCGCCTGCCAGTTCTTTGATCAGCAAAGCTGCTCTTTTAAGCACGTAAATGGTGTTGTTTGGATCGCATCCACGTTCAAAACGAAAGGAAGCGTCGGTGTTTAAGCCATGACGACGGGCTGTTTGACGAATGTACACCGGATTGAAATAGGCACTTTCAATGAATACATTCGTCGTTTTCTCGGTAACACCGGTTTCAATCCCGCCAAAAACGCCTGCAATGCACATGCCTCCATTCCGGTCGCAAATCATCAGGTCATCTTTTCCTAAGGCACGTTCTACGTTGTCTAATGTCACAAATTTGCTGTTTTCCTCCAATGTTTGCACATAGATGTGTTGTCCTTTGATTTGATCGGCATCAAAGGCATGTAGAGGTTGTCCGGTTTCGTGAAGCAGAAAATTGGTGATATCGACAATATTATTGATGGGACGTACGCCAATGTTCCTTAGAAAAGTTTGCATCCATTCCGGCGATGGTTTTACTTCGATGCCTGTGAGGGTGATTCCTGAATATCGCGGACATGCATCCTGATTCTCAACGGTGACGCCGATTGGTAGATTATGATTGTCAATGGAAAAGGCCTCCACTGATGGACGCTTTAATTTTGCAGGTATTTGGTTAACAGTTAAATATGCATAAAGATCACGAGCAACTCCGTAGTGTGACGCTGCATCAATCCGATTGGGGGTAAGGTCCACTTCAAGTACGAAATCGGTTTGAAGCGCATAATAATCTTTGGCTGCCATACCAACGGGCACATCGTCGGGCAGGACAATGATGCCGTCATGGTTTGTTCCAATTCCGATTTCATCTTCGGCACAAATCATTCCGTTGGATTCTTCTCCCCGAATTTTAGATCGTTTGATGGTCAGGGATTGATCGTTCATGTAGAGCGTGGTTCCAACCGTTGCAACAATTACTTTTTGCCCGGCTGCAACATTATTGGCTCCACAAACAATCTTAAGCGGTTCGTTTTGACCAATATTGACAGTGGTCAGATGCAAATGATCCGAGTTTGGATGATCTGTGCAAGTGAGTACTTCCCCAACTACTAAGCCTTCCATGCCTCCTTTGATGGGTTCAACAGGTTCGATACTGCCTGTTTCTAATCCGATAGAAGTTAAGATTTTTGCTGTTTCTTCGGGAGTTAAATCGAAATCAAGGTACTCTTTGAGCCATTGGTATGAGATGTTCATTGCAAAAAAACGTATAATAAGAGCTGCTTTGGTGCATGCATGAGCATGGAACAATGCCTCTCCTTTGATTAATGATTAAATAACGATGTTATGGTTCTTGAATTGTGATGCAAATGTACTATTTTTGGTGCAAAATTTTAGCACTCATTCATCAAAGCTTTGGTTCTTTGCTCCTTTTTCATTTTGTGCACGATTCAAAAGAATCTTTGAGTCGTGAGTGAGGCATAAAAATGGTATCTTTGTTAAGCTGAATGCGTCGTCGTGCATCTGTCATAATGTCGATCAAATCTTTTTTTTATGCAAATTCGCATTATTAACACGTCAAATCATCCGCTGCCTACTTATTCTACCGCTTTTTCAGCTGGTGTGGATTTGTGTGCCAATCTGCCTGATGCAGGATCCGTTACCTTGATGCCTTTGGAGAGAAGGCTGATTCCTACCGGTTTGTATATTGAATTGCCGCAGGGTTTTGAAGCTCAAATAAGGCCTCGCAGCGGCTTAGCTGTTCAACACGGCATTACTGTTTTGAATTCTCCCGGAACCATTGATGCTGATTACAGAGGCGAAATCCGCATCATCTTGATCAATTTATCCAACGAGCCTTTTACTATTGCCGACGGAGAACGTATCTGCCAAATGGTGATCGCCAGACATGAACAGGCAGAATGGCTTGAAGTCGATGTTCTTTCCGACACTGATCGTGGTGAAGGTGGTTTTGGTCATACAGGAAAATAAAAACAACGATCATTTTTTTTGTTTCTTTTGCCATGTCTTTATGATATGGGAAAAGATTTCTTTGTTTGTTTTCAACCCAACCTTCATCCTCTTGTACCAACGGTTTTGCAGTTGATCAACGTGATGCAAATCGTTTCATGCGTTTGCGCTTGTGAGGTCAAGCTGACGGTAGCATTCAATGAAAAAGGTTGTCTCCAGTCACTGGAGGCAACCTTTCTTGATGAAGGAAATTAAAATCAATGTACTATATTGAGATGACGATATAGTCTTTTAGTGATCCGTTATTCGATTATTTCTCCCAATACAATTTAGTGGACATTAAATCACCTCCGATAGCAGTAGCTGCTTTAGTATAATTATCGGGGTTGAGTGTTTGCTCGCCGCTTGGATAAGGATAACGATACGGATAAGTTACTACGCCGGTTGCCGGAGTCGGAGGTTCATTCATGAACGGATAACCCAATCTGCGCCATTCAGTCCAGCCCAAATAACCACGCAGGTAAAATGAGATCCATGCTTGCATACCAATACTTGCTTGCCAATTTGTAGGATTATATGCAACGTTCGATTGTGCCAAATAAGCTGCTGCTTGAGCCGGTGTGCCTCCCCATGATACAATGGATGCGGTCACAGCATTGTTGAAATAGGTGGCTGCATTCCCCGAGATGATGTTGCGGGCAACGGCTTCGGCCAAATAGAATTGAATTTCTGAATAGGTCATCAAAGGATGAGGAAAACTCGGCACGTTGCTTATTGATGGATTGATATGGCTAAAGTTTGGGTATGCTGAACTATTTCCATAAGTTCCACCAAGATACGTGTTAGCGCCTAAGTTTTGATCAAAGTAGAGTGGCAACCGCGGATCATTTAGTCCGGTCATGGCATTGATGATGGTGTTGGCTGCCACATAATCTGAACGGCCGCTGAGCACTAAATCAACATAGAGTGGATTGGTGTTGGGAGTGCTGCTTAAATATTGGAAAATAGCATCATCGGCCGAACTTTGTAATGTTCCTGCCATGGCATTTTGAATGGTTGTTTTTACCAATGTTTGCACTGCAGGATCGTTCACACGTGAAATTTCAATGGCCATTTTGATGAGTAATCCGTTTCCGAATTTCATCCATGAAGCAACGTCGCCTCCATAAATTAAGTCGGCTGTTCCAAAGCTTCCATTGTTAGGATCTAATGCCGTAATATCAGCTGTCACTCTTTTGATTAAATCTTTGTGAATGGTGAGCGCATCATCGTAAACCGGCAGCACATTGTTAATGTTCAATGCTTGGGAGTAGGGAATATTGCCCCATGTGGTTTCCATTTGATCCCATGCATAGCACATAAACATATCAATGATGGCCAGTCGGTTTTTTTGTACTGCCATATCGGATGTCAAGATGGGTTTTTCCATCCGAATCAACGAGTCGGCACGTTGTGCATTTTCGAGAATGTTTCGGTAATAGGTTCTCCAAGCGCGATCGGGCACACTTCTGGTGAAGATATTATAGTTCGATTCGTCGGTATAGGTTGTCTCTGTCAAATATTGTGACCATAAATCAAAATCATTCACGTTCACATTTAAACTGACATCCTGATCCGAAAGGTTTTTTTCTGCTGTAGAGAATAAGGTATTCCCCGGCACGATGGTAGGATTCTTTAAGTCCTTGTTTAAATCGGCTAATGTTTGCTTGGAACAAGAAACCGCCAATAAACCAAGCAGTATAAATAGGATATTTTTCATAAGAATAATGTTTGTTTTTGGCAAAAAATCATCGATCATGCGATTGCTTTTATCTCGTGATTTTTTGTTTTGTTTAATGATGCTTTTCATACGTTTATTTTTATTTTTAACATTAAGGATGTATGTAACTCGCCAAATAAACATTCTCTTGAGCATGAGCTATTTTATGGCTCGTTTCATACGATTAATTTATTTTTTTAACGCTAAGGATGTATGGAACTTGCTTCACTAATCATTGTTTTTAGTGTTTGTATTGAAGCTTGTTTCATTTAGTTTTCTTGTATCATTTTTTCAATCTGAATGAAGTGAGCTTTTTCTCAGAAAGCTCCTTTCATTCATTCCCAATATTTTAGAATTGGACTTTCAGATTGAATCCGATATTTCGTGTTGTAGGCATTACTCCTCCTTGCCATCCTTGTAAGTTTCCTGCCCCAAGACCTGATTCAGGATCGGCATAGGGAAGATTTTTAAAGATGATCCACAGATTGGATCCTACCACGCCTAACGAAAGAGTATGAATGCCAATGTGTTCTAAGGATCTGCTTTCAAAATTGTACGAGATTTGAGCTTCTCTCAGTTTTACATACGAAGCATCATAGACAAAGGCCGAATTGGGCTGATGAGGATATCCGTAAGCTGTGTAACGATCGGCATTGATTCGTTTTGTGTTGGGTGTCCCATCGGCTAACACACCGGGCAAGATGATACCGCCACCATTTGCCAATGTGTTTCTTTTTGGATTGCCTAAGTCATTGTTTCCTACGGTCATTGGATAAATCCCGTCGCTTTGTCCGTAATATTGATCAAGTGAAAAGACGCTGCCGCCTGATTGTACGTCGATCAAAAAACTGGCTGTCCAATTTTTGTAGCTGAAACTATTGGTGACTCCACCTCTCCATTTTGGATTTGAATTTCCAATGACATTGTTCGTCGTGGAGGTTATCAGATAGTAACCATTTGAGCCAATGACTTTTTGCCCTTTATTGTTATACACATAATCTGTTCCTTCGATCAATCCATAAGGATGATTAATGGAGGCGTCAATCGTCACACCACCTTGGAATGAGCCTAATTGCAAATTATTAACACCTTCGTATAATGAAACTACCTTGTTGGCATTGATTGACCAGTTGACATTGATATCCCAGTTGAAATTTTTCGTTTTCACAGGTGTTCCATACACGTTCAGTTCAATCCCTTGATTGCGAACTTCGCCTGAGTTGACGTATTTGAAAGAATATCCGGTGGCGGGTGAAACGGCAACAGGCATGATTTGATTGATGGTGTTGGTTAAATAGACATCTCCATCAAATCCGATTCTTTTGTTCAGAAATGCCATTTCTAACCCTGCTTCACTACTTTTGGTCTTTTCTGATTTCAAGTTCGGATTGTTTTCCGTCGCATTAACTGAATATAAAGGAACAGAGCCAAATGGACTGGGTTGAGTGTAGGTATCAAATAAGCTGGCAAATGGAGCATCATTCCCTACTTCAGCATAGTTGATTCTGAATTTTGCAAAAGTTAACCAATTCCATTTCAATAAATTGGAGAAAATAAAGCTGCCTGAAATGGAAGGATAATAGTACGAGTCGTTGTTGATAGGCAAGGTTGATGATTGATCTCGCCGTAAGGTTGCATCCACATAATAGGTGTTCTTAAATCCTAACGAAACACTTCCGAAAATGCCGTTCACTCCAATGGCTGATTGACTTTCTAACGGAGCCAGTGGTTGGCTGACGGAGTTGGCTATCGAATTTAAACCTGGAATCGTCATTCCTCCATTGGTCGAAGCATAGATAGAATTCTGATTGTTTCGACGAATATTTCCGCCTACCAATGCGGTCAGATTTAATGTGCTGGTCAAATTTTTATTGAAATTGATCAATAAGTCATAGTTATTTTCGTTAAAATTGATGTTGTTGCGAGAATATCCGGACGGAACATTTAATAACCCGATCCCGAATGCAGCCGGCACACTTCCCACAGCAATATGTTCTTCTTGCAGTTGTGTATAAGTGTCAAGTGAGACTCTTCCGATGATGTTCAGGTAACTGGTGATGTCCCATTTCAACTGTACATTGCCAAACAAGTGACTGCGAGAGTCGTTTTCGTAATTGTTATAGCGTTCCCAATAAAAGTTATTCCAATAAATCGGAGAGGTATTCCCGTTAGCAGGATCGCTCATGTTCCAAGTCACATTTCTTCCGGTCTTTTTGTATAAGGCTTCTAGTTCTTTCACGTCCACATTGACTTCCCACCATTGGCGGAAACTGGTCATGATGTTTCCCATGTAGCCTGTTCCATTTCGCCCGATTGTGTTTTGATGAACATAATTTGCATCGGCACTGACGGTGAAATTCTTTGTCAGTTTGTGGCTGGCATTGAATGCAAATTCGTTCTTAGTCAAGGTGCTGTTGGGTAAAATCCCGTTTTGACGAAAATTGGTGTAAGAAAAACGGAAGGTTGAATTTTCCGATGCTCCATTCAAAGCTAATGTATTGGAAGTGGTAACAGCAGTGTTAAAGAAGGTGATTGGCCCGTTTTTTGCTGCAACCCATGGTGTTGCTTTTTGATAGTTTGGTGATTCCGGAACAAAAGCATCCCATTGATAAACCATCAGATTTGGATCAAATTTGGTACCATATGATGCATCTTCAGTAGTTGGCACATAGTAAACGTTTGAACCATTGGTCCATGGAAGCGGTCCGTAATACAATCCAGGATATAAACTTCCATCGCCTCCGCCACTGTAATATGGACCATAGCCGGCTCCATATTGATTTTGATATTTTGGGAAAGTACTTCGGTCAATGGTTCCGATGGTTACATTGGAACTGAAGCTGACGCCTAATCCGTTTTTTCCAAGATATTTATCGTCTCGTCCTGACTTGGTAGTAATCATGATTACTCCGTTGGCAGCGCGTGAACCATACAACGCAGTAGCGGCAGCTCCTTTCAAAACGCTGATGGACTTAATATCGTTTGGATCAATATCCGAAACGACTGATCCATAGTCATAACCTTGTCCGCCGGTCGATTGATATGAGGAGTTAGAAGTTTGGTTTGTGAGAGGAACGCCATCAACGATAAACAATGCTTGATTGTTTCCCATCAATGACTTGTCACCTCGGATAACGATGTTCGTTGATCCACCAAGATTGCCACTGGACTTGATATCGACTCCGGAAACACGACCGGAAAGGGAGTTGATCACATTGTCCGGTTTCGCAATGTTCAGTGTGTTACCTCCAACTTCCTGTGTGGCATATCCCAGTGACTTGGCTTCGCGTGAAATACCCATTGCCGTCACTACTACTTCATTCATTTGTTGTGCGTTGGAGTGCATAATTACGCGCATAAACGGTTTTGCATCTAACTCTTGCTTCACCATCCCAACATAGGAAAAAATTAACGTTTTCTCGTTTGAGGGAACTGTTAAACTAAATTTACCGTTTGCATCGGTAATCGTCCCATGAGTAGTTCCTTTTACCACAACAGATGCTCCGATGATCGGTTGGCCGTCATCTGCTGAAATCACTACTCCTGTCACATTGGTTTGAGCCGAGGCCCAACTTATGCCAATCAATAGGCATAATAGAGTCATTACTTTTCTCATAAATTTGACATTTGATTTAATTTTACTTTAATTTGCCTTCAGAAATTGATTCAATGTGCAAAAGTAACGGAATGTTTGCTATAAGAAAAACCAGAAATGGTTTCAAAATGTAAGTAGAAATAAGTCAATACGAGAAAAAGTAAATAAAATATGGATATTTATGCCAAAATATAATTCGTTATTGAAGTTATTTTTCTGTTTATTTTATCTTAATAAAACAAAAATATTGGTTTTCATTCCCTTTTTGTTAAACATAAATTATCTATTTGTTTCTTCGGTGATCTTCTTTTTTTTGCCCTTTTTGCTTCCTGTTTTTTGTCAGAATGATATGATGATGATTTGGAATGTTAAAAAATGAATCATATTAATATTGTTAATTAACGGTCGTGCTTTTTTAAGATACGTACGATTTTTTTGTCATGAATGAATTGAAAAAGGCGGTTTCAATTTGAAATTGAAATCGCCTTTTGGATGTGTGTAAATAATGTTAAATAATTATTTACCCTCTCATTTTCTCATCGATGAAATGAATAAAATAATTTTTTCACTAATGAACCCCTTTTTTTATGGGGGCTATTTTGAATTAAATATTTTTTTATGCAATCAAGGCATCATTTCGATGCTGCGTTTTACAAACTGACTTAATGCTTCTCCTTTCAAAAGATTCGTTGACAGCAACGCTAAATCAATTAACTGGCGAACTGTCGGTTGCGATGAGCTAAACTGTGCGATGATTTCCTTTTGTTTGTTTTTTGCTTCGTTGACCTGTTTTTCCAATGTAGCCAGCTCTTCTTTTTCAGCTTGAGGAATTTCATCGTCTTTTTTACCTTTGTGTGTTTTTTTCAATGCTTCCATCCGTTCGTTCAGCGAGTGGATCTCTTCATCCAACGGCAGGATTTGTTCATTGCAGGCTTCTTCTTCTTTTTGCAGCAATGATTCGATCAAGGGATGCGAAGTGTTGACTGCTAAAGTATAATTATCGGGAAGTTCACCGTAGAAATTCATCATGCCGTTGCCTTGAAGTGCCGACATCTCTTTCATGCGACGCATAAATTCGTTTTGGGTAATGACAATGGGTTGAGCATCACGAGCCATTGGTTCCAACGTGACCGAGAATTCTATTTTGTCCATTTTTGGTAGCTGCGATTGAAACAGTGTGGTCAGTGCTGTTTTTTGCATTTCGGATAACGAATGAGAACGATCATCTGTTTTTTGAATTAAACGTTCGATGATGTCGCTGTCCACTCGCACAAATCGTGATTTTTCAAATTTTTGTTCCAACTGGCTCACCCAGTGAATGTCTAACTGTCCGTCCATCAGCAATACGTCATAGCCTTTGTTGCGTGCTGTTTCGATGTAGCTGTGCTGATTGGCAGCATCATTGGCATAGAGATAGATTAAGTTTCCTTCTTTGTCGGTCTGATTTTCTTTTATCAGTTCTTTGTATTCTTCAAAAGTAAAATATTTGTTTTCTGTGTTTTTGAATAAAGCAAATTTTTCAGCACGCTCATAGAATTTTTCATCGGTCAGCATGCCGTAAACAATAAATAATCGGAGGTTATCCCATTTTTCTTCAAACTGATTCCGATCGTTTTTGAAGATTTCTTGCAGCCGATCAGCGACCTTTTTGGTGATGTGACTTGATATTTTTTTGACATTCGAATCGCTTTGCAGGTAACTCCGTGAAACGTTCAATGGAATGTCGGGCGAATCAATGACGCCATGCAACAGCGTCAGGAAATCGGGAACGATTCCTTCCACAGCATCGGTTACAAAGACTTGATTGCAATATAATTGTATTTTGTTGCGTTGTAATTCAATGTTGTTTTTTACCTTCGGAAAATAGAGAATTCCGGTGAGGTTGAAGGGATAATCTACGTTGAGGTGGATCCAGAACAAAGGATCTTCACTTAACGGATATAAATCGCGGTAAAATTTAATGTAGTCTTCATCTTTCAAATCTGCTGGCTTGCGTGTCCATGCAGGATTGGTGTCATTGATGATGTTGTCTTCGTCGGTTTCCACGTTTTTGCCGTCTTTCCATTCTTTTTTCTTGCCAAAAGCAATGGGAATTGGCAGAAACTTGCAATATTTGTTGAGAAGTTCCGTGATTTTGGTCTCTTCGAGGAAATCTTTATTTTCATCATCAATGTGTAAAATGATGGAAGTTCCGCGATCTTGTTTATCGAACGGTTCAAGTTGATATTCCGGTGTACCGTCGCAAACCCAGCGCGCTCCTTCAGCTCCTTCTTTGTATGAACGTGTTTGAATTTCTACTTCTTTGGAAACCATGAAAGTAGAATAGAATCCCAATCCGAAATGGCCAATAATGGCATTGGCATCGTCTTTGTATTTTTCCAAAAATTCTTCAGCTCCCGAAAAAGCAATTTGATTGATGTATTTATCAATTTCTTCGGCCGTCATCCCGATGCCGCGATCAGTTACCGTGATGGTTTTCTTTTTTTTGTCCACACTCACCCGAACCGTTAAGTCTCCAAGCTCTCCTTTGAACTCACCCACGGAGGCTAATGTTTTGAGCTTTTGTGTGGCATCAACTGCGTTTGAAACTACTTCGCGTAAGAAAATCTCATGATCACTGTATAAAAACTTCTTTATTATCGGAAAAATATCATCCGACGTAACTCCAATATTTCCTTTCATTCTTTTTTCTATTTTGGGGTTAAAAATTGACATGTAATTCATTGGAATGAATGATTCTCAAAACGAAAATGATTCAGCTGACTTAATCAAAAAAAATGCCATGCAAGTAGAAAGTGACAAAATGTCGGTATGGTTGACCTGAAAGGACATTTCGACGCAAAAGGATTTCGACCAAAGAGGTTGGTTGGATGCGCAAAAAAAATGGAGTATTTGGGAAGGCAGTTATAATGAGGCCGATAAAAAAAAGAATCAATAGAAAGGGTTCAAGCTCAGGGTGTGATTTTTTCGTTCAATTCGCTTTTGCTTTGTTTGCCGATGCGACGAAGCATTTGAATCTCATCGTGTGTCCCGAAAACGAGTAATTGATCACCTAAATTAATGACATCATGAGCTTTAGGATTTACTTGCAGTTGATGATCAGGAAGGTAACGTCCGATGACAATGAGATTGGTGCGTTGCGGAATGTTGGCTTCACGAAATGTTTTTCCGATGATTTCGCTCCCTTGACGAATTTCAACCAGTTTGAAATGATGGTTTTTCAACTCTTCTTTGCCGTCGACAAACTCAACAAACGAGAAAAAATCACTGCTCGATGTGGCTAAGGCAATGATCCGATCAGTGGCAATGTCAATTTGTGAAATGATGTAATCGGCACCTGCTTTTTTGAATTTCGAAGCAGACTTGGCGTCTTCGACACGAGTGATGACTTTAATTTTTTTGTTGAGGTCTTTCGCACTGATGGTGACAAAGAGATTTTCTGCATCTGTAGTCAATACGGCAATTAAAATGCGTGCTCGCTCCACTCCTGCCTGTTTCAGCAATTCATCATCAGTGGCATCGCCAATGAGATGAATCAGGTTTTTGTCGAACAGATCTTTTGCTTTTTCGTTTCGCTCGGTGTCATTTTCGATCAAAACCACTTTCCGACCTTTGCGCAGCAATTCTTCAGTAACCCGTTTGCCGGTTTTGCCAAAACCGCAAACAATATAATGATCCTCAAATTGATCCAGTAATTTTTCCATACGTCTTGATTTAATGAGTTTTGTGAGTTCGCCACCTAAGAAAAATGAAGATAATTTACCTAAAAAATAAAAGCCGAAGGTGAATCCCGAGATAATGATAAAATCGTAAACAAATGTCCTGCAGGCGATAACGGATGGACTTCCTGAAAGCCAATGGTAGAGAACATGATCACCAACATGTAAAGCGACTCCAGCGGCGAGTATCCTTCAATGACAATGTATCCGATAAAGCCAATGATGAGAATGATTCCTAATCCGAGTAACGGAACGAGAAGCTTTCTCCAAATCCATTCATGTTTCTTCGATTTCATCGAGTTCGCTTATGTGCAATGTCCATTCATCCCTTTTTATTGTTCTGTTGAACCGTATGAAACTCCCAACGCTGCTTGAATGTGATTGCTTAGTTCAGGTTAAAGAAATGTATTCGCTTTTCATGCACAAATTTATGACATTTTATGGAATATCAACAAGCGTTGATTTATTTTGTTGTGATCCAAAAAAAGAAGTTCAAATCAACGCTTTTTGTATGTTGATGAGCGTTTTAAGCCGTTCCCACTCTTCTGATGTGCATAGCGAAAGTGGGAAAGCGGAAGTACAGAGCCCCTGCTAACGGGTGAAGCTAAAAGCTGGCGAGGAATCAAATTATGATGAAGTTTATTGAGAAGCAATACACTTAAAACTACCATATTGTGCCCGCTTGATTTTAGCCTTTGATAAGTTTTCGGACTTTATTTCTGTCAGGTTGTTGTCTGTCCATGTTGCAGTATTTTTGAGCGTTGGCTTGGCGGCTCTTTTGCAAAAGTGCAATTAAAAGCTTTAGCTAATGCCTGTTATATTGTTATATCTTGTAAAGTAGGCATCAATTTCTGGTCTCAGTTCTAAACCAATTCTTTCAAAGATGTCAAGCAGGTCAGTATATGCACCTTGTCCGCCAAGAAAGTCCCAAAATTCTGCTGCAACTTTTAATTCATTGTCTAAGTCGAGCATGCCACGCATTGTCCAACGGTTGTATGGTTGTGGTTCGTAAGGATTGTAAGGAATTGCAATAATTGTTTGAACATTTGCTGTCGGATTGGCTGCTAATGTGGTGGCTACCCATTCTAAAAGTGTTCTTTTAAATTCTTTAAATCCACCTGCATTTGGCTTAGCTGTTTTGAGGTCAATTAAATAAATTGTGCCATCATGACCAATAAGTTTAATATCAACTTTTGTTGGTTTCACTGTTCGCATTTCACCTGATTGACAAACAGCTCTTATAGCATTTATTTCTTCAATCTTGTTAGGTAAAGAAGTTGCAACTGCAAGACCGTCCATAATATTTTGAATGACTCTGTGA
>Ga0315298_1006787_pt1 | contig 15431 bp, 9 predicted proteins | sample WHS_1_MG_FD_203077 | JGI IMG/M metagenome (GOLD analysis project Ga0315298, IMG submission 203077) | Extremophilic microbial mat communities from Washburn Hot Springs, YNP, Wyoming, USA - WHS_1_MG | ecosystem: Environmental > Aquatic > Thermal springs > Hot (42-90C) | place: USA: Wyoming... | reverse complement strand
CAGGGGTAGCGCTTCGCCGGCACCGCCGGCGCGTCCGCCCGCAGTTGGGCGATCTCCCCGATCTGATTGCCCCACGAATCGAAGGCCTTGATGTGCACCCGGTCCACCCCTGGCACCTGCCACTGCCGGCGGAAGTCCTCGATCTCCTGCTTGGTGGGGGCCATCTCGATGATCTGCAGGTTGACGAAGGGTTCCTTGTAGCCGCCGGCCACCTTCAGCTCCAGGAAGCGCCGGATGTTGGCCACGGTGCGCTCGAAATCCGCCTGCCGGCGCACCTGCTCGTACGTCTCCTTGGTGAAGCCGTCCAGGCCGATGTAGATGGCGGAGGGGCCGGCGGACAGGATGGCGCGGCTCATCTCCTCATCCAGCAGGACGCCGTTGGTGGAAATCTCCGCTCGCAGTCCCCGCTTGCGGCAGTACGCAATCATGTCCGGCAACTGCGGATGCAGGAGCGGCTCTCCCCAGATATGCAGGGTGGTGGCCTCCACATGCGGCGCCATCTCGTCCACAATTTGGGTGAACAGGCGCCAATCCATGAAGCCCTTCTTGCGCTTTGCCTCGCCGCGGCCGGTCGGGCACATGATGCAGCGCAGGTTGCAGGCATTGGTGGATTCCAGGTACATGCGGTGCGGATAGGTCCAGGGGCGCGTTTGGTGCAGGGAATACGTGATGTAGCGCGCTGCCAGCCCCATTTGTCGGTTGTAGCGCCGAAGCCGGGCGCGCACTTTCTCCATCAGTTCCATTTGGGGGACTGCTCCTCTCGTAAGGGTATTCGTCGGGAGACCGCCGGCAGGTCCAGGATGCGCCGGCCCACCGCCCGCACCGGCTTCAGCCGGGAGAGCGTCCACAACGCCGTGCCCAGGGGCTTCCCCAGCCGGCGCTGATATTTGCGCTTGCGCCGGCTTTCGTCGAAGCGCCGGCGCGCCTCGATGGCCAATTGGCTCAGCCGCTGGTCCGAGACCTCCGAGACGTTCAGGAAGGGGGCGATCTCCTCGGTATAGCTGTTGTAATAATAGGCCCGCGAGAAATCGCTGTTGTACTGGGTTTCCGGGTTCCTGGCCACCAGCTCCTCCCACAGCCGGGTGCCGGGGAAGGGGGTGGTCAGGCTGAACATGGCGTCGTCCAGATCCAAGGAGGCCGCGAACCGGATCGTCTGCTCCATCGTTTCCTCGGTATCGCCGGGCAGGCCCAGCATGAAGTAGCCTTTACTGCGGATGCCGGCCTCGGCCGTCCAGCGCACGGCCTGCCGCACCTGCTCCAGCGTGATGCGCTTGCCGACGCGATCCAGGATCTCCTGGTTGCCGGACTCGATGCCGTAATGGATCTGCCGACAGCCGGCGGCCGCCATTTTCCGCAGTAGCTCGGGCGTGACGCGGTCCACCCGCGCCAGACACTGCCAGCGGATGTCCAGCCCTTCGGCGATGATCATGTCCAGCAGGACGTTCAGCCGCTTCACGTCCAGCGTGAACAGATCGTCAATGAAGTAGAAGTTGCGGATGCCGTAGGTGCGGATCAGCTCTTTCAGCTCCAGGATCAGGTTCTCGGGACTGCGCTGGCGGTAGGTGCGCCCGACGATGCCCTTGAAACAGTAACTGCAGTTGTAGGGACAGCCGCGGCTAGTCAGGACGGTGAGCATACGGCCGCCGTCGGGCGCGTAGAGGGGATAGCGCTCGAGCTGGAACAGGTGCCGGGCGGGGAAGGGCAGGGCATCCAGATCGCGGATCAGCGGGCGCGCCGGGTTGCAGATGACCTGGCCGTCGCAGCGGTAGCACAGGCCGGCCACCGCAGCGGGGTCACGCCGGCCCTCGATCACCTCCATCAGCTCCAGCATGGTTTCCTCGCCTTCGCCGAAGACCAGGTAGTCCAGCGCCGGCTGTTCCTCCAAGGTGCGCGCTGGGAAGACCGTGGCGTGCGGCCCACCCAGGACCATGGGGGCGCGGGTGCCGGCGCGCAGTAGCGTCATAGTCTCCTGCGCGCTGTGATAGGAGGTGGTCATGGCGGTCAGGCCGATGAGGTCCGGCCGGAACGCCAGCACGTCATGCACCTCTTCCTCCAGCGGCCGGCGGGGGTCCAGCCCGAAATCGAAGATGCGCACCTCATCCCCGCGCCGCTCCAGCACCGCCGCCAGGTATCCCAGGCCCAGCGAGGGATAGCTGTTGACCATCTGGTTCCACTTCGGCGAGATCAAGGCGACTTTCATGGCCTTCCTCTCTTGCGCATATAAAGGGGATGCCCCTCGATGCCGTGGATGAGGGAGATCCCCGATCGTCCGCCTGTGAGATGTCTGGCCGGCGGAAGCGCCGGCACCCCCAATCCGCTCCCATCCCCATCGGGACCATGCACCGCATAACCCGCATCGACGGGCCGTCTGCATCGCTGTCGCTTCTATCAATTATAATGTCAAAGCATGAAAAAAGGGTGAAAAGCCCCTGACATCGGGTGAAAATCTCTTCATCAAGCCGTCGGATCCTCGCAGAACACCTGCTGACCCGCTCATTATATCCCAACTGCCCTCAAATGACCAAAGCGAGGTGACAGCCACCTCCTAGGTGACAGTCACCTCATAGGTGACAGTCACCTCAAAGGTGACTGTCACCTGGGACTCACCTCAGAACGAATACAAAGAGCCCCTCCCTGGTGGGAGGGGCTCTTAAGGGGAAACGCCGGCGGAATACCGCATCCGAGACCGCCGGCGGGAAGAAAACTACACGTCGAAGGCGACCTTCACCTGCTTGCTCTTCAGCGCCGCCTGCGCCGCCGCCAGACGCGCCACCGGCACGCGGAACGGCGAGCAGGAGACGTAGTTCAGACCGACCTGGTGGCAGAACTCGATGGAGGCGGGGTCGCCGCCGTGCTCGCCGCAGATGCCCACATGCAGGTCGGGGCGGGTCGCCCGGCCGCGCTCCACGCCCAGCTTGATCAGGTAACCGACGCCGTCGCGGTCCAGGGTCTGGAAGGGGTTCTCGGGCAGGATCTTCTCCTCGACGTACTTGAGCAGGAACTTGCCCTCGGCGTCATCGCGGGAATAGCCGAAGGTGGTCTGGGTCAGGTCGTTGGTGCCGAAGGAGAAGAACTCCGCGACCTCTGCGATCTGGCCGGCGGTGATGGCCGCGCGCGGGATCTCGATCATGGTGCCGAACTTGTAGTGGATGCGCCGGCCCTTCTCCGCCATGACCGCCTCCGCCACCGGCTCCAGCAGTTCGCGGGTGCGCTTCAGCTCGTTGACGTGACCGGTCAGCGGGATCATGATCTCCGGCAGGACCTTCACGCCCTCGGCCTCCACGTTGCAGGCCGCTTCCAGGATAGCGCGCACCTGCATCTGGATGATCTGCGGCATCACCAGGCCCAGGCGGATGCCGCGCAGGCCCAGCATGGGGTTGGCCTCGCGCATGGACGCCACCGCCTTGAGCAGTTCCTCTTTCTCGTGAATCTGGGCGATGAGCGCGTCCAGTTCCTCCAGGGAGGAACTGCGGGCCAGCTTGAATTTCAGCTCGGCGATCTCGGCCGCCAGATCGTCGTACTTGGGCAGGAACTCGTGCAGGGGCGGGTCAATCAGGCGGATGATGACCGGACAGCCGTCCATGACCCGGAAGATGCCCTCGAAGTCCTCCCGCTGGACCGGCAGGAGCATATCGAGATAGCGCTGGCGCTCCTCGTCGGTCTTGGCGAGGATCATCTTCTGGACGATGGGCAGGCGGTCTTCCTCGAAGAACATGTGTTCGGTGCGGCAGAGGCCGATGCCTTCGGCGCCGAACTTGCGGGCGCGCTCGGCATCGCGAGGGTAGTCCGCATTGGCCCAGACGCCCAGGGTGCGCACCTCATCGGCCCAACTGAGCAGGGTCTTGAGGTCCTCTTCCTTGTCGAAATCGGGTTCGACGGTAGCGATGACGCCGGCAAATACCTCGCCGGTGGTGCCGTCAATGGAGATGTATTCCCCCTCGCGAATCTCCTTGCCATCCACGGAGAAGCGCCGGCGGTCCATGTCAATGCGGATGGCCTCACAGCCGGCCACACAGGGCAGGCCCAGGCCGCGGGCGACCACGGCCGCGTGGGAGGTGGCGCCGCCGTGCTGGGTCAGGATGCCCTTGGAAACCAGCATGCCGTGCACGTCGTCGGGCGAGGTCTCCGGGCGCACCAGGATGACTGGCTCGCCGGCCAGCCCCCACTCCTCGGCCAGGTCGGCGTCAAAGGCGACCTTGCCGGTGGCCGCGCCAGGGGAGGCGTTCAGCCCCTTGGCCAACAGCCGGCCGTCCTTTTCCGCGGCCTCTTTGGCCTTGGGGTCAAAGCGGGGGAGCAGGAGCTGATTGATCTGGGCCGGCTCGACGCGCAGGAGGGCTTCCTCCTTGGTGATGAGGCCCTCTTTCACCATATCCACGGCGATCTTCACCGCCGCGGCGGCGGTGCGCTTGCCGGAGCGGGTCTGGAGCATCCAGAGCTTGCCCCTCTCGACGGTGAACTCCATGTCCTGCATATCGCGGTAATGCTTCTCCAGGCGCTCCGCCACCTGGACGAACTGCTGGTAGACCTCCGGCATGTCCTGGGCGAGCTGAGCGATTTTCTTGGGGGTGCGGATGCCGGCGACCACGTCCTCGCCCTGGGCGTTCTGGAGGTATTCGCCGTAGAGCACCTTCTCGCCGGTGGCCGGGTCGCGCGTGAAGGCCACGCCGGTGCCGGAATCATCGCCCATGTTGCCGAAGACCATGGCCACGATGTTGACCGCGGTGCCCCAATCGTGCGGGAGCTTGTGGAAGTTGCGGTAGTCCACGGCGCGCTTGCCCATCCAGGAGTTGAAGACCGCGGCGATGGCCTGGCGGAGCTGTTCGTACGGGTCAGAGGGGAAGGGCTCGCCCAGGGCCGCCTGGTACATCTGCTTGAAGCGCTCGACGATCTCCTTAAGCATGTCGGCGGTCAGGTCGGTATCGCGCTTGCCCTCGGTCTTGGCCTTGTACTCGTCCAGCACGCGCTCAAAGGGTTCGGGGTCGAGGCCCTTTACGATTTTGCTGAACATCTGGATAAAGCGGCGGTAGGCGTCGTAGGCGAAGCGCTCGTTGTTGGTGAGCTTCGCCAGCCCTTTGACCACTTCGTCGTTGAGGCCCAGATTGAGGACGGTGTCCATCATGCCGGGCATAGAGACGCGGGCGCCGGAGCGCACGGAGACCAGCAGAGGGTTGGAGGGATCACCGAACTTCTTGCCGGTCTTCTTCTCCAGGTCCTTCATGGCCTCCAGGACCTGCTCCCAGAGGCCCTCGGGGAACTGTTTGCCCAGGGCGTAGTAGGCGTTGCAGGCCTCGGTGGTGATGGTAAAGCCAGGGGGGACGGGCAGGCCGGCGTTGGTCATTTCTGCCAGGTTGGCGCCCTTGCCGCCCAGTAGGTCGCGCATATCCTTATTGCCTTCTTCGAACGTATAGACCCACTTTTTCGTCATGTTGCTGGTGACCTCCTGTCATGTTAGCGGGTGTTGGACACAATAAATGCACGCCTGGCCGGCGTGTGTACTTCTACTGCACATCGGCGGAAGCCCAAATTACACCATTGTACAATTATAGCCAAAGTGTCGACTTTGGCAAACTGCGGCGGGGTGGCCGGCATTTCCCGTTCCATATATTGTATCCAATATCCAATCAAGGCCTATATCTTGGAGCGTTGGGCGCCCCGTGTGGGGTTGAGGGGAGCGCCGGCCCATGGTATAATGGCCGCCAGTGTATCCTGTTTCACGTGAAACATCGGGGCGGTGTTTCACGTGAAACCCTATCGCGGAGGCCAAGTTGACATCGGAGAACACCCATCAGCCGCTCCCGATCTGTGATTACGAGGGATCGCAGTACAAAGAGGAGTTCTGGGGCCGGGAATATCGCGAGTACGAGGATCGCGCCGAACGGCTGGCGCTGGGGAAGCTCCTGCCGGCGCGCGGCCGGCGCCTGCTGGAGATCGGGGCCGGCTTCGGCCGGCTGGCCGACCTGTACGCCGGCTACGACCAGGTGGTGCTCCTGGACTACTCCCGCACCATGATCCAGCAGGCGCGCGAGCGCTGGGGCCATGACCCCCGCTTCCTCTTCGTGGTGGGCAACGTGTACGACCTGCCCTTCCTGCCCGGCCGCTTCGATACCGTCGTCATGGTGCGCGTCATCCATCATCTGGTGGACGTGCCGGCCGCCTTCCAGCAGATCCGCACGGTCCTGGCAAAGGAGGGGACCTTCGTCCTGGAATTCGCCAATAAGCGCAACCTGAAGGCTGTCCTGCGCTATGCCCTGCGCCGGCAGGCCGAGAACCCCTTCCATCTCCCGCCCTATGAGTTTGCCCCCCTCAACTTTAACTACCATCCAGGATGGATGCGCCGGCAGTGGGAAGCGGCCGGCCTGCGTCATGAGGCGCAGTTGGGGGTCTCCTACTTCCGCGTGCTGTGGCTGAAGAAACACGTGCCGGCGGACGCCCTGGCCCGCCTGGACGGGTGGCTCCAGCGCCCAGGCGGCGCATACCCCATCGCTCCCAGCGTCATAGTGCGCCTGCGTCCCACCGGGGACCCCCAGCCCTTCACCGCGGAACCCCTGTTCCGCTGTCTGGCCTGCAACAGCGGCCTGGAGCCGGCGCCGACCGGCCTCCACTGCCCGGCGTGCGGGCGCTCCTGGCCCCAGCATGAGGGGGTGTACGACTTCAAGGAATAACAAAGGGATGGGAATTTAATCTTGGGTTAATCTGCCGGCGCCATACTGGCCACAGCATCCGACAAGGGCAGTGTATCCCATGATTACCGTGCGCGGGCTCACCAAATATTACGGCAGTCTGCCGGCCATCCAGGACGTGTCGTTCGATGTGGCCGCCGGCGAGGTGCTGGGATTCCTGGGGCCGAACGCCGCCGGCAAAACCACCACCATGCGCATCCTCACCGGCTATATGCCCCCCTCCGGCGGCAAGGCCGTGGTGGCGGGCTACGACGTCGTCGAGCATTCGCTGGAAGCCCGCCGGCATATCGGCTATCTGCCCGAATCGGTGGCGCTCTACCCGGAGATGAGCGTGCGCGCCTACCTGGAGTTCATGGCCGCCCTGCGGGGGGTGGGGCCGGCGCGCCGGCGCAAACAGCGGGTGGATGAGGTCATGGCACGCTGTCAGGTCGCCCATATGGCCGACCGCCCTATCGGCAAACTCTCCCGCGGCTACCGCCAGCGCGTGGGACTGGCCCAGGCCCTGGTGCACGACCCCAAGGTGCTGATCCTGGACGAGCCCACCGTTGGGCTGGACCCCGCCCAGATCATCGAGGTGCGCGACCTGATCCGCGAGCTGGGCCGCGACCACACCATTATCCTCAGCACCCATATCCTCTCCGAGGTGGAGCACGTCTGCCAGCGGGTGATGATCATCCACGAGGGGCGCATTGTGGCGGAGGATACCCGCGACCGTCTGCGTGCCCGCCTCAAAGGGGGCGAACTGCTGTATGTGGAGATCGCCGGCGCGCCTTCCGAGGAGATTACCGTCGGCCTGCTGAGCCTGCCGCACGTGCAGGACGTGCGCCCCCTGGGGGATAACGCCTATCAGGTGACCTGCACCCTCGGCAGTGACATCCGCGCCGGCCTGGCCCAATTCGTCGTGCAAAAGGGCTGGCAGCTCCTCGAACTGCGGCGGGAACGCATCAGCCTGGAGGAGATATTCCTCCAGCTCACCAGCGACGAGCCGCGCCCAGACCAGGCGCCGGCCGGCCGCTGACCGTGGAGGCAGAAGACCCGCTATGCGCAATGCCTTCCTGATCGCCAGACGAGAGCTGGAAGCATATTTCATCTCCCCCATCGCCTATGTGGTCACCGCCGCCATGCTGGTGGTGCTGGGCTATTTCTTCAGCGTCATCCTCTTCGTCACCCGGCAGGCCTCCCTGCGCCCGCTTTTCGGCGGCAGTGCCCTCATCGTCCTGCTGTTCGTGCTCCCTCTGCTCACCATGCGCCTGCTGGCGGAAGAACAGCGCAGTGGCACCATCGAGCTCCTGGTCACCGCGCCAGTGCGCGATGGGGAGATCATCCTGGGCAAATACCTGGCCAGCCTGGCCTTTTACCTGCTGATGCTGGTGCCCACGCTGTATTACCCGGTGGTGCTGGAGGTGTTCGGCCGGCCCGATTGGGGCCCCATCCTCACCACTTATCTGGGCATTATCCTGCTGGGCGGCTCCCTGCTGGGCGTGGGCACCCTGGCTTCCGCGCTGACCAGCAATCAGATCGTGGCCGCCGTGCTGGGCGTCGGTATGGCGCTCCTGCTGTGGCTCATCCCTTCCCTGGCCGGCTTCGTCAGCGGCCCGCTGGCCGATGTCCTGCAGTACCTGGGGCTTTCCAGCCATATCGCGGACTTCGCCAAGGGGATCATTGACACCCGTCATGTGGTCTATCACCTCAGCGTCATCGCCGCCAGCCTCTTTCTGGCCACCCGCATCCTGGAGACAAGGAGGTGGCGGTAATCATGCGCCGGCTTTCTGCACCCCCGCCCAGCACCGCCCTGTACGCCGGCCTGCTCCTGGTCCTGGCCGGCCTGCTGACCGCCCTCATCCAGGGACGGTTCTCCATCATCGCCCTGGCGCTGATCAGCGCCGGCGCCCTGCTGTGCGTGCTGTTCATCCTCCTGCGGCCGGCCGCCGTCCGCCAGGCCCTGCGCGGCCGGCAGGCGCGCTACGGCGGCTCCGCCGGCCTGATGACCATCGCCTTCCTGGCCATCCTGGTGCTGATCAATTTCCTGGCCAGCCGGCATTCCCTGCGCTGGGACCTCACGGCCGAGCGCGCCTATTCCGTCTCGCCGCAGGCCATCCAGATCCTCAAGGGCATCCGCGAACCCATCACCATCACCGGCTTCTTCCTGACGAACGACACGCGGCGCGAGCGCCTGCGCGACCTGCTGGAGGAGTACCGCTATTACACCGATAAGCTCAGCTTCGAGTTTGTGGACCCGGAGCTGAAGCCGGCGCTGGCACGCAAATATGGCGTGACCAGCTACGGCGTGCTGGTGCTGGAGCGGGGGGCAAAGCGCACCCTCACCTACGCCCTGGACGAGCAGGAGCTGATCTCGGCCATCTGGCGGCTCTCCCAGGACGAGCCGAAGACCATCTATTTCATCACCGGGCACGGGGAGCGCGACCCCTATTCCTTCGAGGCGGACGGGTACGCGACTATCCGCCAAACGCTGGAGCGCAATAATTACATCGTGAAGACGTTGAACCTGGCGACCATCACCGACACGGTGCCGGCGGATGCCGCCGCCCTGGTGCTCGCCAATCCCAAGGTGGACTTCACCCAGCAGGAGCGGGACCATTTCATTGACTACCTGTACCATGGCGGCAAAGTGCTCTGGCTCATCGACACCAACGCCGGCATGGTTGACCCGTACATCTTGAGCGATTGGGACGTGCGGGTGCGCGATGACCTGGTCATCGAGCCGCGCAACGCCTTCTTCGGGGAATTCGCCTCCCCTATCATTGACCGCTACCCGGAGCATGCGATCACGAACGGGTTGGGTGGGCGCTCCACCCTCCTGCTGTACGCCCGGAGCATGGAACTGCTCCAGCCGGCGCCCCCCAATATCACCGCCAAGCCCATCCTGCAGACCAGCCCGGACAGTTGGGGGGAGACGAAGATCACCAGCGACAGGATGGCCCAGTTCGATGAGAAAGAGGACACGCGCGGCCCGCTGGTGCTGGGAGCGGCCATGGAGGAGAGCATGTACGGCGGCCGGCTGGTCATCATCACCGACGCGGACTTCGCCGCCAACAGCGTGCTGGACTCGGTCAAGGATGCCTTTGCCAATGAGGCGCTCTTTGTCCAGGCGATCAACTGGCTCACCGAAGAGCAGAATATGGTCGCCATCAGTGCCCGCACCATCGAGGAGCGCCCCATCATCCTGACCCGGCCGCAGATGCGTCTGATCCTATATTCCAGCACCCTGCTCCTGCCGTTGGTTATCCTGGCCGCCGGCGCCGCCGTCTGGTGGAGCAACCGCTAGGTCTGCGCGCAAAGGAGGACGGGATACTATGAGGTGGCGTTCCACCATCATCTTGGTGATACTGGCCCTGCTGTTGGGCTTGTTCGTCTATTTCACCGAACTGCGCCCCGGCCCCTCCAACACCACCGAGTCCATCACCGTCCTGCAGGACGTGCATGTGGATGATGTGACCGAGTTTCGCCTGCAGAGGGACCAGCAGGCGCTGGAGGCCTATTACTCGACGGACGAGGGTTGGGTACTGCGCTATCCGGTCCATTCGCCGGCGGACAGCGACCGCATCCGGCAGGCGCTGGGCTTCCTGGTCTATGCCCATGCCAGCCGCGTACTGCCGCCACGCGAGATCACCAGCCTGGCCGACTACGGGCTGGCGACGCCGGCCCTGCAGTGGCGGTTACAGCTTCGCACCGGCCGGCAGATCCTGATCCTGGTGGGCGATCAGACGCCGCAGAAAATGTACTACTACCTGAAGAAAGGGGATGACGAGAGCATTTACATTGTGGCGACGAACCTCGTGGAGGTGTGGAATCAGCTCCTGGATGTGCCGCCGTTTCCCCCTACCCCCACCCCCGCCGCCACCGCGGCGTCGGTACAGCAGTAATGCGCGATCAACGCATATGGTGTTGGTGAAGAGGGAATGCCATGGAGCATCTGGCAGAGGAACAAGCGAGGATATCCTCGGACGATCTGGATGAGGAAGCAATAGGAGACGTGGAGGACGAACTGTTCGCCGGCCTGTACTGCGAGCAGGAATATGACCCCAACGAGACGGTGGACCTGTCCCCGATGGACGACGGCGCCAGCGACCCCCTCAGCATTTATCTGCGGGAGATCGGCCGTGTGCCCCTGCTGACCCCGCAGGAAGAGGTGGAGCTGGCAAAGCGCATCGAGCTGGGCCGGCAGGCACGCCGGCGGCTGGCGCGGAACGGCGGGCTTCCGCCCGAGGAGCGCCAACAACTGCTGGAATATATCCGCATGGGTGAGCGGGCGCGTCAGCATCTCATCAAGGCCAATTCGCGGCTGGTGGTGAGCATCGCCAAGAAATACGCCGGCCAGGGCGTGCCGCTGGCGGACCTGATTCAGGAGGGCAACCTGGGGCTGATGCGGGCGGTCGCCAAGTTCGATTACCACCGCGGCTATAAGTTCTCCACCTACGCCACCTGGTGGATACGGCAGGCGGTTGCCCGTGCTGTTGCGGACCAATCCCGTACCATCCGCCTGCCGGTGCACATGTACGAACAGCTTGCCAGGCTCCGCCGCACCGCGCGCCAGATGAGCCAGGAACTGGGCCGCGAGCCGACCGCGGAGGAGCTGGCCCAGGCCCTGGATATGCCGGCCCGCAAAGTGGAGGAGTTGATGCGCCTCGCCGACCTGCCGGTCTCACTGGAAACCCCGGTGGGGGAGGATGAAGATTCTGCCCTGGGGGATTTCATCGAGGACCAGAGCATGCTGTCGCCGGCGGATGCCGCCGCACGGAATATCCTGCGGGAGCTTCTGGACGAAATGCTGAGCCAGCTCCCGCCGCGCGAGATGCGCATCCTGAAAATGCGCTTCGGCCTGCAGGACGGCCGCTACCATACGCTGGAAGAGGTGGGCCGGCGCTTTGGACTGACGCGCGAGCGCATCCGCCAGCTTGAGGTGCAGGCGCTCAACCGCCTGCGCCATCCCCGGCGCGCCCGCCGGCTCAAGGATTACCTGCGCTGACCCGGCGCGCCGTCGTGTATTCAGCGAACCACCCGCGGGTATAGCGCCCGCGGGTGATTTGTTATGCGCCTTTCCCACCCTGGGCGGCCTGAAAACTCGCCGGGATAATTATTCGTCATTTGACGAATAATATGGGCTGGGGTACAGTGCCCGATTATTGCTGTAGGATCAACGGGAGGAACACCTGCTGACCGATGGACTGCACCTCCAGGGTGCCGGCCGGCCATGTGTCGTCGGGGAGCGGGCGGCCCTGCGCGTCCGTGACCCTCAGCCTTTGCATGGTATCGGGATGGTACCAACCGACGCCGATGCGGTAGCGGCCGGCCGGCAGGCGCGCCGGCAGAGCGATGGTGCGCGGCTCCACAATGATCTCGCCGGCATCCCATATGCCCGTCGGATAGTTGCCCAGGAGCGGCGGGCCGTCCACGCCGGCCACCCATTGTCCCTGCTCGTCCAGGAGATGGACGAATAGGATGTAGTCGGCGTCCGGCCGGCGCAGGGCCTGGAAGCGCAGGAGCATTTCCAGCCGGGCGCCCGGGGCGGCCGCGGCCGGCAGTTCCGCGCCCAGCAGGGCGATCTCGTCGCTGAAACGCGCCTGCGCCGGCTGAAGCGGCTCCGCCGCCGGCTCCTCCGGCGCGATCTTATACCGGCCGAAAATGGCAGAATAGCCCAGGAAGGCGCCCGAGGTATCGGTCACCGGCAGATGCGCCAGCGAAGGGTCGTCGAGGAACAGCGTCACCGCAATGCGGCCCAGGCAGGGCGCCGGCCGCTCTGACTCAATGGGGATCCATAGGACTTCGCGGAAATATGTCCCCGGTTTCCATAACGAAGTGGCATAGTTCCCGCGGCCCGGGTAAAGCAGGACCTGGCCGTAGGGCTGGTTCTCGGCGCCCAGGGCGTACACGCCGAGGGTGTAGTTCTCGGATGTCGTGCCCAGCACCTTCCAGTACAGCGTCACGCCCACCGCATGGCCTTTGGGGACGGTGGCCGGCCCCACCTGGTACGCGTACAGCTCCGCCAAATCGCCGAAGCGCACGGCCAGCGGCTGGGCATCGGGCGGCAAATGCGGCGCTTTGGCCTCTGCCGGCGCGGCATAGGCCGGCGCGATGACGGCGAAGGGCAGTATCAGCGCGAATCCCAGCAGTCCGATCCCCAGCACGCCGGCGGCGGTGCGCTGGAGCCGCGCCGGCCACCACCAGAGCCAGCCCAGCGCAAGGAGGACGCTGATGGCCGGCAGGGCCGGCAGCATCATGCGCCCCCGCAGGATTGGCTCGCCCTTCATCAGCTCACGGAAGAACAGCAGGAAGCCCAGGGAAAGACACCCGAACCCCAGTAAGAGGATGACGGCCCGCAGTCGGTTGGGGGTCTGCCGGCGGAAGAGATAGGCCGTCACGGAGCACAGCGCCAGGCCGGCCAGGACAGCCAGGGGGATATAGGCCTGTTCGGGCAGTCCCACATTGCCCCAGCCGAAGGAAACCCAGAAGGTCTGAAAGCCGTACCATACGGCATAGCCTATCTGCGGCAGGGTGACATGGGGCAGGGGCTCCGCCCCCGAAACCGTCCGCCAGAATTGGCTCAGGACGTCGGCGTCGCGGGAGACCAGGTAGCCGTACTGCCGCAGGTTGCGGAGGTACCACCAGCCGGCCACTGCCGGGACGCTCAACAGCGGCACGCCGAGGGCCAGCAGGCCGTGACGCAGGGCGCGCCGGCGCAGGAGACGCCCGAACGCGACCAGCAGGGCCAGGATCACCAGCGGGAGCAGTCCCAGCGCGGTGTATTTGGTCAGCAGGGCTAGGGCCAGGCTGATGCCCAATCCCAGCAGGCGCGGGAGGGTGATATCTTCCACGATCAGCAGGCAGGCGTAGTAGATGACCAGCGCGCCCAGCACGGCGATCAAAATGTCATTGGTGACCACTGCCCCGATGAAGAGGTACTGTGGGAGAAAGGCGGCGATAGCGGTGCTCAGACCGATGATGGCCGGCTCGCGGGGGAACAGCGCCCGCGCCAGCCGGTACACCACCCATACGCCGGCGGTGCTGATGAGCACGGAGATCAGCCGGGCCAGGTGCAGGGCCAGGTAGGTGCCGCGGTAGGGGAAGCGCTCCGCCTCCCAGTCGTGCACGGCCATGTTGACGCCCGTCTGTCCTGTGCCGGCGGCGGCATATGGGTTGGGCACGGGCGCGGCGTTATCCGTTGGGTTCACCAGCGCGATGGGGACAGCCGCCAGGATGTAATACAGCGGGGGCTGGGTGGACTGGTCATAGCCGAACAGGTCGGTGAGGGGGGCATCGCCGGCCGGCAGGGTGCGGTACCTGGCCAGATACTCGGCGTACTTGTAATGCGCCCATTCGTCATGGGCCTCCCAGGCCGGCACTATGACGCTGTATAACACGCCCAGGCAGAGGTGCAGGCCCAACAGCAGAGCAATCAGCCAGCGCGGAAGATCGCGCTCCTCCCTGGAATGCTCGGCCATGTCTGTCAACCTTTCGCTGTACCGTCCTCTTGATGGGCTTCGCGCTGGCGAGGGGATTATAGCATAGGGGCAGGGGCGGGGCAAACCTCCCCGTACGCGGACTCCATGGCATCAATGGCCCGGGAAAGTGGAAACTCGACGACGGCGCGCTCCCGCAGGCGCCGGCCCACGGCCCAGCGCTCCGCCGGCTCCCTGGCCAGCCGGCACACGACCTCCGCCAGCGCCTGGCTGTCCCCCTGAGGGATGAACACGCCGGCCTCCCCCAGGTACTCCCGCCCCACCGGGGTATCCAGCGCCACCACCGGCAGTCCCATCGCCATGTAGTTCAGCAGTTTGACGTTGCCCTCCGTCTGCGAAAGCTTGAGGCTGACCGCCGCGTCCCCCAGCGCCAGCCATGCCGGCAGTTCGAAGTACGAGATCGGGCCGGTGAACGTAACCCGCCGGCCGATCCCTAATGCCTCGGCCTGACGCTGGTATCTCTGCATGTGCGGAAAGCCCATGACCAGGAGATAGGCGTCGATCTGTTGGGCGACCTGGGCGAAGGAATGCAGGAGCAAATCAATGCCCTGATACGGTGCCAGCAGACCGACATACACCAGCAGAAAGCCGTCCGGTGGGATGCCCAGGGCCTGGCGCCGGCCCTGCCGCTCTTCGGCGGAGAGCCGCTCTGGCGCGAAGCGCTCGGTATCCACCACGTCGGGCACCACGCGCACCTTCGCCGGCGCGATGCCGAAATCCTCCATCAGCCAGCGCGCGGTGTGATGCGTGTTGGCCAGCAGTCGCGCCGGCTGACGGTCTACCCAGCTCTCCAGCCGGCGCAGGAGGCCCAGCACCCGGTGCCCGGGGGGAAATGTCCCATGCTCCACCACCTCACTGCTGAGGCTTCCCTGCAGGTCGGCCAGCAGAGGCACCCCTGCCAGGCGGGCGATAAGGGTTCCAATGAGCGCGCCCTCGTGGAGAAAGGTGTGGATGACCTCCGGCCGATGCCGGCGCGCCGCCCGCCAGGCCGTGCACAGCAGGAGAAAATCCAGCAGGAGACGGTGCCACGATGCGCCGATCTCGATGCGCCGGCGCCAGGGAAGCGCCGGCGTCCGCACGATGGATAGGCCCGGCACATCCCGGCCAGAATGATAGGTGCATAACAGCACCTTGTGTCCACGGGCGGTCAGGCCGCGCGCCTGTTCATAGATGCGCACATGACAGCCGTAATCGGCGAAGAAAGAGGTGGGGGCGATCATCAGCACCCGCTTGGGGCGCGCCACCGCATCGGTATCCTGCATACAGGCAGATA
>Ga0315298_1006786_pt1 | contig 15432 bp, 7 predicted proteins | sample WHS_1_MG_FD_203077 | JGI IMG/M metagenome (GOLD analysis project Ga0315298, IMG submission 203077) | Extremophilic microbial mat communities from Washburn Hot Springs, YNP, Wyoming, USA - WHS_1_MG | ecosystem: Environmental > Aquatic > Thermal springs > Hot (42-90C) | place: USA: Wyoming... | reverse complement strand
CACGCGAAAGGGCGCTCGAGGCGGGGAACTTGGTGCGCGAGATAGTGAATGAGGCTACGAGTGAGACTGGCGCGCAACCAGCGTCGCAAGGACGCAACGCTCTCTCTGCACCCCAGGGTGACGTTGTTTTGCTTGACAACATAGAGCTGCTTTTTGACCCTGCTTTAAAGCTTGATCCGCTCCGTCTTTTGCAGCTGGTGTCTCGCAACGCAACGGTGATTGCTACCTGGCCGGGAAGTGTTGGAGACCGCGGTCTCACCTATGCAGTGCCTGGGCATCCGGAGTACCGCCGATATGAAGTGAAGGACTTCCTAGTTTTCTGTCCGCCCGGCGTGATATTAAGAAAAGAGACAACTTAAGCACCGTCTCCTTTCGCGGGATAGAGCAACTACGGCGGGGGATAGCCCAATGAAGTACAAGGATCTGGTCCAATTTGACCCCATTGAGACCGTCATTCAGCTTCGCCACGCTGACGAGCATGCACGGGCCAGGCAGCTAGTCTCAAGCTACGTCATTTCCGAGGAGATGGCTGATCGCCTTATTCATCTGGCGATCCCAAACCTTCAGTTTGACCAGCCGGCTGACAACAAGGGCCTGCTTATCGTGGGCAACTATGGCACCGGAAAGTCGCACTTGATGGCAGTGCTATCGGCTGTAGCGGAGCGGGAGGAGCTGGTTCCGCACATAACCAATGCGCGAGTGGCCGAGGCAGCGCAGCAAATCGCCGGCAAGTTCAAGGTGATTCGCACTGAGATAGGCGCTGCGAGTATGTCGCTGTGTGACATCGTGACGGCCGAGCTAGAGCAACACTTGACTGCCCTGGACGTCTCGTACACGTTCCCCGAAGCTGGCCAGGTTGTGAGCTATAAGCCGGTCTTCGAGGAGATGATGGCTGCGTTCCACGAAAAGTATCCGGATCACGGGTTGCTTCTTGTGGTGGACGAGCTCTTGGACTATCTGCGGACACGGAAGGACCAGGAACTTATTCTCGATCTTAACTTCCTGCGTGAGCTGGGTGAGTGCTGCCGTGATCTGCGCTTCCGCTTCATGGCTGGCGTGCAGGAGGCTATTTTTGATAGCTCTCGTTTTGCTTTTGTATCTGATCAACTGCGCCGTGTGAAAGATCGCTTTGAGCAGATTCTTATTGCCCGTAGAGACGTAAAGTTTGTGGTTGCCGAGCGGCTGCTTAAGAAAACTGCCGACCAGCAAACAAAAATCTGCCAATGCCTCACTCCGTTTGCCAAATTCTACGGGCACATGACCGAGCACATGGACGAGTTCGTTCGCCTATTTCCGGTTCATCCCGACTATATCGATACTTTTGAACGAATTACTCTGGTTGAAAAGCGCGAGGTGCTAAGGACCCTCTCTTTGGCCATTAGAGACCTGCTTGATCAGGAAGTGCCGCAAGATGAACCTGGTTTGCTCTCATATGACGGGTACTGGAAGACACTGCGAGAAAACCCTGCTTTTCGGTCCATTCCGGAAGTGCGAGAGGTCATCGATTGTAGTGAGGTACTTGAATCCCACGTCGACAAGGCGTTCGCGAAGCCAGTCTATAAACCCATGGCCTTTCGCATCATCCACGGGCTCTCGGTACATCGTCTAACGACCGGGGACATTCATGCGCCAATTGGTGCCACTCCTGCCGAGCTACGCGACACACTTTGTCTGTACCAGCCTGGCATCGAGGAAATGGGCGGCGAGCCGGCCGAGGATTTGCTAACGGTTGTCGAAACGGTTCTGCGGGAGATTCATAAGACAGTAAGCGGGCAGTTTATCTCGCGCAATCCACAAAACGGGCAATGGTACCTGGATCTAAAGAAAACAGAAGACTATGACGCTCTTATTGAAAAGCGGGCGGAATCTCTTGATCTATCGGCCTTGGACCGTGCCTATTTTGAGGCTCTACAGCGGCTGATGGAAAAGAAAGACCAGCCAACCAAAGTAACCGGGTATCGCATTTGGGAGCATGAGGTCGCCTGGGTGGAGCGTAAGGCGGCCAGGCAAGGCTACCTCTTCTTTGGCTCGCCTAATGAGCGCTCAACTGCCGTGCCGCCCCGTGATTTCTACCTTTACTTCATTCAGCCGTTTGACCCGCCATACTTCAAAGACGAGAAGAAACCAGATGAAGTGTTTTTCCGCCTAGCCACACAAGAAGCGGAACTTAAGAATGCGCTTGAAGGCTACGCGGCGGCCCTAGACCTTTTCTCCACTTCAAGTGGGCACGCCAAAGAGGTTTACAAAGGTAAGGCCGACCAGTTTTTTGAGGCTGTCGTGGGTTGGTTGCAGGAGCACATGCACGAGGCCTTTAGCGTGACGTACCGGGGGCGGACCGAGTCACTGCTGGAATGGGTCAAAGGTAAGTCTATCCGTGAACTCTCGGGGATTTCTCCACATGAGCACATCAATTTCCGTGATCTTGTAAACACCGTGGCGAGTGCTGCGCTTGCTCCCCACTTTGAGGACCAGGCGCCAGAGTACCCCGCTTCTCGGTGCTTATCACAGGGCAAAGCCGAGCGCAGGCAGCTCAGGATGCTCTTCGGGCTATCGCCGGGCAAACTCGGACTAAGCAGGCAACCGCTGTGCTTGACGCGCTTGAGCTTATTGACGGCGAGCGGCTCGATCCCTCTCGCTCAAGGTACGCCCAGCATGTTTTAAGCATTCTCAAGAACAAGGGCTACGGCCAGGTGGTGAACCGGTCGGAGCTCATCCAGGAAGTTTTCGACGTTGAGTACTTCGCGCCCGGTGAGGGGTACCGACTGGAACCCGAGTGGGCAGTGGTGGTTCTTGCCGCGCTTGTCTACTCCGGCGATGTGGTGCTGTCGATCACAGGCAAGAAGTTTGACGCAACTGGGCTGCAAGAACTGGCCGCCACGTCTGTTGAAGAGCTGGTGCGCTTCAAACACATCGAGGCTCCCAAGGAGTGGAATCTGCCTGCTCTCAAGGCGCTTTTTGAACTTCTGGGGCTTGCGCCCGGCCTAGCTCAGGAAACCACCCAAGGCAAAGAAGAGTCTGTACGGGAGCTACAGGCTTGCGTTTCGCGGACGGTGGAGAGGCTCATCAAGGCCCAGGAGGCTCTCCGAAATGGCCTTACTTTCTGGGGCTCAAGTCTGCTTGCGGAGACCGAAGCCGGCGAGCGGCGCAGGCGTCTTGAGGAGACCAAAGCTTTCGTTGAATCGCTGCAGGCTTACTCCACACCCGGCAAGCTCAAGAACTTCCGCTACGACGTGGAGCAGGTTCAGCGCCAGAAAGAGGGGCTGGCGAATCTTTCGGAGGTCGAATCTCTAAAGCACCTGATAGATGAGCTGGGCCCGCTGGCCGGGTATCTCTCCACCGCGGAGGCGGTCTTGCCGGAGGGGCACAAATGGGTGCAGGAGATGAAAAGGGCGCGAGAGGAGCTACTCAAGGCCATTGCTGACGCGGCCCGGCGTGCGTCTGCCGCTTTTCGTCAGCAGGCCGTCCGTGCGCTCGCAGAACTCAAGGCCTCCTACAAGCAGGCCTATTTCGAACTGCATTCGCGGGCGCGCCTAGGTCCGAGTGAGGATAAACGAAAGAGTGCTCTGGTGAGCGATCAGCGCCTTAGGGCTCTGCAGCGGCTGGCCACGATTCCGCTTATGCCGCGCGAGCATCTGACCGATTTTCAGAACCGTCTGGCTGGGTTAAAGAGCTGCTTTATGCTCAACGACTATGAGCTTGACTCAAGGGCAGTTTGTCCCCATTGCGACTTCAGGCCGGCCGCGGAATCACCAACGGCTTCCGCAGCAAGAGTGCTTGACCAGCTCGAGGAAGAGCTTGACCAGCTGATTGAGACCTGGACCAGCACCCTACTTGCCAACCTGGACGACCCCACAATTCGGGGCAACCTCGATCTGCTCAGGCCCGAAGCCCGGGCGGAGGTGGGCGCGTTTATGAGAAAACGTGAGCTGCCTGCTGAGCTTTCGCGGGAGTCCATCCTCATCCAGGCGCTTAACGAGGCCCTCTCGGGTTTGGTCAAGGTCACTGTGAAAGCCGACGATCTGAGGGCGGCCCTGCTTGCGGGCGGCGCCCCGGTCACCCCGGCAGAGATGAAAAAACGCTTCGAGGCATACATCGATGAGCTGGCCAAGGGCCATGAGCCGGAAAAAGTGCGCATTGTGCTGGAGTGAACGTGCGTGAGCTCTCTGAAATCCGTGCTCTGCTCGGCGAGTTGGAGCATACACCGGCTGATTCTCTAGAGGGGCAGGATCTTGACTTCAAGGAATGTAGCCCGCGCAGCATGGGCGATGCCGTGGCCCTGGTGGTTGAAATGGCCATATGCATGGCCAACGGTGGGGGAGGCACGGTCGTCTTTGGCGTAAACGACAAGGTGCTGGGTCGGTCTAACGCCATTCGGGGGTTGCCGGCCGAGGTCGATGTCAATCGTCTTAAAAAGGCGGTCTACGACTCGACTGAGCCCAAGCTTACTCCCGACTTTGTGGAACTTGACGTTCCCGAAGGGACCGGGCGGTTGATTGTAATGCAGGTTTCTTCGGGGCTGCCTCCCTATACGGACACGCAGGGCCGGGGCAAGATCCGGGTGGGCACTGACTGCCAGCCGCTCACAGGCACTCTGAGACGCCGACTTATGGTGGGGACTGACGAAACCGATTTCACTGCCCTGCCTGTTACCGGTAGACCGAAACCTCTGCTCTCTGCCTCAGCGTTGGAGCAGTTGCGCGAAGCGGCTCGCCGCGAGCGCGCGCCCGATGACCTGCTGCGGCGGCCCGACTCCGACCTTCTGTCCACCTTGGGACTCATCGGCAATGGCCGCTTGCTGCGTGCGGGGGTGTTACTGGCGGGCAAACAGGAAGTTATTCGTGAGCACTTCCCCGGCTATGTCTGGACCCACCTGCGCATGGCGTCGGACACTGAGTACTCCGACCGCGCGGATGGATACGATGCCCTTCCGGTTGCGGTGGAGCGGATATTGGATAGGATCATGGGCGACAACCCGATCACTACGGTTCGCCAAGGTCTCTTCCATTTTGAAATCCGGACCTACCCAGAAATCGCACTGCGCGAGGCCCTGCTCAATGCCTTCGTCCACGCCGACTACCGGATTCACGGTCCCATTCTGGTCAAGCAATTTCGAAATCGTCTAGAGATCAGCAATCCTGGCGGTCTGCCAGGGGGTATCACCCCGGCGAACATTCTCCGTCATGAGCCAGTTGCCCGAAACCCGGCGCTAGTGGACGCATTAACGCGTCTGCGACTGGTCAATCGTAGCAATCTGGGTGTCCGGCGCATGTACCAGGCCTTGCTCATCGAGGGCAAAGAACCACCGACGATCATCGACGAAGGTGAGGCTGTTCGCGTGATCTTTCAGGCAAGTGATTTGTCTGTGCCTTTCCGGCTCTTTGTGGCAGAAGAAGCCGACAAGGGCCGGATTTTAGGGGTCGAAGACCTTCTTATCTTGCAGTATCTCTTAAGACACGCCGAGATGGACACGTCAACGGCCGCCCGCATCACGCAGCAGTCAGAAAACGAGGCCAGGGAAACCCTGAGTCGCATGGAGCTCGATCTCGGCTACTTGGAGCGCGGGGGTACCGGCAGAGGCACCTACTGGGTCCTTCGGTTCAACCTGCATCGGCGGCTTTCGGCCTCTGGTCACCCCGAGCGAGACAGGCGTATCGAGTGGGACGCTGCCAAGACGCGGGTACTGAGCATTCTAAGCGTGCGAACAGGAGGAGGTAGGGGTGCTCGCTGGAGTTCGGCTGGAGGAGGTGAGAATGGATAGGAAATGGCCCGAGCCATTTACTGCACCATTTCTTGCCGTGAATGGAAAAGAAAATGGTCACTGCCATTCTCGGACCATTTGCTCCCAGTGGATGACAAGTGCAATGCGCTGCGCATTTCGAACCAGGAGCGGCTGATGGCAAGGACTGTCGATAACCGTGGCTTGTTTGAGACACAGACTGTTCCGTCTAAGGAGGGCTCCGACAGACTCTTTGAGGAGCAGTCTGCTGTCGCCAGTGGCCCAGTCGAGTGCCTGGGCATGACCTTCCCAAGTGACGAAGCGCGGCGCGAACACTTCCGTGGTCTTCTGCGCGAAGGATTGGAGGAGCTCTATACCAAGCTTGGCGGCGTAGCATTCACCAGAGTGGAGGACGCAGTCGAGCGCCTGCGGTCCATTGAAAAGTGGCCCGTAGGTGAAGGGGCCCATCTCTGGGAGCTTGCTGAGCGCATGCGCGACGCCCACCGAAAAGAGCCAGACAAAGATCTTCTGCTGCTCTGGAAGGACGAGGTCGGCTTTCCTCACGGCTCTGTCGAGGACATCCTGAACCTCTCCGATCCGCCGTATTACACGGCATGCCCGAACCCCTTCGTTAAGGACTTCATCAAGCACTACGGCAAGCCCTACGACCCCAGCCTGCCTTACAGCAGAGAGCCCTTTGCGGCGGATGTAAGCGAGGGCAAGAACGACCCCATTTACAACGCCCACTCCTACCACACCAAGGTGCCGCACAAGGCCATCATGCGCTACATCCTGCACTACACCGAGCCCGGGGACCTGGTCTTCGACGGCTTCTGCGGCACGGGCATGACGGGGGTGGCGGCGCAGCTTTGTGGAGACCGCAAGGCTGTGGAGTCACTTGGCTACCGGGTGGACGAGCAAGGCCTGGTCTATCGAAGGGAAGAGGAGACAGATGAGACCGGCAAGGTCCAGGAAGTGTGGAGGCCCTTCTCAAAACTTGGCCCTCGCTACGCGGTGCTAAATGATCTTTCGCCGGCGGCCACCTTCATCGCTTATAACTACAACACACCGGTGGACGTCCGCGCTTTCGAGAGGGAAGCCAAGCGCATTCTTGAGGAAGTTGAGAACGAGTGCGGCTGGATGTACGCCACGCTGGCAAGCCCCGAACAGGGCGAAGCCGAGGCATGGGCCGAGAAGCTGCGAGTCTGCAAGAGCGCCGAGGAAGCCCGGAGGCTAGTTCAGACCATCCCGAGGCGCGGCCAAATCAACTACACCGTCTGGTCTGACGTGTTTGTGTGCCCCGAATGCGTTAAGGAAGTGATTTTCTGGCAAGCCGCGGTGGACAAGAAGGCGGGCAAGGTGCATGACGAGCTTCCTTGTCCCCACTGCGGCGCGCTGCTTTCAAAGCGCAACATGGACCGGGCTTGGGTCACAAGATACGACAAAGCTATCGGCCAGACGATCCGCCAGGCGAAGCAGGCGCCGGTGCTGGTGAACTACAGCGTCGGCAAGAAGCGCTACGAAAAAACTCCGGATGCCTTTGACCTGGCGCTGATAGAAAAGATCGAGGAGCTCGACATTCCTTACTGGTTTCCGACGGACCGCATGCCGGAGGGGGAGGAATCGAGGCGCAACGACGATATCGGCCTCACCCACGTGCACCATTTTTATACGAAGCGGAATTTGTGGGTGCTGGATGTCTTCGCGAGTGGCTTGCACAGAGATCTCCCCCACGCCCTGTGGGTTGCGACCGCATGCACTGAAGGATCCTCCGTACTCAACAGAGAACGTCCCTTCGGCTTGCCGAGCAAGCTGTCCGGGACGCTGTATGTGAGTTCGATGATCAGAGAGATAAATGCTTTGGCCTTCCTCCGACGAAAGATTGACAAGTACGAGACTCGGGGCTGCGGCCCATATGTTTTCATGGCCACAACGTCATCGACTGTGCTTGATGACCCCAGTGTCTGCTTTGACTACATCTTCACCGACCCTCCCTTCGGCGGCAACCTGATGTATTCGGAACTTAACTTCCTCTGGGAAGCCTGGCTCAAGGTTTTCACTAACAACAAACCCGAGGCCATTGAAAACAGTGTCCAAGGCAAGGGCCTGCCCGAGTATCAGCGGCTGATGACGGAGTGCTTCAAGGAATACTACCGTGTGCTCAAGCCCGGTCGGTGGATGACGGTGGAGTTTCATAATTCCAAAAATGCTGTGTGGAACGCCATTCAAGAGGCGCTCCAAACCGCAGGCTTTGTTATCGCCGATGTGCGCACGCTAGACAAGCAGCAGGGGTCGTTCAACCAGGTGACTGGCGGCAATGCGGTAAAGCAGGACCTCATCATCTCGTGCTACAAGCCGAACTATGGGCTGGAGGAGCGCTTCAAGAAAGAAGCCGGCACTGAGGAAGGCGTGTGGGATTTTGTGCGGACGCACTTAAGGCAGTTGCCGGTGTTTGTGGAAAAGGACGGCAAGGCGGAAGTGGTCGCTGAGCGACAAAACTACCTGCTCTACGATCGCATGGTGGCCTTCCATGTTCAGCGCGGTGTAATGGTGCCGCTTTCGGCTGCCGAGTTTTACGCCGGGCTTGCCCAGCGCTTCCCGGAGCGCGATGGGATGTACTTCCTGCCCGAGCAGGTGGCGGAGTACGACAGAAGGCGAATGAAGGTAAGAGAGATTCTTCAACTGCAGATCTTTGTCATCGATGAGAGCTCGGCTATCCAGTGGCTTAAGCAGCAGCTCACCAAGAAGCCTCAGACTTTCCCAGAACTTCACCCGGAGTTTATTAAGCAGATCGGCGGCTGGCAAAAACACGAAAAGCCGCTTGAGTTGATGGAGCTCCTGGAACAGAACTTCCTCCGCTACGATGGCAAGGGACCGATTCCCGCTCAGATCGTGTCTTGGATGAGACAAAGTGAGGCCCTACGCAAGCTTATCCAGCAAGAGGTGGCCTCCGGCCAGGCGGCTGAAGACAATCAGGGTCTCCATACCACTCACCCGGAGCTCATCCGCCAGGCTAAAGACCGCTGGTACGTGCCTGACCCGAACAAGGCAAGCGACTTAGAGAAGCTGCGCGAGCGGGCCCTGCTGCGCGAGTTCGAGGAGTACAAGCAGTTCAAAGGCCATCGGCTGAAGGTCTTTCGTCTTGAGGCCGTGCGCGCCGGTTTCAAAAAGGCCTGGGCCGAGAAGGACTACGCCACCATCATCGCTGTGGCGCAGAAAATCCCCGACAGCGTGCTGCAGGAGGACCCGAAGCTCTTGATGTGGTATGACCAGGCAGTGACGAGGGCGGAGGGTCAGTGAGCTGGGTACTGACGGCTTGAACGGTTGGTTCTACACCCCCGACGGCCAGCTCTGTCAGGTCATCGACACCCAGACGCTCTGGGGCGAGACCATCTGCCGGGTCTGGTTGCCGGGCACGGATACTTTCGTGCGCGTGCCCGCCTCGCGCCTTCGGCCGTTGCCGGAGGCAGGTCTTGCCACTGCCGACCACATTGCCTATCTCGCCGCCGCCGCCCGCGTGGCCGACGCGCTGACCCGCGACATTCTTCTCGCCCCTCTGGATGCTTCGGTCATCCCTTTGCCTCATCAGATTCGGGCGCTTTCCCGGGCGGTCTCGGGTGACCGCGTGCGCTATCTGCTAGCAGACGAGGTTGGCCTGGGCAAGACCATTGAAGCTGGTCTCATCATGCAGGAGCTCAAACTTCGAGGCCTGGTGAAGCGGACGCTGGTTGTTGCCCCCAAGGGCTTGGTGACCCAGTGGGGGGCAGAGATGCGTACTCACTTCGGGGAGGAGTTTCGCCTGCTCATCCCCGGTGATTTCTCTTTCTATCGGCGCATCGCCCAGGACGACAACCTCTGGCTAAGTCATCCCCAGGTGATCTGTCCGCTAGACTCAGTCAAGCCTTTGGAACGCCGGCGCGGTTGGTCAAGAGACCAGGTGGCCGAGTACAACCGGGAGCGGTTCGAGGACTTGGTCTCCGCCGGGTGGGATCTAATCATTGTGGATGAGGCCCATCGCCCGGGCGGAAGCACAGAGCAGGTTGCTCGCTACAAGCTAGGCCTGAGCCTGGCTGACGCAGCGCCCTACCTACTGTTGCTCACCGCCACACCACACCAGGGCAAAACCGATCACTTTCGCCGCCTAATGTCGCTCTTGGATGCTCAAGCCTTTCCGGATGAAGAAAGTGTGTCCAAGGAGCGGGTCCGCCCTTATCTGATCCGTACTGAAAAGCGGCGCGCTATTGATGCGGACAGCAAGCCGCTTTTTAAACCCCGCCGTACTGAGCTTGCGCCGGTTCGGTGGGAGGACCGCCACCGCGAGCAGCGACTGCTTTATCAAGCTGTCAGCGACTATGTGCGCGAGGGCTACAACCAAGCTCTGCGTGAAAAGCGCAGCTACATTGGCTTCCTGCTGCTTCTGATGCAGCGACTGGTGGCGTCAAGCACGCGCGCCATTCGCACAGCGCTTGAACGCAGGCTTGAAGTGCTTGAAATCCCCGAGGAGCAGCTCAGCCTTTTCCCAGAGCTTAGCGATGAAGATTGGGCTGAAATGGATGGCCAGGAGCAGATGGAGACTCTGCTTGGGGTCCGGCTAAGAGCTCTCAAGAATGAGCGCGCTGAGGTGAAACTTCTCCTCGAGACAGCCAAGCGCTGCGAAAGCCGGGCTTCGGATGCGAAGGCTGAAGCCCTTCTTGACTGGATTTACCGTTTGCAGGCTGAAGAGGGTGACCCCAATCTCAAGGTGCTAGTTTTCACGGAGTTTGTGCCCACTCAGGAGATGCTGTATGAGTTTCTGACCGAGCGCGGCTTTGAGGTAGTTTGCCTCAACGGCTCTATGGACATGGATGAGCGCATAAAAGTGCAGGACGCCTTTGCCCGGCAGGCCCGCATCCTGATTTCAACGGAGGCCGGCGGCGAGGGTCTTAATCTTCAGTTCTGCCACGTGGTGATCAACTACGACATCCCTTGGAACCCCATGCGTCTTGAGCAGCGTATTGGCCGGGTGGACCGCATTGGGCAGACCCACCCGGTGCGAGCCGTCAACCTCGTGCTTAAGGACTCGGTCGAGCATCGTGTGCTTGAAGTTCTAGAAGAGAAACTCGCTGTCATCTTTGAAGAGCTAGGCATTAACAAAACCAGCGATGTTCTTGACTCGGCTCTTGCCGAGCAGATCTTTGACGACCTCTACGTGGAGGCGATTCTCAACCCAGAGCAGGTGGAGACCAAGGTCGATGAGGTGGTCAGAACCATCCAGGAGCAAGCTTTAGAATTTCAAAGAAGCGCTTCGGTGCTTGGCTCTGCCGAGGATCTCGACCCTGCCGAGGCCCAGCGGCTCCTGGCTCATCCTCTGCCACATTGGCTGGAGCGCATGACGGTAAGCTATATCTCGGCCCATGGGGGTAGGGCAGAAAAGAAGAACGGCGCGTGGGATCTCACCTGGCCTGACGGCAAGCAGCTCACCGAGGTTGTGTTTTCCAGCAAAGAGGCGGCGGAGAGGTCCTCGAGCCATCGCCTAACCCTCGAAGATCCGAGGGTACGCGAGCTGTGCATACGTCTTCCTCCTTTTGTTTCGGGACGGCCAATCCCTGTGATCACACTGCCCAACCTTGCGCCAGGGATTGTGGGTTTTTGGTCTTTGTGGGAAATCTCGGTGGAGGCTGTCTCAACGTCTGAGCGTCAGCGCCGCATCCTACCCTTGTTCTTAGCGGATGACGGGCGCGTGTTTGTTCCTACGGCCTGGCACATTTGGGATCAACTCTTGGTGACCTCGCCTTCTATTCTTGGCCACCTTGATATGCAGGCCTCCCAGGAGGCGTTTGCGCGCCTTCGCGAGGCTGCGGAGACACAGGGCAAGCCGCTCTACGAGGAGCTAGCGCAGGCTCACCGGGCACGCCTTGCTCGGGACCGGGAGAAGGGCGAGTATGCCTTTTCTGCCCGGCGCAGCGCTATCGAGCGCATCGGGTTGCCCCAGGTGCGAAGCCATCGCCTGCGCCTTTTGCAGCAGGAACAAGAGAGATTTAGAGAAGAGCTAGAACGCCGGGCGCAAATCCTGCCGGAGTTAAGAGCCGTGCTCGTTGTGCGAGTGGTGGAGCAGTCATGACAACGGCACCTAAACCGGTCCAGCTTGGCGAAACGAGGAGACTGGATCAGCTTCGGGAGCTACTGGTCTCGGAGGGTTACGAGCGCCTCGCTAAACCTCGGGTATTTCTGGAATTTACAGGAGTAAAAGAGGCTGACAGTCTCCTTAATGACATCGACGGTCACCCACATTTTTTCGTTTTTGCCTGCCTTGCTGATAGACAGGTGCCCTCCGAAAAGGCGTCGCTCCTCCCATTCGAGCTGGGAAAGCGACGAGGGTCTTTCGACTTTTCCTCGCTTACCAAGCTGTCCCGGCAGCAAATTGAAGAGGCAATGCTGGCTCCGCCACCCTTGCATCGTTTTCCAACAGTCATGGCGGGGATCTTGTACTCCGCGATTCTGCGCATAGACTGTGAATACAAAGGCAACGCCGCCGCGATTTGGACCGGTAGACCTTCTAGCGCAACAGTCGTGCGCCGGTTTCTTGAGTTTGAGGGCGCGGGGCAGAAGATAGCCACCATGGCCGCTAACATTCTTGTGCGCGACTTTCGGATAGACGTCAGTGACCGCTACTCGATTGACATCTCAGTAGATGTGCACGTCAGGCGAGTTTTTACGAGGTTGGGGTTTGTTCCTGCAAACGCAAGTCCCGAGTATGTCATCTATCGAGCACGGGAGTTGCATCCCGAGTATCCGGGGGTTTTTGACGTTGTGCTATGGGAATTGGGCCGCACTCTGTGCCTGCCAAAACAGCCAATGTGCGAACGGTGTGCCTGGGCTCAGTTTTGTTCATATCCAAATAGCGATCCAAATGGCGGGAGCAGGCCATGAGCTCTTGGCGTGACCAGATTCTCAAGGAGTTTGTGCCTGGGGTTGCCCGGCTCACTCTGGTTGCCGACCCCGATGGTCTCTTGCTTGAAGAAGGTGTACTTGAAGTGCTCCAGGAGCGGGGCTTTGAGATTGTGCCGTTTCAGGACCACGTTTCATTTCGCTACCTATACGAATCTCGGTTTCGCTCCCGCTCGGACTGCGGAAGGGAGGCAAACGGTGCAGCCGAGAAGGGCGCGACGCAGAGCGGGCTCGTGGTAGTGCTTGAGTCGGAGGCAAGTGACCTTGACACCTTGCCCTATGACCTACTGCAGGTTGGCCGCAAGCTTTCCTTCTCCCTGAGCGATCTTTTCCCGGGTCTCAGTTACCCGGTGATCGCTGCCCTTGATCGGGCCGATCTGGACGCTTTGTTTGACGCTCAGGCAAGGCACATGCCGGGGCAGGCCCCAATGCCGGGGCAGCCTCACGCTCCGGGGCAGCTGGGTGACAACGCCACAAAGGATTTTGTTCTTCGCCACGTGTTTGAGATCGCGCTAGAACTCATCAAGGAACCTAAGGACCTGCTCCGGGCTTTGCTGCGTCGCCATTACAGAGGGCAACGAATTCCGCCCCTTCTAGATGAGCGCTTTATCCAGGTGCTTCGCCAGAACCGGCTTTTTGAAGACTGGCCTTTGGAGACCATCGTGCCCGGCCGGGAAGCGTTTTTTGCGTTTTTGCAGGAGCGTTGGCCGCTGTATCTGGACTCGCTTGTTGTGTGCGGGACGGGCGAAGTGGGAGCGGCCGGAGTGAGGGTGGGCACCGTGGTGGGGACGGGCGCAGTGGGGGCGGACAACATGCCTGCCGGCAGCGGTTTGTCGGGGGCCGAACGGACGCTTCAGTTTCCGGGCCCAGAACTGCTGCCTTTCGGTCACGACGATGTTCGCGTGTACATCGACAATCTTTTCCTTGAGGGATTGCTCCAGCCTGTTCCTCACGAGCACGCTGAAATCATTGCCAGCACCTGGGCTGCCTGCGGCCTTTCCGTTTCTCCCACCTATGACCGTCAGCGGCGACTAGAGGGGCTTCTTAGTGCGGTGGAGGAAATGCTTCCTGGTAAAGAAGCGCGAAGTGGGGAATGGCTCCGTTTCGCCTACCAGTGGACCGAGCTGGCTGCTTTGGGGCTGGAGCTCGGCACCGCTATTTCCCAAGAGCATGAGGAGCACCTTCAAGCACTTAGAGCCCGTGTTGATCAGGCCTTCCGCGAGTGGATGATCAGGCGCTTTGGCAGTCTCATTAACCTTCCCCCCGTGCCGCCTGTGATGCTCCATCACCTGCCACGGTACCTTGCCCGGAGCCTGGCAGATAATCGCCAGGCAAGGGTTGCCTATCTTGTGGTGGACGGTCTTGCCCTTGACCAATGGATCGTCTTGCGGGAAGTCCTTAGGGAGCAGGACAGCAAAATAGAGTTTCGGGAAGACGCGGTCTTTGCCTGGGTTCCCACCCTTACCTCTGTTTCTCGACAGGCTGCGTTTGCTGGGGTTCCTCCAATCTACTTCCAAAGTACGATTAACACCGCAGACAAAGAGTCGCATCTTTGGGCTCAGTTCTGGATGAAGGAGGGCTTGACCAGAGACCAGGTTGCCTACATGAAGGGCTTGGGTGACCTGGCTAGCTCGGCCGACTGTGCTGGTGGCCCGGGGACAGAATTGCCCGAGGGCCTTTGCGAGGTCCTGTCTCAGCCCAAACTGCGAGTTGTGGGTCTGGTCATCGACAAGGTAGACCGGATCATGCATGGCATGGAGTTAGGAGCGGCAGGGATGCTAAGCCAGGTAAGGCAATGGGCAAAGCAGGGGTTTATGCAAAAGCTCATTAGTTTCTTGCACGAACACGGCTTCCAGATTTATCTGACCTCTGACCACGGCAACATAGAAGCCAAAGGCATAGGAAAACCTGCAGAAGGAGCGGTGGCTGAGCTGCGCGGCGAGCGTGCCCGGGTCTACCGAGACCCACGGCTGCGCGCCCGGGCTAAAGAGCGGTTCCGGGAGGCCTGGGAATGGCCGCCCATTGGTCTTCCCGAAGGCTACCTGGCGCTACTTGCTCCCAACCGATCCGCCTTTGTCCAAGAAGGAAAACGGGTAGTAAGCCACGGCGGCGTTTCGGTGGAAGAAGTTATCGTGCCGTTCGTGGAGATTAGAAGGCAATAGAGATTGGAAGGCGAGCCAAAGATTTTAGAAGGCAGTCATGATGGGGGTTGAGGGCAGAGGCTAAGAGCAAGTGATGAGAGCCGAGCGGAAATCTGGAAGCAGCACCACTCGCATCGGCATCGACCGTCGCCTACGCCTCGAATGGCTTGGACAGGTGGCCCAGATGGTTCTTGCTGGTATGACGGCACCCGACGTAAGAGCAGCTCTCGAGCGGGAATTGCGGCCAGCCTTTCGCTGTCAGGACTCCGCGTCGAACAGATCTCTTTCTGCAACCATTGGTGTCTTGCTGAGGATTTGGGTCCATACTCCCGAGAGGTTATTGCCGTTACGAGACGAGGGGCTGAACTTTGTCGCTGCTCTTGCCCCAAGCGAGCATCTCGCCGTTCACTGGGGCATGACAATGGCGGTCTATCCTTTTTGGGGAGCTGTAGCCACTCAAGTGGGACGGCTGCTTAGGCTCCAGAAGATGATGGCTGCTCGCCAAGTGCAACAGCGTCTGCGGGAACAGTTTGGCGAGAGGGAGACGGTGTCACGGGCCGGGCGGCGAGTGCTGCGCAGCTATGTGGCGTGGGGGGTACTCAACGACACTGAAACGAAGGGTGTCTACACTCTGGCTAAGCCGCGCCC
>Ga0315298_1006781_pt1 | contig 15441 bp, 11 predicted proteins | sample WHS_1_MG_FD_203077 | JGI IMG/M metagenome (GOLD analysis project Ga0315298, IMG submission 203077) | Extremophilic microbial mat communities from Washburn Hot Springs, YNP, Wyoming, USA - WHS_1_MG | ecosystem: Environmental > Aquatic > Thermal springs > Hot (42-90C) | place: USA: Wyoming... | reverse complement strand
TCTTGGCTTGAAAACAACACGAGCAACTACATCCTCCTCACCAGCTGGAAGAGGCCATTCCCACCTCGCTTCCCTCTCAATGTTAAAACCAGAAGGGACCTCAAAATCCGGTGTTTTTGGCTTGATTCCGTTTACCTCAATCCTTGAAGTTATCCTTTCAAGTTTGAAGCATCTTATTTCTCCCCTTAATCGACAGCGCCCAACCAGGTACCAGTAGCCGCGGCGGTTGAAAACCCCATAAGGTTCAACCTCACGCTCGGTCGGTTCACTTGAATCAAGTGCACGGTAGGAAAACCTTATTACCTTCCTCCTTCTCATCCCATCGAAAATTTGCTCAAGAAGTTCACTTGACGCAGGCGAATCAATCCAGTAAAGGTTAGTAAATTCCTCATCAGTTATACCTTGCTCGAATGCAAGCTTCAGAAGAGCAGACCGAGAATGAACACCAAACGGAGTTCTGGAGCCAAGAAAAAGCCTTGAGGTCAATTCGAGGGCAAACCTTTCTTCCGGCTCGAGGTCTATATGAGGAAGGTAGTATTTCTCCCGAGGGATCGTGTATCTCACTTCATCGTCATGAGGATCGCATACAGTTTCGATTTCCATTCCCATCTCTCGCAGTTCTTCCTTGTCTCTTTCGAACATTCGATGCAATGCATGTTCGCTTGTACATTGATTTTTATAGACGGTGGAGCGAAGTTCTTCCAGTGAGACTGGCCTTTTGGAATCGAGCAAATATGCAGTGAGATTAATAAGCCTTTCTATCCTTTCCATTGCCTGAGCTCTTATTTGAACACCAAATAATAATCCCCGAGTGAATAATAACACGGAATGAAAAAAATCCAATATCAATTTGAAAAAATACAAGGTGTAAAACCCATATGAAAATGCAAAGCTTATCAAACCAAATGTAAAAGGACAGGCGAAACCCCATCCCTCAAAAGTTGGACATAGAATTTCCTTAAAAATCCTTAAATCGGAAAAAGCAGGTTTTGGAGTTCCGCCCTCTCCTTTATACTAACGGATATTTACTTTCCTACGAGCATCCTGCCTATAATCCACTTCTGTATTTCAGAAGTTCCACCACCTAAGACACCAAGTTCTGCATCGCGTATCGAACGTTCCACGGGATAATCCTTTGTATAACCATAACCGCCGTGAATCTGGATGGCATTGCGAGCAGACTTCAGAGCCACTTCCGTAATATAGTACTTCGAAACAGATGCCATCATCGGGTCCATGATTCCCTGGTCCTTGTTCCAGGCAACACGGTAAAGTATAAGCCTTGAAGTCTCAAGCCATACCTTCATATCAGCAAGCATGAACTGGACTGCCTGGAAATGCCCTATTGGCCTTCCGAACTGCTTTCGCTCCCTCGCGTACTTTACGCATTGCTCAAGCTGGATTTCCATACCCCCAACTGCGCTTGCAAGCATTACTGAGCGCTCCCACTCAAGTGTTGAGAGAGCAACCTGCATGAACCCCTGATTTTCCTGTCCAAGTAGATTTTCTTCCGGGACTTCGCAGTTGTCGAAAATGAGTTCGGAGGTCGGTGAGGAGCGGCATCCCATCTTATGTATCTCTTTCCCAACCGAGAATCCAGGGAAATCCTTTTCTACTATAAAACCAGATATTCCTGCAGCACCCTTTTCCTTATCGGTCTTTGCAAGGACAACGAAGACTTGACCAATCGGCCCGTTTGTAATGAACATCTTTGTCCCGTTCAGAACATAATACCCATCCTTCTTTTCAGCAGTTGTCTGGATTCCTGCCGCATCGCTTCCAGCCTCGGGCTCAGTAAGCCCGAGCCCTGCTATCCATTCTCCGCTTGCGATCTTTGGAAGGTATTTCTTCTTCTGCTCTTCGGTTCCAAGTTGCCAGATTGGGACTCCACCTATAACCACATGTGCACCCCAGGAAAGGGTGAAACCAGCATCAATACCTCCATATCCAAGCGCTTCGCCAGCAAGGCAGGTATCAATGACGCTTGCGCCGGAGCCACCATACTCCTCGGGGAATGGAAGGCCCATAAGCCCAAATTCTGCTGCCTTGTCCCAGACATCTCTATCGAATCTCGCCTGCTCATCCCTTTCTGCTGCCCCCGGTGCAATTTCCTTCTGTGCAAACTCAATCACGCTTTGCTTGAAGAGCTTTTGCTCCTCGGTCAAACTGAAATCCATCTCATACCTCCTATCTCTTTCCCTTCACATCACAATTTAAATAAAGTTCCAATCGTGCACGATAAATCATAACTCTAAATATCAAACTCGTTCAGGCAAATCTCATCCTAAAGGTGAACCGGCCGATTCTCAACCACATATTCTGCCTTGATCCCCGTTCGCATAAAGAGTTCCTGTTCAAGTTTTTCCTTGTCCTCTTCAAAAACGATCCTATCCGGCGTAACCTCTGTCTTACCCTTCACATTCTTTTTCACATCCTCTGCAACACGAGAAGGCTCAAATCCGTCCTCAACAGCAAGCCTTATAGTAATCATGTCCCTTGAGAACTCATCATCGGGAATTTCTTTTTCTAAGACAATCTGGAACTGATAAACACCTGGTGTATCTCTAACAGTAGAGATGAGTTCAAGAAGTGAAACTCTTGTACCTTTTATTTTGGTGAAATCTTTTTTCGCGCGCATAATCGGCGGATACAAAATCGGGTAAGTAAGACCGCACCTTTGACACCTCTGCCAGCGAACACCACCCATAACAAGGTCACCTGTGTCATACCGCAAAAAACAAGTCCCGCGCCAATCTATATGACTGAAAACGAGAACTCCTTGTTCGCCCTCTCCAACCGGCTCACCCGTCTCCTTATCAACTACCTCCCAGTAGAAGTACTTGGGGTTAAGATGAATCTGACTTTCATCGTAGCATTCATAAAACGCAATCTTCATCTCGGTCATTCCATATCCTTGAACAAGGTGGAAATCTTCACGTGCTCCACACCTTAACGCAAGCTCCTTCAAATACTTTCGTAATGACTCCGTTAGCGGTTCAGCAGCAACAAGGGCAACAAAGAGTTTTGAAAGCGGCTTTATTCTTCCCGACTCAACCATAACAGAAGCACGTCTGAGCCAGTAAGTTAGATATGAAGGAATCGCAACAATTGAATCGAACTCCCCTTCGCTGAAAAGCTCAATCTGGCGCTCGGTAGGGACAACATTCCCGCCAAAGGTATCGAAACCACTTGCCCCACCAAGCCATTTGCCCATAACCACCTGGAAGAATGCAAGGTGAGGAGCACCAGGAAAGATGTTCAGGCAGCGCATATCCCATGTAACATCACGGCCGCACCAAATGGCAGAGACACATTCTTTCACGTTCAGATGTAGGTCTCTGTAAGTATAAACTGCTGGAGTAGGGTCGCCAGTTGACCCTGCTGATGCGTGGAAGTGAACAGGAAGCCACTCGAGGGCAACCCTCCTCCCAATGACCCTGTACTTCCAATCCTCTCCAAAGTTAACCCTGTACTGAGAAGCATAATCCCTTGGGAAGTTAAAAACTCCCTGTAAAAGGTACTTTAGGAGAAACTTCGGAGCAATTTTCGCAGTTTCATAGCGCGAATCGCGACCCGGCATTGTCGGTTGAACAATGAAAGAAATCGGATCAGGTCTGTAGTCATCCTTAGAAGTAAGTGGAATTTTCGCAAGATCTTCGGGCTTCCGTATCATCTCAGGAGTAATCCCATTTTCTTTGAATAGTTTTCTGTAGTACGGATGATAAGGGTAGACGACTTCTTTGATATACTTTTGAAGTCTCCTGAATGAGGCTTCTTTCTGCTCCTGTGGACTCATCATGTAAAAGTTTCGCATTTTTCACATTCCTTTCCACCCAGGGCATCCTTAACAGAGGCCACTATCCATTCACTCAAGAAAGGTATACTCAATGCTTTGAATAATCAGTATAAAATATAAAGTATTGTTTCTTACAGGTCAATGCCTGATGCTTAATTACCATCTCTCAACAAACTGGCGAAAATAAGAAAGAAATGAATACTCAGCAAGAACATGCTGCCTTTCAAGATGCTTCTTCTGCAAGTATTGCATATCCCTATACTCTCCTTTTATGCCTTCAAGCTGGATCTCGCCTATGAGTTCGCGGTTTCTTCGCTCGAGCTCTGCAAGACGCAACTCGTAATTTGGAATATGGATTGCGATTAAATTCTCTCCCTCATACCTACCGGTCGAGCCACATCTCGCACAACGGAACTCCCCGGAAGCTTTGCTTCCAACACCTTCGAGCACAGCCCCACAGACCGCGCACCTCTTTTCTAACTGGCCTTCCAAATCACATCATCCTTGTCACAAGTTTCCAAAGGAAAGCAGGGAAGGGATCTAAGAAGAAGTTTGCTCTTTCCTTTTTAAAATACGTAATCCTCAAGTTCGGCAAGTGTCTCATATCTTCCAGTAGAATAGAACTTTCCGTTCATCTCCACAAATGCGTAGAAACCGTCCCTTGCCTCAATAACATGAAATAACTTACCGCCAGATCTGCTCTTTATCTCCTTAATATATGGGTATTTGCTTTTGATTTCATCTAAACTTTTCGCGCATTCCCCCGCTGAACACCTGGGTAGTTCACTTCTCTTGAGACCCTGCCTCTGCATCTTACACCCCCAATCGCGCACAATATAATACCACCAGAAGAAAATTTTTAAATCGGTCAATCGGATAATTCCTGGAATTTTTTGAAAGATTTTGGGGAATTAAGGCTACCCTGAGACCACTTCTAAAATCAGAAAAACGCTTGCTAAAATCCCGACGTGACTTTTCACGCTTTCTTGCGAGGTTTTGGTTTCTTACGAGTAAATTTTCACCTTTTGTGCAGTTTCCTATAGCGCATCGCTCGGGGAACCCGATGAACACCGTTGAGCAAAACAATGAATGAATTCTTTCTTAATAATAGACCTGTGCGCCAACTTATTCATTCCCATAATGCATATGTATTTATTTAATGGTAAACTGCGGTCATGCAGAGAGCAACGAAACTTGCGCTTGCTATTGGAAAAACAGTTGGAACAGTCAGCAGACTGCTTGGTGCAGGTGGTGGCTCTACCCTACCAGGTCGTGTCGCACGTGCAATCTACGGCAACTTCGTCCCTTCTATGTTAGGTGGTTTACCTCTTGGGTGCATACTTATAAGTGGGACAAATGGGAAGACAACAACCTCCACCCTTCTTGCAAATATCCTTGACAACGCTGGCCTGAAACCTGTTCACAATAGAACGGGTGCAAATCTCATGGCAGGAATTGCCTCAACCCTTATAAAGGAGGCTGACTTCTCAGGTAATCTTCCTGGAGAAATCGGCGTCTTCGAAGTTGACGAGGCAACAATACCCGAGGCGACAAAAGAGACAAACCCCAAACTTGTGCTTGTCAACAACTTATTTAGAGACCAACTCGACCGCTACGGCGAGCTTGATACGCTTGCTAAGAAAATCAGGAGTGCGCTCGAGAAAATTGACAGGAATGCGAAGGTTATTCTTAACGCTGATGACCCTCTTGTCGCATCAATCGGCAGCGGCCTTGAGCAGGAAGTACTCTATTACGGAATAGAAACCTCAAGATATGCCTCAAGGAAAATGGATCATGCTGCGGATAGCAAATTCTGCACTAACTGCGGCACAAGGCTCAAGTATGACTACTACCATTTCGGTCACCTTGGAAAGTACGTCTGTGATTCATGCGGCTTTTCTAAGCCGGAGACATTTGTATCCGCAGTTGATCTCGAAATATCCGAGATGAGAGGGACAATCGCCACAATTCGTTATACGGGAGGAACAACAAGAATTAAAATTCCGCTTCCCGGTTTCTACAATGTTTACAATGTGCTTGCTGCTGTTTCATGCTCGCTTTGTCTCGGAGTGGAAATTGAAAAAATCGTTGAGGCTATTGAAAACTTCAAGGGTGCCTTTGGAAGGCTCGAAATGATTTCAATCGGGAATAAGAAAATTCTTATGATACTTGCTAAAAATCCTGCAGGATTCAATGAAGTTGTTAGAATGCTTTCAAGAGAAGAAACAAAAATGGATATTATGTTTATCTTGAACGACAACATAGCCGACGGAAGAGATGTTTCGTGGATATGGGATGTCGACCTTGAAATTCTCGCTGGAAAGGTAAACAACGTTTTTTGTTCGGGAATTCGCTCGTGGGACATGGCACTCAGAGTCTCATACGCAGGACTGAACGAGGAATCGCTTTCCTGCGAACCTGAAATCTCCAAAGCGTTCGACCAGGCTCTTCATACACTGCCACCCGATGGGACGCTTTATGTTGTTCCTACTTACACAGCAATGCTTGAATTGAGGAAGATGCTTGCCAAAAAGGGTTTGGTTTCGCAGTACTGGGAGTCGTGAGATGTTTTTGAGAATCTGCTGGCTCTATCCTGAACTTATGAACATATATGGCGATAGGGGCAATGTTATGGCTCTTGTTGAACGCTCAAGAAGACGCGGAATAGACATAGAAGTAGAGGCGGTCAATCCTGATGAAAGAATTGAACGCGGAAGGTACGACATCTTCTTTATGGGTGGCGGGCAGGATAGAGAGCAAATTCTTGTTGCAAAAGACCTTTACGGAAAAAAAGGTGAGGTGATAAGAGAAGAAATCGAGGATGGAGCATCAGCGCTTGTAATATGCGGCGGTTATCAGCTGTTCGGTAAGTTTTACAGACCATTTGACGGAAAAGAAATTCCAGGCATTGGAGTCTTTGATGCTTTCACAATTGCGGGAAAGAAAAGGATGATTGGAAATGTCGTAGTGCGATCGCAACTTGGCGGAACAAGTGGCTTGCTCGTCGGCTTCGAGAATCATTCAGGGAAAACTTACATCAGTGAAAATTTGAGCCCTCTTGGAATGGTCACCATTGGAAATGGGAATAACGGTGAGGATAGAACGGAAGGTGCAGTGTATAAGGGCGCTGTTGGCACCTATCTTCACGGCTCACTTCTTCCAAAGAATACAAGCGTTGCCGATTTTCTGATTGAAAATGCTCTGACAAGACGCGGGAATCACCCACGCTTTTCCCAAATAGAAGACACAATAGAAGAAAACGCAAGGGCTCAGGCGATCGCAAGAGCGAAGAAAGCGCGCTGATGTGCTAAAATTTTTAGTAACCTCAAGGTTTGGTGACTCGCGCAGAGGTGGTCGGTATTTCGATGGGCGTTTAGCTCAGCGGGAGAGCGCTGCCTTCACACGGCAGAGGTCGCTGGTTCGAATCCAGTAACGCCCACCACAAACTCTACCCAAAGAAAACCCATCGTGGCGTTACTGGGTGGAGAACCAGCGATGGGTCACCGCGCGCCGCAATCCCGCCAAACATAAATTCTCACGAAACCTAAGCACTGGCTTGATGAGAAACCGTAGGGGATAAGTACTTTTGCTAAAAGTGATTAAGATAAACGGCGCGTGGGGCGGTTCGAATCCAGTAACGCCCACCATGCCCTTTAATCATTAACCACTTCTCGTGGCGTTACTGGGTGGAGAACCAGCGATGGGTCACCGCGCGCCGCAATAAGTCCAAACATAAGTTCTCACGAAACCTAAGCACTGGCTTGATGAGAAAACGTAAGGAATAAGTACTTCTGCTGAAAATGATTAAGATAAACGGCGCGTGGGGCGGTTCGAATCCAGTAACGCCCACCACAAACTATACCCAAAGAAAACGCATTGTGGCGTTACTGGGTGGAGAACCAGTGATGGGTCACCGCGCACCGCAAGCCCGCCAAACATAAGTTCTCACGAAACCTAAGCACTGGCTTGATGAGAAAACACTAACGCTTCGTATCTCGGAAACTATAGTTATAAGCCGTGCGGTCTTAACCAAATGACATGTCACAGGCGAATTTGTCATAGTAAAAAATTTGTAGGTGGATAAATTTTAGGATTTGAGAAAATGAAAGCAATAGAATTAAGTGGCACATTTTTGTCTGTCCAGGTTCAGAAACATGGATGAGAGGTTCAATAGGAACCGCAACTCGTATCTATTATACCAGACTCCAGCTTGCAAGGCTTAGAGAGCCTATCAAGCGCCTATAGGAAGAGAACATCTCAAATACCGTGGGAGGCACTAAATCTCGTAGTTTCTCTCAGGAAAGAATAATAAGGACAAAAGGGAACAATCACTTCCTCGATCTTTTCGTTGCTGAGCAGTTTGTTCTCTCATGCTTTTACATATCCGTATAATATGATCCTTCTCTCCCTTTTGATCTCTTAAGTTACCTAATGCGTAGTTGGAGATTGTTTCAAACGGAAGAATCTTAACATTCCTAAAAGTAATAATTTTGCAATTCATTCTTCAAATTGATATTCTTTCTTCAACTTATAAAGTGTCCACAATGTAATGAACCAGCACATTCTGTTGAACATTGTGTCCCAATTTAGGTAGTGACAGGCTCACTCCCTCTCTTGCTTCCTTCTTTTTTTATTTATTTTAAAGAAAAAGTAAAAATTAAAATTAAAAATAAAAATAAAAAATAAAAAAATAAATTAAATCTCTTCAAGCTGCCTGTTGATTCCAGAATCTCCTCCAGTCAGCTTCATCCTGGTAAAGAACCCTTAAGGCAAGAAGGTTCGAAGCACCTTCTTTTGACCATTTCATACCCTCCCTTTTAAAGCGACGGGCGATCATGATGTCAATGTTTTTCTCAACAGCTCCAGAGCCTTTAACTAAGACTTCTTTCCCCTCCACTCTATCTTTGAAGGCCGAAGAGCCCCAGATTCCTTCACGGTTTGTATTAAGGTACCTTGTCATGGTCCTTGCTTCATCTTCAGAAAACTTTCCAAGGATGTATCCGGTATTTATAAGGGAGATGAGCTTATCTATCTTGCCTCCAAGAGCCAGTCTTAGCATCTTTTGGGCAAGTTTCTTATCACCATGAGCAAGTTTTGAGATATTCCTCTTCAGGTGGAAGTGATCGAGTTGATAGACTGCTCCAGGTAACCAGTCTCTAATCAATCCTTTAATCCAGGGATCCCCATCACCAACCACAAGCATGTTTTTTGCTCTTGTAAGAGAAAGTTTGTTTTCTCCTACCGTAAAGAGTGATTTCCCAAATTCATCTACATTCTCAAGACTTGCATAAACCTGTTTCTCTTTGAGTATGTATCTCTTGTGTTTTGCTGTCTTTGAGACCAGTTCTTTCCCGGTATACATAACACCCAGTTTTGCTTCCATCCAGCATCCCTTTCCTTCTCTTGAAGGGACACCGGTACCATCTATTTCGACTACTATAATCTCTCTTTCTTTTCCGTCTTCTTCTGGTGCTTCCCCATTGGTAAAGATTTCTTCTCTCTTTTCCTTCAAGTGCCCTTTTAATGTCTTTCCATCTTCCTGGATCCAACTCTATATCATTGTGTCCCAATTTAGGTAGTGACAGGCTCACTCCCTCTCTTGCTTCCTTCTTTTTTTATTTATTTTAAAGAAAAAGTAAAAATTAAAATTAAAAATAAAAATAAAAAATAAAAAAATAAATTAAATCTCTTCAAGCTGCCTGTTGATTCCAGAATCTCCTCCAGTCAGCTTCATCCTGGTAAAGAACCCTTAAGGCAAGAAGGTTCGAAGCACCTTCTTTTGACCATTTCATACCCTCCCTTTTAAAGCGACGGGCGATCATGATGTCAATGTTTTTCTCAACAGCTCCAGAGCCTTTAACTAAGACTTCTTTCCCCTCCACTCTATCTTTGAAGGCCGAAGAGCCCCAGATTCCTTCACGGTTTGTATTAAGGTACCTTGTCATGGTCCTTGCTTCATCTTCAGAAAACTTTCCAAGGATGTATCCGGTATTTATAAGGGAGATGAGCTTATCTATCTTGCCTCCAAGAGCCAGTCTTAGCATCTTTTGGGCAAGTTTCTTATCACCATGAGCAAGTTTTGAGATATTCCTCTTCAGGTGGAAGTGATCGAGTTGATAGACTGCTCCAGGTAACCAGTCTCTAATCAATCCTTTAATCCAGGGATCCCCATCACCAACCACAAGCATGTTTTTTGCTCTTGTAAGAGAAAGTTTGTTTTCTCCTACCGTAAAGAGTGATTTCCCAAATTCATCTACATTCTCAAGACTTGCATAAACCTGTTTCTCTTTGAGTATGTATCTCTTGTGTTTTGCTGTCTTTGAGACCAGTTCTTTCCCGGTATACATAACACCCAGTTTTGCTTCCATCCAGCATCCCTTTCCTTCTCTTGAAGGGACACCGGTACCATCTATTTCGACTACTATAATCTCTCTTTCTTTTCCGTCTTCTTCTGGTGCTTCCCCATTGGTAAAGATTTCTTCTCTCTTTTCCTTCAAGTGCCCTTTTAATGTCTTTCCATCTTCCTGGATCCACCTCCAGATTGTTCTGTGATTAACTTGTTCTCCTAATATCTTTGAAAGAAGAAAGGCGGCTTGACGATAAGGGTAGGCAAGGCACAAGTTTCCTGCTATCTCTCTGACTGAAGGTGTAGGTTCACAATTGGAAGGAAGACCCAATTTTTCATCAAGCGCAAATCCATATCTTCTCTCTCTTTTGAAGAAAACCTTGTAGCGCGAGAACTTGATTCTTCCGAAGCGGGTAAGCATCCACCTCTCTCTTTTCCCCTCCTTCCTTACATCTTCTTTCGCAAGAACATTCTCCTCAATCCCTTTAAATGCTTTACATAAGAGTTCCTTTCCTGCTTTCCATAATTCTTTGAAAATAATCTTTTCAAGAGTGGTGATTTTCATTCCATCTTCTGGTATATTTATCTCGATGGTAGTTCTTACCATCATAATGGCTCACCTCCTTTGAGGTTTTTTCCGGGGTGAGCCTAATTCTTTTATTTTTTTTCGTCAACTACCTTGTGTGGGACGCAACCTCTGTTGAATCGAACAATTTATAGTGGTATATTATAGGCACAACTCCCCTTGCGTTTTCGAACGCAAGGTCTGGGGTCGCTTCAAAAGCGGCCCTTTAGTTTCACAAAGACATGTTTGAGCTCAGTCCTCATAAACTTTCAGCGTCGTTACCGCCTGCAATCCAAAGTATCATTTCAGAGAAGCTCCATGACTGCGTGTTTGAAGTCGGAGAATCTTATGTGGAAGAGGCGCCAGACGAGGAGACGCTCGTAGCCAAGTTTCCCTTCGTGAGGAGGCTGAAGATAATTCCAGGAAGGAACCTCTCTGTACTGCTCAGCGCCAGCCATAGCACGAACAGGTGCAAAGAAAATGGCGGGAAATATGGCAATCCAGTACTGGCTTTTGTACGAAAGAATTACCTTCAACTTAAAAAGGATATCGCGCCTCTGCAATCGAGTTTCAAAAACAGGAGAAGTTGCGGGAATAAACCTTGAAAACCTCGTAATGTGCGATTGATAGGAGTTGTAAAGTGGAGCCTCAAAAACAGGCGGGCAAGAATCCCCAAATACCCTTTTAGATGAAATGACTGCAGCCACATGCGCAAAATCGTGGTCGGGATGTCCACCCTCGTATGCAATTGTATAAATCTCGTTCGGCTCAATCTCGCTCATCAAAGAAGAAACTTTTTCGACTATCTTGCGAGGAAACAATATCGAATGCCCATCCGGGAACTTAAGGAAATGAAGATTTTCTTCTGGAACACCAATAAATTTCATTGCCTTGAGCGATTCGGCATACCTCACTTCAAAAGGTACAAAGTGAGCACCGTCAGTCGTCCAGACAACGTGCACTTCATTTCCTTCGAGCAAAAAATTCCTCATAGTCACTATATAGGCAATCTCATCGTCCTGATGCGCGAAAATAAAAAGAATTTTTCGAGCCAATGAAAACCTCCAAGAAAATCGAGCAATAGTCCTTCACCTACAATTCCAAATCAATTCGATGATACACTTAATTAATAAAAATGACGAGACCGGTTTCAGCTACGAGCAAAAGGAGGATGGCAAAAGATGAATCTGCCGCATTCAAGAGAAATTGACGGGGTTTTCAGCGATGGATTCAGGATGCCTGAGAATTTCGCATGGGGAGTTGGTAATTCAGCATACCAGACAGAGGGAGGCCTAAACGGCAATGGGCAACCACAGAACAACTGGGCAAGGTGGGAAAGAACAGGAAAGGCAACACCAACAGGAGAGGCAACGCGTTTCCTTAAAGAGTATCCCTTAGACATTGAAAATTCCCGCAAGATGAGTTTGAATCACTTCAGGATGGGGCTTGAATGGGCAAGAATACAGCCTCATGTGCAAGACGAATCCGCAGAAATACCGCCCTTCGATAAACATGCAATTGAGCATTATGCGAAACTAATTGCTACAATACGTGAAAATAAGATGGAGCCAGTTGCAACCCTTCATCACTTCACTCACCCCATGTGGGCAGGCGAGGACATGTGGCTTGAAAGCGATAACCTCGAGCTTTTCAAATCCTATGTCCACCATACGGTTACATCTCTTAATGAAATCCTCACAAACAAATACAAGGAGAAACCCATTTTATTCTGGGAGTCGACCAACGAGCCGAACATCGTGCCCGCAGCAACTTATCTTTTCGGGAGATTTCCCCACAGGCGAGGCATCTCACTTAAGAACTTTCTTGAGGCAACGAAAAATCAACTTCTGGCTCACGCTATCGCTTATGAGTCAATTCACGAGATATATCGCAACAAGGGGTGGCAAAAGCCAATGGTATCGCTTGCTACTGTAAGCATGTGTATCTACTGGCTCGATATGCTCATCTTCGATATTCTTCTTGCAAGAAAGCTTGGAATCGAGCGGAATGACCTTCCGGGCTGGCTAAAGACGAGGGCATCAGAATTTCATGCGGAAATGGAGAAAATCCAAAGACCTTACGGCTTGAAATTCAAAGCAGGTAAGCAAATCGAAAAACTACTTGAGAATATCTCTGCAAAAATCCTAAACGAGCGAAAACTTGAGACTCTTATCGAAAAAATCTATTATTCGCCTTTTGAAGGGCTTGCCGACTACATTGCAATTGATTTTTACGATCCATTTCTTGGCCACTACCTTAAGTTTCCAGCCCTTGAAGATATCAAAAAACTCAATTTTGACTTTGGGATAAAACACTGGGAGTGGGTTCAGAATCCCCATGCTTTCTACAGATTCCTGAAAATTTATTCTTCAATGCATCCCGATTTTCCAGTTCACGTTTTCGAAAATGGCATATGCAACAGGGTAAAAGATGGAAGGGCAATCCCAAGAAAGGACGGATGGGATAGACCAGCATATCTCAAAGCTTTCCTCTTTGAACTTGCGCGGGCAAAGAAAGAAGGGGCAAAAGTCGAGGGCTATTTTCACTGGTCAATAACTGATAACTATGAATGGGGCTCATACGAGCCAAGATTTGGCTTGCATGGAATTGACTATGAGAATGGGGCACGACGCAGTTCGCTTGATTCAGCCGGCGCAAATTCACCAACTACTTACAGAAGAATAATCGAAGGGGTAACATCAGGCTCAATTGAGGAAATCCGTAAAGCCTTCACATGATTGCAGGCCTCCTAAATAACGCTGTAAGGCAAAAACTTTTCAAGGATTCTGAAGGTACCTTATTATTCCATTTCTTAATCCCCAGGCTACTTTCCAGCGGTAATCATCATGCGTGAGTTTCTCATCTTCCTCCTGATTCGATAGGTAGGCAGGCAAAACTTGAATAACCGGAACGCTTGACCAGTTAAAAAGGGTCATTTCGTTCCTTGCGAAAACACCAACGTCTTTTGCATCAAGAGATTTTACAAGTTCTTCCTGAACGTACAGCGCGGCAGTTTTGCTCTTCTCATAAATCGCATCTGTCCACCTGTTCCGCGCTGGATAAAGCGTTGCACATCCGCTTTCCCTTGTATCCTCTGTGAAATTAAAGTGAATGCTTACAAGAAGATTGGCATCCGCATTGCTTGCAATCTCAGCCCTCATGATATTTGTCCTGTTAACATCGCCAGAATCTCTGGTAAGAACAACATTTACGCCATCTTTCTCAAGAAGAGTTTTGAGCTTCATTGCAATATCAAGCGCAAGAAGGTGTTCGGGATTTCCGCTTAAAATACCATTCACCCCTGGCTCACCAGCGTTGCGCTTTGTCATTCCGGGGTCTGCCCACTCGTCCTCAGCCGGTGGAATCTGATGTCCTGGATCAATGCAGACTGTTTTCCCCGCAACAGGAGTGGAGCCATTTTCAGCTTGCTCCTTGCTACTTAGAGAAAAATCGGGTAGTTCAGGCTCCTTTCGAGGGCCCTTGCTGACAGTAAGCCTGATTTCAGTTCCCTTTTCAGCAATTTTTCCAGCCCCTGGCTCCTGTGAAAGGATTGTTCCAAAAGTGTGCTTATTGGAATACTCCCAGAAAATGACCCTGGGCACGAAGCCGAATGCGCGCGCCTCATCCATCCCTGCAGAAAGCGACATGCCACGGAGATCAGGAATTCTATTCTCTTTTGATGAATGGAGCAACAAAGAAAGAATGACGAACAAAAAAATCAAGATAAATATAAATGCTAAAGCGATGGTCTTCTTTTTATTTATGTGCCTTGATAACGCCTGAGATTGCGCTTCGATAGAAGCAGGACGAGCAGCCTTGTGAAGTTTTATTTCATCGGGAGTAAGTTCAAAAAAATCCTTTTCTTCTCCTTTATTTTCGCAAGGACTCAAATCTGAAGTTTTCTTTTCTACCTCTGAAAAGGACAGTTTCCCTTCTCCCCTATCCTCGTTTGAGGAAAGAAAATCTGTAGCCTTTCTCTTCTTTCGCCTCATACGAGAAATAAACATTCAAGTCGCCTTTCCGTACAATACATATTTCTTACTCCCACATTTTCAAATCAAAGAAACAGTCCTCGAATGAGGAATTCAACTACCTATAGTTTAAAACCTTCCATAAAGGTTGGAGAGTTAGTCATTCTCTACATTTGTTTTTACCTCGACTTTTTATATGATAAAATATGCGCACGTAAGGTAAGTTTTCTTTACTTCACAAAAAAATCACCTTTTAAAAACAAGAAGAAATGGATTCAAGTGAAAGGAGGGATTCGGATGGCAAAGTGGGACAAGGCTAATAGGCCGGAAGTTAGCCCTGAACAAATGTATGAGATAGCACGTCGGGTATGCGAAAAGACCCTCTCTGACAGCGAGCTTTCTTCAAAACTGAGAGCATCCAATATCATAATCAACTTCAAATACCATGATGCTGAGAGATGGGGTCCGGATGTTGTCCCGGAAATTACTGTTGACTGCACAAAGGACCCGGTTGAAATTTACACTGGTAAGTGTGACTTGAAGCCAACGATAGAAATGAGTATGGAGGCCTTTACTGCTCATCTTTTCTGGATGCAGAAACTCAACCTGATGTCGGCAATTACGAGAGGTCTAATAAAAGCAAAGGGTCCAATTCCCAAAGCGATGAAATTGCTTCCGGTGCTCAAGCCTTTCTACGCAAATTACAGGGAAACGCTTGCTGAACTTGGAAGGCAAGACCTTCTTAACTTCCCGCCCGACTGAA
>Ga0315298_1006780_pt1 | contig 15442 bp, 18 predicted proteins | sample WHS_1_MG_FD_203077 | JGI IMG/M metagenome (GOLD analysis project Ga0315298, IMG submission 203077) | Extremophilic microbial mat communities from Washburn Hot Springs, YNP, Wyoming, USA - WHS_1_MG | ecosystem: Environmental > Aquatic > Thermal springs > Hot (42-90C) | place: USA: Wyoming... | reverse complement strand
ATTTAAGAGATGCCCAAAGGCATCTCTTTTTTATTTTAAGGGCTTATTGGCACCTTAGACCAAAATAGCAAAATCTTTTCCTGAGTACGATAAAAAGTATTAGACTTCGCCAGGCAAAAAGAAGCAAGCGATAATGTTTCACCTATCGTAGCTTGTGGGAGTTTTAGGATTACCTGCCGCTACGAAGATTTCGCTGCTACGCAGCCTATAAGTACTAACTTCAGGCAATTGTGCACAAAACGTTAACCAACGTTACCGTCAAGCACATTGCGGCGTAACCCTTGTATAATGTCGTAATTACGAATCACCACAGATGCTGGCATCGATCTCACAATCTTTAACTCAAAAAAAAAAAGCTACCCCCATGGGATAGCTTTTTTGCGTAATGGATAGAGTGATGTTATTTTACGGTATCGATATAAGCAATCATATCGAGAAGTTTGTTGGAATATCCCCATTCGTTGTCGTACCATGCAATAACTTTTACGAAGTTGGGGTTAAGCATGATACCAGCCTTAGCATCGAAGATAGAGGTACGGGGATCGGTAATGAAGTCGCTCGAAACAACTTCATCTTCGGTATATCCGAGAATACCCTTAAGTTCACCTTCGGAAGCTTCTTTCATTTTTTTGCAGATTTCTTCGTAGGTGGTAGCCTTTTCGAGGCGGCAAGTAAGGTCAACTACCGATACGTTGAGCGTAGGAACGCGGAAAGCCATACCCGTGAGTTTGCCTTTGAGGTCAGGGATAACTTTTGTAACTGCTTTTGCAGCACCGGTCGAAGAGGGAATAATATTGCCAGCAGCAGCACGACCACCTCTCCAGTCTTTGGCCGATACTCCGTCAACAGTCTTCTGCGTAGCGGTGGTAGCATGAACGGTAGTCATCAGACCTTCTACTACACCAAAATTGTCGTGCAGAACCTTGGTTACGGGTGCAAGACAGTTGGTTGTACAAGAAGCATTCGAAATAATGCTCATGTCTTTGGTGTAGGTCTTGTGGTTAACACCATATACAAACATCGGAGTATCGTCCTTTGAAGGAGCCGACATAATTACTCTTTTAGCACCAGCCTTGATATGTGCTTCTGCTTTTTCTTTGGTAAGGAATAAGCCAGTGGATTCGATTACATATTCGGCACCAACTTCATCCCATTTCAGGTTAGCAGGATCTTTTTCAGCAGTTACGCGGATAGCTTTTCCATTTACTACCAGCTTGCCGTCTTTAACTTCTACGGTTCCATTAAAACGGCCATGTACGGTGTCGTAACGAAGCATGTACGACATGTACTCTACATCAATAAGGTCGTTGATACCAACAATCTCAATATCATTACGGAGTTGGGCAGCCCGGAATGCCAAACGACCTATACGACCAAAACCGTTAATACCTACTTTGATTTTCGACATAATTTTTATTATTTAAGTGGTTACCAATAATTTATTGTTTTTAAAAATGAATGGCAAAGTTAGTAATATTTTTATATTTAAAGATTTATTGCCTTGATATTTTTTCATTCTTGTCTCAATCTCATTTTTTCTGTATGAATCTCATTTTTTTTTTCGAAAAAATATGTTTTTGCATTCGTGTAGATCAAAACGTTGAAATGTTGCAAAAACAGTACCAAGTTTTTTTAGCCTTTTTTGAAAAGCCAACGCTTATATAAGTGACTACAGCTAACTCATAACGGAGAATTGCACCGTAAGTGACCATTTGAGTTCCACCAGACGGGAAGTAAAAAAAGATCGTGGCAGTGAGAAGACTGGCATTAAGATGCGGTGAAGGTTGGGTGGGGGAAACTATAAATCAGTCACCTACAGGCAGTGAAGGTAAATCGTTACCTCTTCAACGATCTAAGAGAAAGTGAAACAGAATTTTTTCTATCTTTACAGGCAAAGTTTATTTTTACTCAAAAATTTTCATGGGTAATTGGTAACTATTGTAGCCATTAGAACATGACGGACATGAGCGTTTCAGCCGGTCAATGGATGATTTTTCAGCATCTAAAGTGAATTCAAAAGAAAGCATGTTTAGTGAAAAGCATCCCTACAGAAAAATTCAAACATGCAGGTTACAACCGGCCAAGTGACTAATAAAAGATTGTTTGTACAACCAAAAGGAGTCAGTAACTTATGAAATTATTTTATGATGAAGATCATGGGATTGACCGCAAAGAACGCAAAGATATACGCAGAGGGCGCAAAAGAATTTTTCTTTGCGGTCTTTGCGCCATTCCTCGACGTCCGCAGTGGTTGTTAGACCATAAATTAAATTCATTTTCGGAAAAAACGACCCTGTTGATGCTGTAAACACAACAAACGGATGAAAATTATAAGCAACATGCGAGTTCCATCCGGCCGACGAGCTAATAAAAGAAATCAAGTACAACCAAAAGGAAGTCAGTAACATATGAAATCATTTTATGATGAACTACCTGTAAATACGGCTGAATATTCAGATTTGGATATTGCTGCATTTAAGTTTTTTCTTAAAAAATATTTGGACATAGAAACCGATTCTGAAGAAGAAATCCAAAATTATCTTTCAAATTTTCATCTGATAGAAAAAGAAAGTTCAATTCCGACTCTAACAGGAATATTGTTTTTTGGCTATGAACCACAAAAATTCGTCAGTGAAAGCAGAATTGTCTGTGCAAATATTGATGGGATGGATATAGGAGAAACAACATTAGAAACAAAAAATTTAAGTGGAAAAATTTGGGATATCATTCAAAATGTTGAAAGCTTTTTTAAATTAACTCTCAGGCATACCCATAAGATAAAAGATTTTCAGCCCGAATCGCAATACGAAATACCGCTAACCGCTTTAAGAGAAGCCGTTGTAAATGCTGTTGCGCATCGGGATTATACCATCAATGCGCCTATCAGGGTAATAGTTTTTGCTGATAGAGTAGAAATTCATAGCCCGGGAAGATTACCCAACACAGTAACCATAGATAGCATAAAAGTCGGCGGTTCCCATGTTCTGCGAAATCCTACCATTTACAATATGCTTGTAAAAATGAAGATGGTTACTGATTTAGGAAGCGGTGTGAGAAGAATCATAAGGTTAGTAAAACAGCAGATGAATAAAGACGTAGAACTTGTATGCACAGAAAACGAATTTGTTGTAATAATACCGAGAAAATAATCTACCAACATTTTAATGAGCAATATAGTAAGTACAACACAAGTAGCCGTTTTTTAGAAAAAAACCTTGTATTGCCGCAAACCATTTTTTTTACACTCAAGTTCCAGCAATCATCGATGCGGCTACTCCCCGTTCGTTACCCAATAGCCATTTAAAAAATCTTGAGAGGCCCTTATTGTTTTTTCGCAGGTATATTGTTTCTTTGCCATAAAATTTACCATATGCGAAGAAGTATTGTTGCCGTAATCGTGGGATTATCGATACCCCTTGTTGCAGTGGGTCAAGGGGCATTCTGTATATCGGAGGATAGCATTACTGTTTTGTTTGCCGGCGATGCTATGGGGCACATGCCTCAGATACATGCTGCATACGATTCTAACTCGGAGACCTACGATTTTACCCCTTGTTTTCGATTTATCAAGCCTATTCTCGATAGCGTAGATGTATCCGTTGTTAATCTTGAAACGACCCTTGCCGGCCAACCCTATACCGGTTATCCGCTATTTTCGACCCCTGATGCGCTGGCCCGTGATCTTTATGTTGCTGGATTTGACATATTGGCAACAGCCAATAATCATTGTTACGATAAGGGAAAGCATGGAATGGAACGCACCATAAGGGTACTTGATTCTATGAAGATACCCCATGTAGGTACATATGTTAATGCTGTGGCCAGAGATTCAGCCTTTCCGCTGATTGTCCGTGTAAAAGGAATAAGTATCGCCATTTTCAATTATACCTACGGTACCAATGGCATATCGGTCGATTCGCCCAATGTGGTCAACCTGATTAACCGCCGACAGATGATTCGCGATATTCGCCGTGCCGATTCCCTGAAGGCGGATGTAAAGATTGTTTTTTTGCACTGGGGAAGGGAATATGAACCCAAACCCAATGAAGAACAAAAAAGCCTTGCACGATTTTTGGCCAATGCAGGCGTGGATGTTGTGGTAGGATCGCATCCCCATGTAGTTCAAACTTTTGAGGAGGTTTTGGATACGATCCGGGACAGGAAAGTGCCTGTATTTTATTCGTTGGGAAATTTTATCTCAAACCAGCGCGATCCCCATCGCGATGGCGGCGCTATGGCTTTGTTTTCCATTCACCGGCAAAGAAATGCTGATTCTACCTACTTCTTTACAGTTCACACACAGTACTGCCCTTACTGGGTTTACAAGGGTTATCTAAACGGAAAATATCAGTATTACATTCTGCCTTTACCCAATAGTCGTAAAATTCAGCTTCCCGATGACGACAAAAACAGGATGGAGGACTTTTTTGATCATGTAAGCCGTCAGTTGCAAAATCTACCCTTAAAAATATTTCAACTACCACTGCAATAGTTGGAAGTTGCCTTAACATACTTCCGTATTTTTATCACAATGTATTGGTGGTAATTTGAATCAGGCCACAGCGAACAATAAAATATCGGGACAGGCTACTATCTCTTGACGTTTATCTAATTTTTGAATTAGGCACAGGGTGAATGATACACATACGACATAAATATGAGTATGGGAAAGTATCGGCAAAATTTATCCGCTACGCGGGTGACGAGACCACCATTTACAAGCGGCGAAGTCTGTGACTTGGCCGATCAAAAGGGTTTCAATTTTGGTAAATACTCATTCTCAAAATTTTATCCCTATTGTTAAGCATCCGATTCAACTAAAAATACACCAGAATTCTCAACCATTCGGCAGATAATTGTACTAAATTTGTAATACAAATTTTTGGTTATGAGAAGGTTGTATGCAGTTGCAGCCATTTTAGGTATTGGCCTCAATGCGTGTATTTCGGTGCGACCCGTATTGGTCAGTCCGGCCCTGGTCCGGTTTTTCACAAGGAAGCGGCAGTGGCAGGTGGTTCGATTATTACCTCCGGGGGAACTGTAGAAAATGATGTATTGTGGGTCAGCGGAGAATTCATGCATTGGATCAACAGGGAAGATAAAATTGATTGGGGGATTATGCCCCATTTGGCCGGAAATTCGCAATTTACTTCGGGTAGTATGTTTGTATACTTACGAAAATGGTTTATGGCTGCTGGTGCCAGTAATCCATGGGGAAATATTTACGGGGGATTACAAACATCTATTCATGAGTACGTAAATGATAGTAACACATCCAATCGCAGCTATGACTTTCCTCTGCATGCTGAAATAGCATTTGCTCCGGGTATTTATCGTGAGAAATATAATGTAGCTTTTCCCTTGCGCTGGGGGTTGGGCACAACACTGAATCATCGATCGAGTTATATGTATGCAGGACCGAGTTTAAATGTTACATTTAACCTATCACCAACATTGATTCTACAATCGCAATTCAATGGTACCATTGGAATTGGTGTGGGGGAAAATGCGCTATATCTGCCTATTCCCTCGCTTCTTACCCTGGGGCTGTATTATCGTTTTTAGGTTCTGTGTTATACAGGGGTGATTAATTCTCGGCAAGGGCCTTCAACTCAGCCAATATCATAGCCGTAGCTCCCCAAACTTTTTCACCGGCCAGACGAAAATAGGGAATCGTATGTTCCTCACCCTCATATATTATGTTTTCCTGACAAACATTTTTTGAATCCATTAGTTCGGCAAGTGGAACTTCAATAACATAGCTTACTTCACTGTTATTCACCGACCATTGGGGTTGGCTGTTTAAATAAGCCACAAATGGGTGCACACGATATCCACTGACAGGTATAATGATCGAAGACAAAGCCCCCAGGTACTCAGTCAGGTCAGGCGTGATTCCTATTTCCTCACTTGTTTCGCGCAGGGCGGTATAGAGATAGTCCCTGTCGGAAGTTTCGTATTTCCCGCCGGGTAAGCTCACCTGTCCGCCATGGGGAGAAAGTTCGTCGGGGGTGCGTTTAATAAGTACAAAATAGGGTTGATTCTGTTTAGGGAAAAAAAGTATTAGTACGGCGGCATCGACAACAGGTTGCTTAACAGGAACCAAATGTTTGTACGAAGGAGCCATGGTCGATTGTACCATAACCCCCGGTTTTGTCCATGAGGAAAAACGGTATTTCAGGTTTTCAATAAAAGTTTTGTATGGTTCGTCACACACATTACAGGTACTTAAGAATATGTTTTTTTAGTTCGTCGTATTGGGTAGCTACAGGAAATTCCGGATAATCCTGTTTTACATTATCAGGCGGAGAAAATAAAATACCTGCGTCGGCTTCTTTGAGCATACTGATGTCGTTGTATGAATCGCCAAAAGCAACTACTTGATAACAAAGCTGTTTGAGGGCTTTTACTACTTCCCGCTTTTGGTCCTTCTGTCGTAGTTTGTAGTCAATTATCATTCCCTCATGGTTAACTACAAGAGAATTACAGAACAGGGTGGGATAATCGAGTTGTGCCATAAGCGGCGCTGCAAATTCAATAAATGTATCGGACACAATAGCAATCTGACTTACCTGACGAATCCAGTTAAGCATTTCTCTGGCACCCTCCAGAGGCTTGATCTGCCCAATGACCTGCTGTATGTCGTGCAGACTGATTTTATGTTGATGCAGAATAGCAATTCTATGCCTCATCAACTTATCGTAATCGTTGATATCGCGGGTGGTTAGTTTTAACTCATCAATGCCCGTTATTCGTGCTACATTGATCCACACTTCAGGAACCCAGACTCCTTCTAAGTCAGAACAGAAAAAAACCATATAACTTTCAGAATTACAAATTACTTATTTTCGTTTCAAAAGATAGCTCTTAAAATCATCGTACCTATTGCTCATAGGTATCATGTGCTCTTTCTTTTCGTCGAGATGGGCCATACTTTCAGGCAGTTCGGGCTGAATACCCAATATTTGTTCAATCTCCTGAGGAAATTTGGCCGGATGGGCTGTTTCGAGAGTTACGCACAACTGATATGGCGAGTAACTATTGGGGAGTTCCTGAAAATAACGGTGCAAACCAGCCCATGCTACGGCGCCATGGGGCTCAAGCAATAATCGATATTGTTCGTAGGCCGATTTAATTGTTTCGCGCGTTTGAGCATCGGTAATACTTACTGGCCATAAATCTTTTTTCAGCCTTTCAATATCGGGTTGCTTGCTGATATTTCCCTTTTCATCCATTATTCCCTGGTAAAGGGCTACTATGCGGGCCATATTGCTGGGATGGCCAACATTCATTGCACTGGATATACAATTGCGCGAAGGAACAAGAGGTTGATATTTTCCGGTGGCAAAGTACGAGGGAACTTCATCGTTTTCGTTGGTCGAAACCACAAAACGTTCGACTGGAAGACCCATATGACGTGCAATGATCCCCCCCATCAGATTGCCAAAATTACCTGAGGGAACTGAGAAAATGATCTTATCCTCAAAATGATTGGCCAATTGCGACCAAGCCCAGAAATAATATATGCTCTGGGGAACTAAACGACCAATGTTAATAGAGTTGGCGGAGGAAAGCGATAAAAAAGATAAATCACTATCGGCAAAAGCCTGTTTTACCAACGCCTGACAATCATCAAATTTACCATCGATAGCAAGGACAGTGATATTTTTATTTAGGGTGGTCATTTGTTTGCGCTGCCTGTCGGTTACTTCATTGATGGGGAAAAGAATGATTACCTCAATATTGTCGAGATCGTAAAAGGCATTGGCAATAGCACTTCCCGTATCTCCCGAGGTAGCTGTCAGAATAAGCATCCGGCGATTTTCCTGTTTAAGGAAATATTGCATCAGCCTCCCCATCATTCGGGCTGCAAAGTCTTTAAATGAAGCAGTAGGCCCACGGTCGAGCCGCATCACATATACCCGATCGTACACGTTCTCAAGGGGAACCTCAAAATTGTATGCGTCTTTTATCAGTTTCGACAACTCGTCGTGAGGAATATCTTCATTTACAAATATTTTCAAAATGGTCTCGGCAATTTCCGGATAGGTCTTTCCTGCAAACGACTCTATCTGATCCCTCGTAAGCTGGGGGATTACTTCAGGCATATACAATCCTCGATCCGGTGCCTGCCCCCGAATAAGAGCCTCCCGAAAGGTTACCTTTTCGCTTCTGAGATTGGTAGAATAATACAGTATCTTGTTGGCCATATTTTTTTTATTTGACTTGCAAAATAAACGATAATTCTTTTCAATGCCAAACAACCCCAAACGGGATTTATCGTAAAATTTTTCAGAGGGTTTGAAACCAATAGCATAGATTAGCTATTTTTGTGCGCAAAAGCTTTGATAAGTTTTGTTAAATTGAAGAAATTTTAATTAATTTGTATAAGCTAATTTTAAACAATATGTACAAGACTATAGTTATTCATTCTCGTTCGACCTACTGGACCAATCCTGAGCTGAGTGAAGAGATGGAGGTCGATTCCGACGATCTGGCCAAAGAGCTTGAAGATAAATGCAATGAACTGGAAAAACATGGATTTTCTATAATATCCATTCTTCCCATTAGCTCTGGAAGTATTACCAATGGCAACGGCTATTATCACACGGAGAGCATTATCATTGTTGCGCACAAATAATTTTTCCTTTTTTAGCTGAATTTGCAGAGGATTTGCCCGGATGATTGAGAGAATGGAAGGTATTGCTATTACTTTTCTTTAAGATGTAGGCCACATTCCTTATGCTCGGGAGTTTCCCACCACCATCGTCCGGCACGTACATCTTCTCCTTCCTGAATAGCCCGAGTACACGGCTGACAGCCGATACTGGGGAATCCTTTGTCGTGCAGAGGATTGTATGGGATATTGTACTGTCTGATATACTCCCGTACCTGAGCTTCGGACCAGTTGACCAACGGATTGATTTTTAACAGCTGATGGGTTTCGTCCCATTCGATCATTTGGGTGTAAAAACGAGTCACCGACTGATCTTTTCGCAAACCGCATACCCATGCATCCAGTCCCGCCAATGCCCTTTTCAGAGGCTCGGTTTTACGAAGTTTACAGCATAGCTTCCGGTTTTCAACACTGTGATAAAAGAGATTGATGCCATGGGTTTTGACCATTTCCTCTACCTGCCGGTAATCGGGAAAATAAACATCTATTCTTATTCCAAAAAACCGGTTGGTTTCATCAATCAACGCATAGGTTTCGGGGAAAAGCCTACCGGTATCAAGGGTAAACACCTTTACCTCTTTTGAAATCTGCCACATCATGTGTAAAATTGCCTGATCTTCAATGCTCAAACTCGAAGCCAGAGCCATGCGTTCCCCATACATCGACATAAAATGTCGCAAAACCTCTTGTGGGCTCGACTGTGAAAACTGGGCATTGAGTTTTTCAATTTCCTGCTGGTTCATATTCCTTATATTATTTGTTTTGGGCAAATTAAATTAAAATCCGGCAATGTTTAAACCCTTTTACGATAAAAATGTTGAGGAAAAACATTAGGTTTGTACCAATTTTTTACACATGTTGGCAAGGAGTATAACCGTGCGGGGTATTGTTCAGGGGGTAGGTTTTAGGCCTTTTATTTACCGTTTGGCTGTGCAATATGGACTGAAAGGCTGGGTCAACAACAGCAACGAGGCCGTACATATCCACATTGAAGGTAGTGGCCATGAGATAGATCAGTTTCTGCAAGCCATCCAACTGCAAGCTCCACCTGCTGCCCATATTATTTCCATGGAAGTAGAAGAAACGGAACCGATTTCTCTCCATGGATTTGAAATACTCGATAGCTCCAATGTTTCGGAAGCGGTTACCCGTGTGAGCCCCGACATAGCTGTTTGCGAAGAATGCCTGCACGACATGCTGACTCAGCCTCATCGCAGGCATTACCCGTTGATCAATTGTTGCCATTGTGGACCCCGATTTTCCATCATTGAGCAATTACCCTACGATAGGCCCAATACTACCATGCGGGTTTTCGAAATGTGCGATAAGTGCAGACAGGAATACACAGATCCTTCGGACCGACGTTTTCATGCGCAACCCGTTGCCTGCAATAATTGCGGTCCCCGATATACATTGTATTACGAGCAAGGAGACACTGTGCTGAAAATTGACCATATCGACGATATCCTCGCATGGATGGGCAAGGGATTGCTTGAGGGAAAAATATTTGCCCTAAAGAGTGTGGGAGGATACAATCTCATCTGCAATGCCCTTGACGAAGCAGCGGTTAGGGCATTGAGAGTGCTGAAACGACGTGAAGGTAAGCCTTTTGCCGTGATGTTTAGGGACATGGCTACATTGAAAAAATATGCATGGGTAAATGATTACGAAGAACCGATTATCACATCGTTTCGTCGCCCCATTGTTATTCTGCCCACAAAGACTGAACTGGCACCTTCGGTTTCGAATGGCTTTCCTACCATTGGGGCCATGTTGCCCTATATGCCGTTCCATTACCTGTTATTCCACTCTATCTCTTGCGATGCGCTCGTATTTACCAGTGGCAATCAACACGAGGAACCCATCATTACCGACGATAACAAGGCTTTGACAGACTGGAAAGGATCAGTGGATGGCATCGTAACATATAATCGTCGTATTCATAATCGTGTCGACGATTCGGTACTGGCAGCAACCGGTACCGGTGAAATGATTATCATCCGTCGTGCACGAGGATTTGTACCCGATCCAATACGGGTGACAGGATGCAATTTTGAGGGTATTTTTGCAGCTGGATCGGAACTTACTGGTACTTTTGCTATTGGAAAAGGCAATGAGGCCATACTGAGCCAATATTTTGGCGACTTACAGAATTACGAAAACTATCAGTTTTACTGCGAATCATACGAACATTTTTGCCGCCTGTTTCGCTTCCGTCCCCAATTAGCTGTTGCCGATCTGCATCCCGATTATCTTTCTACCCGTTTTGCCGAACAACTGGGGCTTGATGTAGTAAGGGTTCAGCATCACCATGCCCACGTGGCCTCAGTAATGGCCGAACATAATCTGACCGAACCAGTGATTGGTATAGCATGGGACGGTACCGGAATGGGTACCGATGGCAATATCTGGGGAGGGGAATTCCTGATATGTTTGCCCCAAAATTTTGAACGATATGCCCACTTCGAATACATCCCCCTGCCTGGCGGTGATAGGGTAATAGATGAACCATGGCGTACAGCCCTGGCTTATGGCTATTCGTACTGGAAGGACGAAGTACTTGGCCGAAATTTTGCTTTCCTTGATCAGATCGATGAAAGCAAAATCCGATCGGTAATTACGATGCTCGAAAAAAGGATCAATTGTCCCTTGTCGTCGGGGGCAGGGCGATTGTTCGATGCAGCAGCGGTAATACTGGGTCTGGGCGTCAAGCCTACTTTTCATGCCGAGTTGCCCATGCGACTCGAAGCGCTTGTTGACGCAGGTAAGCCCTTCTTACCCTATCCTTTTGATATACGGAAAAATATCATCAACTTTGCACCGACTTTTGAACAAATGATTGTGGATGTAAAAAAACATGATGCCCCTTTTGTGGCAAAAAGATTCCACGACACCCTCATCGATGTGGGAATAACCATTTGTGAAAAAATCCGGTATGAACGAGGATTGGAAAAAGTTGTTCTTTCAGGGGGAACATTTCAGAACCGTTATTTGTTAACCTCACTGAAAACATTATTATCGCAAAAAGGATTTTCGGTGTATTTGCCCGTCCAACTCCCGCCCAATGATGCGGGAATTTCGCTGGGACAAATGTATGTGGCTGTTGGAAAAACTAAAAAATAAAATATTATGTGTTTGAGTATTCCGGCAAAAATTGAACAGATTGAAGGAAACGAAGCTATTGTAAATCTTTCAGGCAATCGTTTGAAAATTGCACTTGATTTGTTAGACGATGTCCATGTGGGCGATTTTGTTCTTGTCCATGCAGGATATGCCATTCAAAAAGTCGATGAAAAAGAGGCCGAAGAGACCTTGCAATTAATACGGCTATTGGAAGATGAACAGAATCAAATTGTTAGATAATCAAGCTTGAATAACGAAGTAAAATATTGGCAATCAGTTTTTCTATGCCGGTATGAGGATATGAAATTTAATGTTGCAAATCCCATTTCATAGGGCAAGAAGCAAAATTTATCGATATTGTAAATTGCTGCTAAAAGTATGCATAATCTCCTAAAAAATACTTACGAATGAAGTTTATCACTGAATATCGCGATAGGGAGTCTATAAAGAAACTATCGGCCTATCTGCATAAAATTTCGAAGCAACCGGTTACTCTGATGGAGGTATGTGGAAGCCATACCATGTCGGTGCATCGTTTTGGCATTCATGATTTATTGCCCGAAACCATACAATTGATATCGGGACCGGGCTGTCCGGTATGTGTAACCGCTATCGATTATATCGATAAAGCAGTAGCACTGGCTCGAATCCCGGGCACCATCATTACCACTTTTGGCGACCTTATAAAAGTACCTGGAAGCACTTCGACGCTCGAGAAAGAGCGGGCAGCCGGGGCCGATGTGCGCATTGTATTTTCTATAAACGAAGCACTCGACATGGCACTCAGAAACCCCGACAAAGAGGTGATTTTTCTGGCCATCGGTTTCGAAACCACGACTCCCCCCACAGCAGCCGGTATTTTACGAGCTCAGGAAGCCAATATCGACAACTTTTCTATTCTTTCGGCGCACAAAGTTATGCCTCCCCCCATGCAGGCACTCATTGAAGAAGGTATCCCCATCGATGGTTTTCTGGCTCCAGGTCATGTGAGTACCATTACCGGAACAGCCATGTATGAATTTATTCCTGAAAAATTCGGAAAAGGCGTTGTAGTCGCCGGTTTCGAACCGATTGATATACTTCAGTCGGTAGCCATGCTGGTGCAACAGATACAATCGCACCAACCCAAGGTGGAAATTCAATATCGGCGCGTGGTCCGGCCCGAGGGAAATGTAAAGGCCCAACAGATGATTGAGGAAGTGTTTGAAATTACTTCGGCCAACTGGCGAGGATTGGGTAATCTGCCCAACAGCGCCCTACGCTTACGTGACAAATACCAGCATTTTGATGCAGAGAAAAAATTTAAGCTTATGCTGGATGAGCCCCATGAACCTAAAGGATGTATCTGTGGATTAATATTAAAGGGCTTACGTCAGCCTACTCATTGTCCACTTTTTGAAAAAATCTGTACCCCAGAAAATCCGGTGGGTGCCTGCATGGTATCGTCTGAGGGCGCCTGTAATGTTTTTTATCGTTATAAAAAATAAATAATTAGACACTTGGCCAATATTACCAATAACATGACATCTGGCTATTTCTTGGTGTTAGTCTCCTGTGTTGTAAAAAGCTTTAAGCACTTAGGTACACGGAGATAAACAAAAAACCTCTGTGAATCTCCATGACCTCTGTGGTAAAAAAATAGTTCACCACGGAGAACTCAGACAAACACAGAGAAAAAAATTTGCGGGTTGCATTTTTCTAAAAATACTCAACCATATATCCATTTTTTAAATGCCTAATTCAAAAAATAATTATCAATTTTATTGATTATAAGCAATATAAGTTTGTTTAAGTTTATTTATAATAAAAAAATTTGTTTTTATCTAACAATTTAATAATTTTAGACGTTAATTTTAGTAATGAATATGGACGATCTATTTATCGAAGCAACTAAGAAAACTCCGGAAGTACGGACTTCGTGCAAAGGTCATATACAGATATCGGGACGTTCTATTCCTGAAGATCCCATAAAATTTTATGAACCTCTCAAACGTTGGATTGAAGAATACAGCAAAAATCCTGCTCCCCAAACGGAGATATGTGTTCAACTGGAATATTTTAATTCCGGAACTTCAAAAATTTTGCTTACTTTGCTGCGTCAACTGGTCGAACTCAAACCCCGCAGTGAGGTTAAAATTAAGTGGTGTTACGAAAGTGGGGATGACGATATTTATGAAAGGGGCGATTATTTTTCTTCGCTATTGGAAACAGAGTTTGAATTTATAGAAATAACATAGCGAAAGCCCTTCGGGGCTTTTTTTATTGATTGATAGCTGAAAAACGAATCTGGTATGGAAAATAAAATTACCTTATTGGTGTTGGCTGCCGGGATGGGTAGTCGTTATGGCGGACTTAAGCAGGTGGATAAAATTGGTCCTGCCGGAGAAACTATTACCGACTATTCGGTTTTTGATGCCAAACGTGCAGGTTTTGAAAAAGTTGTTTTTGTTATCCGCAAAAGCATTGAAGCTGATTTCAGAGAAATTTTCCGGCGAATTGAAAAACACATGGAGGTTGACTATGTTTTTCAGGAACTGGATGCAGTGCCTTCAGGCGTGCAGATACATCCCGATAGAACCAAACCATGGGGCACAGGACATGCCGTGTGGGTTGCCCGTCATGCTGTTCAGACACCGTTTGCAGTAATCAACGCCGACGATTTTTATGGGGCACAATCCTATCGAGTAGTGGCTGAATTTCTGAAAGATACAACAATACCCCAGTCCGAAAAATATTGCATGATAGGTTTTCCGCTTCGCAATACCCTGTCGGAGTTCGGCCATGTGTCAAGGGGAATATGTAAAGTGGATAACAATCATTTTCTTGAAGCTATTGTCGAACGTACAAAAATTCAGTATGCCGACGATAAGCGTTCAATTATTTTTTATGACGAAAACGATCAACCCCAGCCTTTAACGGGTAGTGAAACTGTTTCAATGAATTTTTGGGGCTTTTCGCCAGATATATTTGGTTATCTCGAAAAACAGTTCGATGCATTTATCCGGCAAAATGCTCAAAATACCAAGGCCGAATTTTACCTTCCTACTTCGGTCAACGAACTTATCGGATCAAAAACAATTAAGGTTAAGGTTCTGCAAAGCCCCGACAACTGGTTTGGAGTTACTTACAAAGAGGACAAAGACATTACCATTCAGCGTATCCGGCAATTGATAGAAAAAGGATACTATCCTGATCAGCTATGGAAATAGGATGAACAGGAAAGATTCAGGAGAACACCGAACGACTTTTTGAAAAAGTTATTTGGGTTCTCCTACCCAAAATTCCAAAGTTAAGGAAGAATGGTTGCCTAACATGTCCCATGCATGAATAAGCAGGTGATTGTGCCCTTTGAAACCGGTCAAAAAACCGGTCAGAGGTTTTTCCGGCGAATGATTGAGGGAATAGGTCATTTTCAGTACCGAGGTATGACGATCGGTAGCGGAGATGTAAAGCTTGCAGTATGGGGGATAAATGGTTTGAATGGAATCATTTATTGGAGATTGGTAGGAGGGGGAAGAAAAGAGGGTATAAATTTCGGGGCCTTCGTTATCGGTATATAACCATACTGAACGACTGGAAATATTATCTACATTGTCGGAGGCCGAAATATCCAGCTGGTGTATTCCTTCGTTTTCAACATTA
>Ga0315298_1006779_pt1 | contig 15445 bp, 12 predicted proteins | sample WHS_1_MG_FD_203077 | JGI IMG/M metagenome (GOLD analysis project Ga0315298, IMG submission 203077) | Extremophilic microbial mat communities from Washburn Hot Springs, YNP, Wyoming, USA - WHS_1_MG | ecosystem: Environmental > Aquatic > Thermal springs > Hot (42-90C) | place: USA: Wyoming... | reverse complement strand
CGGACATGGATAACGTGCCTACATCTGACGCTATTGTAACGTTTGCCTCTTCAATCGGAGTGCCCTCATATTCCACATGGACTGTTAGGCTTACTTCTTCTTCAGATGTTGCGGTGTTGTTCTTGGAAGTAACTTGAACAACAAGAACCTTTGGCAAAACCGTTATAGTCGCTTGACCTACGCTGCTGACATAACCACTTTTTGTCGCATTTACACTAATTGTTGCCGTTAAATTCGTGGAAGTGATTGGCGCAGTGAACTCAAACATGGCCAGTCCATTCTGATCCGTAATGCCTGTGATGCTCGACAAATTGCCGTAATCCGTGGATAACATGAGAGAGGCATTTGCAACAGGCATTTCAAAGATTCCAATTACATGCGTGGTTACGGTTGCCTTCTCTCCTGAAAGGACTGTTTGCGGTTCGGCACTCACATAAACCGTTAGGGGCGGGATAACCTTCAAATATTTATGGTCTGAGCCATCAGCAAACCCGCTTTTTGACGCCCTTGCAATGATTCTTACATTGGCTATATCCCTAACGTTTGGCGCCTTAAACTTTGCCGTGAAAGCACCTGCGGAGTTAGTTAAACCTGAAGAGGGCGTGAAACTTCCGCCTTTCGCTGCGAAAAGCGTTACATTCGCGTCTGCTACTGGACTACCGCCTGACGAGACATAGACTGTGACTGAAACTTCTCCATTGTAGCCGACGGTGTAGTTGCTGAGGGATAATGTCACTCCTAGGGGTGTAAGGTTCACCACGTCTATTAGCGTTGATGCAAAATCGCTTACGGTGCCAAAGTCGTCCATAACCCTTAGGCGTGCGGTATAGCTTCCTGTTGAAGTGTAGTTGTGGAAGAAAATTGATAATGTTGTCCAGCTGCTATTTGTTCCGTCTCCGAAATCGAAAAAGTACTGGTCTACGCGTCCATCATCATCGTTATCAAAAGAGTCAGCGCCTATGAACGCGACTGCTTGGTTAGGTGCTACAACAGTCTTATCTGCCCATAGGACTGCTGTGGGCGGATTATTAGGATTGTCTATTGGAGCTGTTAAGAAGAATATGAAGTCGAGGTTAACTCCGTCGCCGCCTACCTTGTTTCCTTTTCCATAGGGGTTTAATGATTCATGGTATGGTCCGCTTTTGTCTCCCCAATAGTTGTAAGTGGCGTTTACAACGGCGTCAGACGCAACGTCCATGCCTAAATCGTTGTCGCAGATATCGTTAAAGTGGGCTTCATGTTTTCCTTCTGCATAAAAAATTCCTATTGCATTGTTAATTATGTAGTTGCGGGTTATGAAGGTGCTTGTGCTGGATGAGACGTAGAATCCATGTTGATTGGCTGAGAGAGTGTTGTTTCTGATTAAAGTGTTTCCGTAGACCTCTGCCTCTAAAAGTATGCCGCTGTGGGTGTTAAATGAGATTTGGTTTTGTTTTATGGTTATGGTTGATGATGCTAGGTTTCCTGTGAGGGTTATGCCGTCTCCGTTGGATTTTATAATGTTGTTTTGTATGGTTGTTTGGCTGTTTCCTTCTATGCGGATGCCGCTGGCACTGTTGTTAGCTATTAAGGTATTTTCTACAAGTGCCGAACCGCCTAATAGTGTAATGCCGTTTGTTCCATACTCGATTATGCAGTACTTTAATGATGAGGGCTGAGTTGTTCTGTTAATAAGAATTGTTCCCCAGTCTCCGGCTTCTGGCTTTATTTTGTTTGAAGTGAACTTTATGGGTTTTTCTTGAGTTCCAACTGCTACAAGTTTGCCGTTAACTATTAGGGAGAAGTTTCCTCCGAACCTTACTTCTACTCCGGGTTCCAGGGTTAATGTAAAGCCATTAAGCACGGTAACGTCTTTAGATAACACAAAGGGGCTGTCTACGAGTGCCCAGACGGTATTTGTTTTGATTTCGCCTTCAACATAAGTTGCTTTTACGGCTGGAAATAAATGGGTTAATGGTAAAAGCATCATGCTAAAAATTATAGTAACTAGGATGTCGAATAGTTTTGTTTTCTGTCTCATGTATAGACGCATCCGTTTCGCATATCGTAAGATATCATTTGAAACATATCAACCTTTCTCTTTAAACGTTATGAATCCGAAATAAAACTTAGAAATACAACGCTCAGCTCTTTATAGAAAAGTAAAATTCAAGCCGTTTAGGATTAGAGGAGGCTTTCTGAAACCTTTTACAGCCAATGCAATAGAAACGGATTAGTTTGTTTTTCCTCTTCAATAGTTGTCGTTGGACCATGTCCAGGATAAACTTCAAAGTGGCTGGGTAGGCTTGCCAGCTTTTTTAAAGAGTGCTTCATGGCGGTTTCTGAGCTTTGCGGCAAGTCCACTCTTCCAATGGAACCTGCGAAAAGCGTGTCTCCTGTAAAGGTTTCTTTTTCGCCTATGAGGCATATGCTTCCTGGACTGTGCCCTGGAGTATGCATGACTTTTAGGGTTATTCCGCCAAATTTTACCGTGTCTCCATCGTGGAGCAGCGTGTCTGCGGGCGGCGTGTTGATGTTGAAGCCAAATTTTGTTGCGAATCTTCTTCCAGGCTCTTCAAGCATTTGCGCGTCGTTTTCATGGATTAGGATGGGTATGGCGAATTTTTCTTTGACTATTCCGTTTCCGCATATGTGGTCTGGATGGCCATGCGTGTTTACGATGAATTTTGGGTTTAGGGCGTTTTCGCTCATATACTTGAATATTTGCTGGGCTTCGCTGTGGCTGTCAAATCCCGGGTCTATTATTATGGCTTCCAGTGTTTTTGGGCAGGCTGCAACGTAGCAGTTTGTGAGAAGTTTGCCCACCATGAACATTTTAATCATCATTTCTTTCAGCCACAAGGAATGAATTATGGTTTTTAATAAACTTTGTTTATGCGGCTTTTAAGAGAAACTCATAAATTTTTAGGTTTAGTAATAAATATTGGAGATTGGAGAGACTTTGAGGCTGGAGGAGATAGAAGCTTTAGCAAGTCGTTTTAACATTTGCCCAAAATGTGGTTCTAGGGAGGGGTTTTGGCTTGGAGTTAAACGTGATCGTGGTTATGTTCAGTGTAAAGGCTGTGGAGCCAGCTTTGAGCTTTTTGAGGTTTTTTCTTTAGGCGAGAAACGTGAGGTTTCAAGGCGGTTGAGGTTTTGGTAAATAATTTTTAGAATGTTTTGATGTTTTAATTTGAAACATTTTTTGAGTTTGTATTCTAATTCTGAGTCAGAACCTCTAAGAATTTTTAATAAGCATATCAACGCTCACATAACATTGAACCAAAAATAGGAGAGAAAAGAATGGAAAAAAGGAAAAAGCTAATTACAATGCTAAGCGCAGCAATAATCATAACAGCTATCTTTGCACCACTACTCTTCGTAAAAACTGTAGCAGCAGCAGACCCAACAGACTGGTACACGACTGTTAACGGCGTGCTTGCAACCGATACTTATGCACTCTATCCATATGAAGAGAAAAGTTTGAAGCTTGGATTCTCAAAGTTTGGTGAGCTAATCGACAGCAACACAAACGTAGGCTTAGAATATGCTGGTGCGCGTGATCCCTTTGCACCAATTGCAGGCTCCACGGTGGATACGCAATATTTGCCGAAAAATGTTTGGATAAACGGCTGGTTCATTGACATTAGGTACAATCACTCTTCATGGGGCTTTAGAAATGTCTGGGCTGGTGCTCTGTTTGCTGACTTGTCTGATTATGGGCGTCCATGGTTGAGGGTTGACAATGGCTATGGTTCATGCACTTATGAGTGGCAGGAGCAGTTCCGTCTACCAGGACGTGAACTTGACGCTGCAGGAGACCCTGTAGGAACTACTTTGTATAATGGTGGTAGAAAAACCAATGGCACGGCGATCACTGATCCCGTTACTGTGTTGTATAATGGTCCTCGGTTGTTTGTGGCTAAGCTGGTGACGCATGTTTACGACTGGTATGAGACCACGAATATCAAACTGCACATTGTTGATGTAGTGCTTACAATAATGTTCAACAAGGTGAAGAAGGAAGTGGTTGTTCTCAAAGATGTCAAATTTATACCGCAAGCTAAGTTTCAAATAGCAAATCTCGTCATAGAAGTCGGTAGCAATAGGATCTCTGTTCCTTATGGTATTCTAGTTCAGTTCAGCAACAGAGAAGAATGGGATCTTGGTTTGGAAAAAACTGGTACAACCAAGTATTCAAGCTATGTCCACTTCTACACTGCGGATAATGGAACGGCTGAAGACACTGTATATAACGAGGATTGGACTATGCTTCCAACGCTTCCAGCAGGCGTCAAAGTTAAGGGTGTAACAGTTAACAAGTATGGTTCTGAACCTGGTGCCAGCGGAACCTACGATGTAGCTCAAATAATCGCCAACGACAAGGCTTATGTGGGTTGGCATGCTTTCTGGCCTAGCCTAAGCGACTATTCGGCTGATGCAGGAAGACAAAACCTCTGGTACAGGGCTATTCTCGCTGATGACCCTCATGACACAGATTCTTCGACAAGTCCTAATGACGAGCCGTTCCGCTCTCCATTAATAGTGGGAGAATGGGACTTCATGCTCAGCGACCAAGAAAGAAGTCTTGGCAGTGGCGTTAAGGCAAATGTGCAGTTTAGAGGCGTCAGCGTCTACGGAGTAACAGACCTCAACGACGGCGACGATGCAAACATCATGGGAGCAGGCCATACAAACCTAATTGACAGTGAAGTCTATTACCAGCTTAACGAAATCTTCAACCCGTGGGACTTGTACAGCGCTGTTGAGAAGGACACCGTCAGAGATGTCAAATTTGTAAGTGGTCCACTTTCTAGTGGAGATGTAATAGAGCTCGGCGAGCCACTGGTGGATGCCACGTGGGACAGCTACTGCACCTTTACAGAAAGAGTCCTACTCTTGCCAGACGGAACCCTATGGAGACGTGGAACCCAGTACATGTTATGGGACAGCGACGACGACGACGCATATGACAGCATAAAACTGTTGAGAAGCGTGGCTTCTGGCAAGACTTTAAAGATACTTTACTCGACAATGACATGGTGGTTTGGTCCATCAGAAGTATTACTGCATAATGAAACCTTCACCAACGTTGAGCTTGGAGAAGAACCAGTCACTTTGCTAGAGGACGAAGATTTGACAAAATTTGTGCCTGACCCGCTTGGCGCAACATGGAGCTACCACGTTGAAAACTTAACTGTAACCGTGGCAAACGAAACAAGTGAAGAACCGGAAGAAGGCGAGCTTACCGTTGAAATTCCTACAGGCCCATACCTCAACTTCAAAGTGTTCAAAGGACAAATGGCCGTTCTAGTTGGATTAGACGTGCCGCATGAATTCCCAGCACTACAAGGTTTGATTATAACTGTGAGCCTAGACGGCATAGCCTACGATGTTATGGCTCCGCCAATGCGCGACCTCCACGTTGCATGGTTCTATCCAAAAGTTCTCATAGATGTATCTGGAAGCACAAATGGGACGCACTTGAACGCAACGGTAACAGTAAAGGTAGTAGAACCAGCGTTAGGCGAGTTAGGCGATGGCAGGGATTCCATAGAAAACTTATACTTTGAGTACTTTGGCGGACGCTACGAATGGGGCATTGTGGGCAGAGACGCGGATAGCGTTGACTCTGCGGGCCTGTCAATGGTTTCAGCTGCTTTCAAGAACAAACAAGTGGAATACGGCTTAGCAGGCGCAGATATGTACGACCCACTGCCATACAATCAGATGCCGTGGGTAATGAGTAAACCACTCACAGGCAACGTGTGGCAAAGCTACTACTACAGCGGAACAGACTACCGCACAGCCCTAAGAGACGACTGGTGCTACGTAGGAACAGTTGAAGGAGACGAAGTGCCCGTTGCAAGCAGCAACATGATAGGCGTAGGCGGACCACTAGCAAACCTACTAGCCTACTACGGAAACGACTTCATGTCAGCTATCTTCGCTCTAAGCGATGACGCGAAATATGGCGACTTCACAAACTACGCAGCATGGGAGAACAAAATAGTTCCATTGACATGTTGGGACATAACCAAGACGCGAGCGTACAGTTCCAGCAATACAACTGGCTACGCAGTAATATCCACATACAAGGACATAAACGGCACAGTCCTATTCCTAGTGTGGGGACACTGGGGAAGAGACACATTCTACGCTAGCAAATGGTTCCACGAAGAAGGCATATACCAGCTACAAGACGCACCAAGAGGCCTAACAGCCATCATACTGAAAATCACCTTCGAAAGCACAACTGAAGGCTACAAGCCAACAGGCTACAGCATCGTTGAATGCTTAGGCACCATAAGCGAAACCGAATGGACCCACGACTCAGAAACTAAAGGCGGAATCCACGACCCATAAAACCACCCGCAAACCCCCCTTCCTTTTTTATCACCCTCTTTTTACTTAAGCACATTGCCAAACAAAACCTTAAACAGCATATGCCTTAATGAAGAACAAACATGAAACCAAAAAGAGGGCCAATCAATGTTGACAAAAGCTTGGAACACTCTAAACACAGCACTTAAAAACTTTATAATATTTGCAGAAGCCAAAGCTGACAGGCTCATACTTGTTTTAATAGGCGCTTACACGATTATTTTCTCCAGCTTCACAATATACATGCATTACGCCTTCAAAACCTACGCTTGGGACCTTGGAATCTTCACACAAGCATTATGGACAACCATAAACCTCGGAAAACCATTCTACTATACGATAGAGTCGATTAGAAATCCAAGCTTAAACTTTCTAGGCGCCCATTTTTCTCTCATACTCTTACTGGTTGTACCGGTTTACGCCATTTTTCAGTCTCCAATCACTCTTCTCGTACTGCAGTCTTTTATAATCGGCGTGGCTGCTGTTCCAATTTACTGGATTGCCAGAGACAAACTCAACAGCAAACTTTGGGGCTTAACCTTCGCCACAGCATTCCTTTTACACCCAGCTCTTCATGGCATGAACTGCTTTGACTTTCACGTTGAGTCATTTATTCCAGCTTTTTTCTTACTCGCATTTTATTACATTGAAAAAGGTAGATGGTTAAGGGGCTTCATCTTTTCAACGCTAGTTCTTTCGACAATAGAATTTGCTCCCATATTGACTGCTTTTCTTGGAATTTACTTCATTATTAAAGCGATAATGCAACACCGCAACATAAAAAGCAAAATTCAAAAAAGCAAGATAATTTTTCCTCTTTCTCTGATCATCATCAGCGTTTTATGGCTTTTCTTCGCATTTAACATAACCTATAGCATTAACCCATTGAAGGCTGTTGGGCTTCCTGGAAACTGGGACAACTGGGGAACAACAATAACCGAAGTTATTTACAATGTGATTAAGAATCCAATCAAAACTTTAGGAACCATTGCCAACCCTATAGAAAAAGTGTATTATGTTTTTTTCATTTTTGTTCCAGTGGTTTTTCTCTCTCTATTGGCACCACTAGAATTGTCACTTTCTTTTCCATGGATTTTCGCTGCATTAATATCTGAATATTCACCTTACTATGAACCATACTTTCAATACTTTGGATTTATTGCCGGACAAATTTTCCTCTCGGCAATATATGGAGCTAAATTTTTAATCAAAAAGAACACCACAAATCAAAAATGTTTAATAACTGAAAAGAAACTTATGGCTCTTATACTTATCTTGAGTTTAGCATCGTCGATTACCGTTAGCCCCATAGGTCTTCCAGCGCTAACAAGAAGAAAAGTTGAGATAACAGACCACACAAAAACCCTACATGAAGTGCTTGCCCTTATTCCCTCCAACGCCTCTGTTGCGACGCAAAACGACATATTGCCTCACCTCGCTCAAAGAGAAAAAATATCCATACTCGGATGGCCCATGGAAACGGATGTTGACTTTATACTTTTAGACTTAAAGTCTTCACATGTTTTTTACGGTCCTACACCGACTTCCACCTCTCCAATTGAAGCCTTAGGTGCCGTGATAAAGACTGGAAAATACGGAGTCAAAGTTCACGCAGATGGAATTATACTACTCGAAAAAGGGTATACAGGCACTTACGAAATTTTCAAGCCATACAATAAACGCTTTACATACGAAAATTTGTACAGGTTACCCTCGACATCTTACATTAGATTCGATGGAACAAGCGAATCTGGCAACATAATCATCCACAGCGCAGACCACAAGCCAGGGGTTATATGGTATGGACCTTACACGTGGCTTTACTCTGGAAATTACAATGTCACTTTCAGAATTAAAACAGAATCAGAAAATGTAAACTTGACCTTAGACGTATTTTCCTCAGAGTTTGATTTAACAACAAACACATGGTCCTCTGAAATACTAAACTTTAAAACACTGAATTCCAGCGATTTTGAATCTTTGGGGCAATGGAAAGAATTCGTTCTCAACTTTCAAGTAAACGGTCTAAAAAGGCTCGAGTTTAGAGGGATATGTGAAGTAGAAAATATGGATGTCGCACTTGACTATATCGAAGTCACGCAACTGGGACCTTGATTGAAAATAGCAATTGTAGTTGAACGTTTCCCACCAGATGTTGGCGGTTCCGGGACAAGGTATTACAAGATAGCTGAACATTTATCAAAAAGACACACTGTAGATGTTTTCACGCTTGGAAAGTTATCTGATAACAATGAAAAATGCAAGTTTAACGTTTACCGATTCAATCCAGACACGAACCTTTTGCCTTCTTCGCTTAGCAAACTGAACAGAGCCCTATGCTTTAGCGCCTCAACCTTTCTCAAGTTCTTATCCCGTTCATACGATGTCATAGACGTCGACATTTGGCCTTTTCTGCCATTCTTCGCCGTTAAAGCAGCAAAACCTAAAACTCCAGTCGTGGTTTCATGGAACGCCGTTTGGCCTTTCTCCTACAACAAAACAGTAAGCAAAATTTGCGGAGCGTTAGCCTACCCTGTTTCAAAGGTTGGCAATTACCACGTAACTGTTTCAAACTTTGCAAAGGCCGTAATGCAAAAGAAATTCAAAATCCCAGCAAACAAAATAAGCGTAATCCCAAACGGAATAGACAAAGAGTTCCTAGAGGCAAAATTGGAACCTCAACCTGGGCGAATAATCTACGTTGGACGCCTCGAACCGCAAAAAAGACTAGACCTAATAATCGCAGCCTTTACTATCTTCAAGAAAAAAGTTGAACATGCGGAACTCTATATTGTAGGCTCTGGACCCCTCTACACGCGTCTAATAGACGCGTCGAAAAAAATCGGCGGAATATACATTCACAAACCAGTTATCCAAAGAGAGAGAAGACAACTAATATCTTATTTGAAAAAAGCTTGGGTTTACCTTTCAGCCAGCGAGTTCGAGTCTTACGGATTATCTACAGCAGAAGCTCTAAGCATGGGCTTGCCTGCAATATTAACGAATGCACCTTATAACGCAGCTGCAAACAACCTCGTACGCCACAATATTAGCGGATTAATAGTCGAACACAACAAGCCAGAAGCAATCGCCAAGGCGCTGGAAGAACTCCACCAAAATCCAGAACTGTGGCTTCAACTGAGCAAGAACGCAAAGCAATCAGTATTTTTTTCCTGGAACGAAGTTGCTGAAAAAGTTGAAGAAGTTTACAAAAATTTTGAAGAAAACAGCTAAACAACTTCTAACTTCTGAAAAATCTCAAGCCACTTTTTAGAATAGATACTCCTATCAAAATCTGAAGCTGTTCTCAAACAGTTCAACCTCATATGACTTGGCACTCCCCTTTCCCAAAGCTCCACCGCCATTTTTATTATCTCACTATTATCCTTTGCAAGCCAACCATTAACTCCATCTACAACAGATTCGCTTGGTCCCTGAACTGCATATGTAAGGGTCGGTGTGCCGCACGCCATACTCTCCACAGGTATATAGCCGAAAGGCTCATGGGTGAAAGTGAACAAGGTGAAAAGCGCATTTGAATAAGCATCTACGAGTTGGCTAACAGATAATCTGCCCAAAAAATCAATATTCACATGATTAATCACGCTTTTTGGTATAAAAGGCATTTTAGACCCGAAAGCTTTTATTTTAACGCCTTTATCAGCAATCGCCTTAACAACCGAAAACGCTGTTTCCTTTCCAAAATATGTAAGAACGTAATCTTCTGAAGGGCTTGAGGTTGTGGGATTGAATACTTTACAGTCTACAGGCGGATATATTATTGTTTTAATTTTTATCCCCCATTTACTGTATAAGGAAGCACAAAACTTCGAATTAGCCACAGCAAATGCGGAGTTGCTACCTATGCGCCTAACCAACTCCAAGTCGGCACGTTCAATAACCGGCTTTAAAATTTTATACGCGTACCTATAGCTTGCAGTAAGCTCTCGCTCCATATCCTTTAAAGCAGCCGATGTGGGACCTTGAAGATACCATAACAGAGAGGGCAAATTCATCGTGTGCGAAAAGTTAATCGTCACACGTAAATCATAGTTTGTACGCCTTGAATTTAGCCCCAGAAAAGCTTCACGCGCCCAAGTCTCAAACCATAAAAAGGAAAGCCCAAAATTTTTTGCAAACAGTTTGACGCGTAGACTTATAGGTTTTATCCCCTTGGTGTTCAAGTAGTTTTCAACACTTCTTGAAATTATTGGAGAAACCATTGAAACTTTGTAGCCTTTCTCAATCAAGCCTTCAGCTAAATATAAAGCTGGTCTGATGCTTCCTTCCAAATCCAACATTATGTCGCAGACCAAAACAAAATCCATTCAGTCACCGTCAAAACGAGTTACCGCTAAAGGCGTTGATCCTCAAGTTCCGTAATGCAGTTTTTAAAATGTATAAAAGGAAGCCTAGCACTTCGTTTTTTGTAAGCTTTGATTTTCCCTTTTTACGGTTTGTAAATGTTATTGGGGTTTCGGCGATTCTGGCTTTTTTAAAATATGCTTGCCTAAGGGTTTCAATTTGAATTTCATAGGTTTGACTGTGAAGGCTTGGCAAAATTTTTCGGATGTATGCTGTTGAGTAACATCTAAAACCACTTGTAAAGTCGTTTATGGGAAGGGCTACAAGTTTTGCTGTTATTTTGTTGGCAACCCTACTTATGGCCAGCCGCGTTAAGGGCCAACCTTTAATTTCGCCTCCACGACAGTATCTGCTTCCAACAACAATGTCGTAACCCTCCTCTGCTTTCTCCACAAGTCTCGGTATGTCTTTGGGGTTATGCGAGTAATCGGCATCCATTGTAATTATGTAGTTGGGAGAGTTTTCTTGGGATAAAACGAAGTTAAAACCATAAGTTATTGCCGTTCCAAGACCAGCCTTATTTGGCCTGGTTAATAAAATAATGTTTGAGTATTCTTTTTGCAGTTTCTCGACAATTTTTCCAGTTCCATCAGGGCTGGAGTCATCGATAACAATTATTTTAGCTTTTATTCCTAAATTTTCGATGGTGCGTATTAGGTTTTCAATGTTGCCTGCTTCACAGTAGGTTGGCAAAAGCATAGTAGCGTAAGAATCGTTGTTTGCATCTGTATTATTTGCCCTCACGTTTAGTTCGCCTTTTGGGAACGGTAATTTATTTTGCGCCTTCTGGGAGCGTCTGTCTTCAGTCCGTTATTAAAAAGTTTTTAGCGGTTCAGAATCCGAATAAAAACAAGAATACTTTCAATGAACTTTTAACCTAGTAGTAGTGAGGTTGAAACGCTGACGATTTAAGGTTACGAAGGCTAAAGCATAAAAGTAAGTAGTACAAGGTATTACTCGGTGGCATAACGTGGCTAACAGAAAAGTAAGTGTAAGCCTGCCAGAAGAACTACTAAAAAAAATGAACGAGTTATCCAAACGGCTTAATGTAACACGAAGCGAACTCATAGCTAAAATATTGGAGGAAAAGTTAGGAGGATGGACAGCAGAGAAGAACCATAAATATCCAACAGTTTTATGGAAACTAAGCACAAGCGGCTACCTCAAGCTTAGGTCTCCGCGCTTCCCAGGTAGACTGATTAAGGAAAAATGGATTGTTGAAGAGGAAGAAACCCTATGAGACTCAAGTATCAATATGTGGAAGACGGGTACACTACACATGGTGAGAAGATACCTAATATTCCTGTGGCTTATCTGTTGGTGAAAGCCGGTAAATTTAAGGCCCGTGGACTAGCAATAATTGACACTGGTTTTGATGGGGGAATATATCCAAATATGGAAATCATAAAAATGTTTGAAGGCGTAGAGCCAAAAACCAAAGTTAATTTTGAGAACCCGCTTTTCGGCGCATCTGAGTTCGAAGTATACGTTGCCGAAGCATTCCTCCATAATGGAACACAACAAATAACCTTGGGGGAAGTTAAAGTCTACATTCCAACAGAACCAGAACTCATAACAGGCGAAGTTCTCCTAGGCAGAGAAATTATCAACAACAAAATAAAATCCTTAATTTTAGATGCCCAAGAAAACCGTGCAACCCTAGAGCTTTAACAAATCAATAGTCATCGAACTAACAATTAGCGACTTCTCCTTTTAACGAGACTGAAAATAATGCCAGCTTAGAAAAACCCTCAAGCAGATAGTAAAAAGCCGATAAACTTTTTACCCACAATCTACTCTAGTAGCGCAATTCCTAACATGAAGGACTTAAAATCATGAACGACACGCAAAGCGGATCGCCAGAACAAACCCAGCAAACTGATTTCGAAAAACTGGCCATGCTGGTTTCTGAACATTTTCAGGTGGAAGAAGCCCTACTGGAACATAACATTCCCACATTCTACCTTAAACAACCGCAGGAAACAAAACAAACATTTCTAAGACTGCTTAAAAAACTTGAAGAAGTAAACTTAATAGCTTTTTTGCGGAGAATCGACGGAAGGCTTGTTCTAAAAATTTTTCCAAAGCCAATTTCAAAACCAAGCGACTTTCGGATTAACTGGCTACTGTTCCTTGCAACAATCGGAACAACTTTCGCAACAGGTTACATTCTGTCAAGAAACTTAGCAACTATAGGCGGAGCCATAGATCCAGTTATCGGAGGCACCATGTTTACAATAGCCATTATGGCGATTCTAGGCCTGCATGAAATGGGACACAAGCTAACTGCAAACAAAAACAGAATAGAAGCTACACCACCATATTTTATTCCAGGGCCTCCACCAACTTTCGGCGGAATTGGAACATTCGGTGCTGTTATAGTGCAGAAGTCTCTTCCACCCAACAAAGATGCCTTATTTGACATAGGATTGAGCGGGCCTGTTGTAAGCTTCATTTTAGCGGTTGTTGTAACTGCCATCGGATCAACTATGGCGATACCTGCTCAACCGACTGAAGGAGCTACAACTCTACCGGCACCATTAATTACGATCTTTATTTGGATGTTGCTCAGCAATTTTAGGCTAACTCCATCACCTTCTCAAGAAAAGGTTCTCTACATGCATCCAGTGGAATTTGCAGGATGGGTGGGCTTACTTATTACAGTGCTTAATCTTTTGCCTGCAGCAATGCTTGACGGAGGGCACATAGCCAGATCCTTAGTGGGCGATAAAGCAAGGGTGATTTTGGCAGCAGCATCGATTTTGTTGCTGATCTTAGGTGGCTTCTGGTTAATGGCATTATTTGTTCTCTTCTTATCTTCACAGAGACATCCAGGGCCGCTTGATGATGTATCAAGTCTTTCTAGGGGGAGAAAAATTTTGGCAGTTGTTTTAGTGGCGATTTTCGTGCTCGCTTTCCCAATTTTCTAGTTTAAGTTTTTTGTATATGTGTTTAACGTTTAAACGGAAATATTTATTAAATATTAATGTTTCATAAACTTTTGAATTAAACAGAAAATACAACCTAGGCTAAAAACATGAAGGGAATATGGATCCTAATAGTTTTCTTTTCAATTTTCTTAGCTGCTTCGCTGCTTATTCCTTCACCGATGTTTCCTGGAAACATTATTTGCGTTTTTATAGGAGTTACAAGTGAATTTTTCAAATATTTAAGCGCAGTTTTCAACGGCATTTTTTACGCTGTCATTTTATGGCTTATTTTCATTGCTATAAGCCGAAGATTGGAGGAAGAAAAGTAAGTTCAATAAAATTTGAAGTATACTCTAAGGCTTAAAGTTCCAGCAAGAAGCCTACAAGTCTTATGGTGCTTCCACACTTGTTGCATAAAATAATTAATTCTGCTAGGCTGTCTCCCTCAACCTTTGTGTCTACGATTTGGTAGATTTCCTCGGTCTCGTCGTCTGGTGATATTATTGCCCCGCATTTTGGACATGGAAAGGCTCCATCTCCGTCAATTTTCGTCAAATCAACAGTGTACAGCACACTTTTTTTAACTGAGGCTTTTTTCATCATGTTGACACGCCTTCTTTTGCTTTCACGTTTTTCCACAGTTGGCTGGAAATATAATTAACAATTATGAATTGCAGATATGTATAAATAATTCACCTTTAAAGTTCGTAAACAACTCCAGGTATCTTGGGGAAAGGTTGCACCTCTCCAACATGTTTTGCACCAACTAACCACTGAACCAGCCTCTCAATGCCCATGCCAGCTCCAGCTGAAGGCTTAAGCCTTCCTTCCTTTGCAAGCTTAAGAAGCAGTCTATAGTTCTCTCTTTTTATGCCGTCTCTATCCATCTTTTTAACTATCTTATGGTATTCCCATTCCCTTCTTGAACCGGACAAGATCTCTCCATATCCTGGAAGCATAAGGTCATAATTATCCCAATAGCCGCTTTCGAAATCTTCAAAGTCGTAGAATTCTCTGGGAATGTTTGTTATCCATACTGGTTTACTTGAGCTGCTTATTATTTTGTTTTCCCAGCTATCACCGTATTTTTTCAAAAGTTCCGCCCTATCATAAACATCAAGAGGCGTTTCAATTTTTCTAAGGGTTTTGTATCTTCCAAGGTTTATAAGCTCTTCCCGCAAGTCTTTCTTTAAGCTTTCAATTAGTTCGCTTAATATTTTTTCAACAAGGCTTCTGATGTCCTGTGCAGATGCATGCCTTGCCTCAAAATCTAACTGAGTGAACTCGTAGGCGTGTATTCCACTGTGTGCCCTTTCCCTTTTTTCAATTCTAATGTTAGGTGAGAAAGTGAAAAGTTTTGGATAAGCCAAGGAACATGCAACCATTTTATGAACTATCATGCTCGAAGTAGTTCTGACTGTTTCCCCGTAAATTTCAAATTCAACTTTTTTGTCGATGGAAGCCCCGGGATCTGGCCATAAAGGGTCAGTTGACTTGGAAAAAACAACTGGAAGAAGCCACTCGAAACCATAGTCAACAAATTTGCTGGAAAGATACTTCAGCACATAAGTGGTCACTTTGCCAATCAATCTTTTGTTTTCAATTTCAACACTTGAAAGCTCGTCTAACGGCTTTGGCAAGTTTTCTGCACTACGCTTCTCAAAGGCTAAGCTTTCTAAAGGCTTCAAGGTTTCACCATCCAAAGTTTATTTCGCTGTTAGCTGTGTGGCGTATCCATAAAGCAAACGCAGTTATAAATTTTTTATAAAAATTTTTGTATTTTATCT